>Ga0256407_10015018_pt1 | contig 10063 bp, 7 predicted proteins | sample RumenRJG_04DNA_FD_193489 | JGI IMG/M metagenome (GOLD analysis project Ga0256407, IMG submission 193489) | Bovine rumen microbial communities from Lethbridge, Alberta, Canada - RJG_04 | ecosystem: Host-associated > Mammals > Digestive system > Stomach > Rumen | place: Canada: Alberta | collected... | reverse complement strand
AGAATTAGGCAAATCATTATACGTCACCGCGAAAGATGCGAAATGCCAAGTGCAATTCTCTGATAGAGTTAAATCCTATCGTTTACTTGGTTATGAAAGTAGACAAATTACCGATCAAGAATTTGACAACACTAGAAAAGACGCTGGTGAAATCATGTCTGACCACACCACTGTAGCGTTATATGAATTAGTGATGTCCAATAACAACGTACATCAAGACGATTACTACTTCAAAGCCACTCTTCACTATAAGGAACCAACCACTGAAGACAATAAAGAAGTTATTGCCACTAAAACAGATATCTCTGTTGAGAGAAGAGAAGACTATAACTTCGCTAGTTATGTCGCTGAATTCGCTCTTATCTTAAGCGAAAGTAGATATAAAGGTCTCTCATCCTATACGCACTTATTAGGTAATATTGACCAACAATCAATTACTGATAAATATAGAGACGACTTTGTTTCCTTAGTCAATAAAGCTAAATCTTTAGCCGAAAGAGCGTAATCATCTAAAAGACAAAGTAAAAGCCCCGATTCATTCATTCATTCATTCGGGGCTTTAATTTCTAATAGGATGCCAACAATAAGTGATGCTTTATTTGGAATGAACCACAGTAATATTTATGGTGAATACCATGCCATAACACCTTATTTTCAATTGGGCATAATAATGAGTCTCATCATAACCAACTTTCCAAATTGCATTATTAAAGTCAGTTGAAGAAACGTACAACCATGGAATATTGGTATATGAACGTATGAGGTATTCGACGTATTGCTTTAGAGAAAGACCTTTATTCAAAAAGGCATTAGTGATATATTCGCGAATGTAACTACAGTCGTAGATTGTTTGATTTAATTCACCGTTGTTCTCTTCAGGAACAAGCGAGCCATATCTTGCTGCTAGTTGCTGAATTCTCTCAAGAGTGATTAAGCCTTTTCCTATAGCGACATTCAAATATTGGCCATTTACACCATTAAATAATTCTTCAGAAACATCCACATATTTTGAAAGTTCTTCATATGTTAACAATCCATATGTATCGATGTCTTCTTCCATAGCTGCGCTATCATAACTCATTGTCTCATTTTCAATGTCGAAAATATTAAACATTCCATTAATTCCACCAGGCATTGAAAGCATACCATTCACAAAGTAGTTCAGCGAACGATAAGTGACAGGACTATAGGTTTTAGTTATTTTTGTCACTATGTCCACGCCCACAAGCGTAACTTCGCTATAACTATCACCGCTTTGCTGTATGAAATTGTGGCCGATGTAGTCATAAGCACTATCATCTAAGTAGACAAATTGATTAAGGGTGCTATCAAAAAAGCCATGTTCACTTACAACGCCGATGGTATTGCCGTTTGAGAATTCAAGTTCGATAACACTATAGTGGCCTAAAGGATCACTATCGATAAACATAATAGGAGCACTATCATATTCTCCTGTTTCAAAGTTCCAAACGAGTAGCATCTCTTCTCCAGTTAATTGTTCAACTGGTTTTTTCTCGCCGTTAGCTAACGTAATCAACGTTCCTTCGACAATGCATTGGCTTGGAGGATTACTTGTGTCTATTGAGTTACTTTTTGGATTCAGTGTCCCAGAAGGAGAAAGATTGTTTGCATAAAACACATATCGTGTATCACCAGAAACATATGAAATGGTGATATAATCAGCAAACAAATACTCAGATATTCGAATCAACGAATTCGTTTCTTTGTCATTAAGAGTGATACTCTTTTTATCGTTCAGGCCAGTCCAGTTCTTTGCATCGCCTTCAAAGCACATTTTAGAATTGTATTCAAATTTTTGTTTGCTTCCTGTTTTGTTTGTCAATTGAAATAACCAAGTGGTATTATCTTTGCCGATCAATCTGACTTCCATACCATATTTAGAGAACTTAAAAGCGTTGACCGTAATGCTTTCACCATAGTCGTTCATAGTTCCTTTTTCTTTTAAATTGTCTGCATAAAAGATGTACCTTGTGTTAAGGGTAACATAACTAATAGCTATGCTTGTAGCTGTACCATATTGTGATATTTCAACTACTTTTGAATCGTTTTTATTCAGGATTCCTGTTTGATCTATATTAGTAAGATTCGACCAGTTCTTCGCATCATTAAAAAAGCACATTCTTTTGTTAAAGCAAAAATTAATCGGATCATCGTTAACGTTCATAATTCTAATTTTCCAAGTGTCAAAGTTTTTTTGAACAATGCTGACATGAATTCCGTGCCTAACATAGAAATTATAAGCAACTGAATTTGAATAGCAGCTCATGGTTGAATTAAAAGTTAAATTATGGGCATACGCAACATATCTAGTGTTAGCCTCTTCACCGACATAAGAGATGCCAATGTCTGTTGCGAAGTTATTCTGCTCTATCACAAGAGTTATTGTTTCTCCACTTTCAACATCGACAGTCCTAACTATGTCATTTAGGCCAGTCCAATTCTTTGCATCGCCTTCAAAGCACATTTTTTTGTTAAATTCATAGTAATGAGTTTCGTCAGTGATATTAGTTAAATCTACCAACCAGTCTCCGTTGCTGCACCCAAGAAGGCCAATTCTCATGCCATTACAGTCGTGATAATCATAGCTAACATTTTTCGAAAAGCAGGTCATTCTATGGGATTGACTCAAATTATGGGCATACGCAACCTTACGAACATTATTGAGAATATAAGATATACTGATATCCGTTGCAAACGCATATTCTTGAATCTCTAAAATGATAGATTCGTTATTATCAATCGGATTTGTTTTTTTAACATCCTTGAGATTCTTCCAGTTTTTAGCGTCATCTTCAAAGCACATTTTTCCATTGTAACAAAAGTCCATTTTTGCACCTGTTTTGTTTGTCAATAGAACAGACCAAATATCATTACGCTTAGAGAGAAGACTGATTTCCATTCCGTTTACAATTGTTGATGGATTGTCAATAGCGTTTCCGCCGCCATTCATTGTCAAAGACGAACCATTTAAGTTGTTGGCGTAAAGTATTTTTCTCTCGTTACTATATAGATAAGACATGGTAATGTGCGTTGCTGTGCCATTTTCTTCAATTTCAATTATTGTGGAAGAACCAGATTGAATGACACTTGTCGTTTCGATGTCCTCTAGGTTTGTCCAGTTTTTAGCGTCATCTTCAAAGCACATTTTAGAATTGTATTGGATGCTTGTAGCATGCCCTGTATTATTGCGAACTCTAATTAAATATTTTCCACTACTTTTACTAATAATATTTGCTTGGATATTATTTGCTTCTTCAATAATGTTGTTGGCATTTGATCCTTCAAATTCTATCAGCCCCAATATGCAACTATGCATATCTTTGTCGTAGGTCTCCAAATTGTGTGGAATAGGAACATCGTTTGTGCATCGTTTGTTCATATTAGAATTAGCTGGGAAAAATTTTTTTGTATAATTAGTAACTCCAGCATAGCCAACTGCTTTTTGCGAATCTGAGTCAACACAAATATCTCCAGGCAAAATCCACCATCCCATAAATGCTGTTCCGATATCAGCAGCGATTCCACCAAACTGCGCCCATCCACTATGATACTTAGCCAGTTCACCTGTAAAAATCATTTCTTGCCACAATAAATTTGACGTTTCACCACACAGCGCATAAAAACAAATATGCTGATTCTGTGAATAAACTTCGTTCCATCTACTTTTTCTTTGCTCCAAATTGCAAAAATAGTAATCGTGATCACAAGTGCCAGATATACATCTTTGTTCATTAAAAGTTGACACAAATGTGCCGACAACTGGGTTATCATACCAACTACCATTGTATGGCGTTCCCAAACTGATGAGTGAAGCAACATTCTTAGGATGTTCAATCGTGTATTGCAAATTAATTAACCCGCCCATGGAATGTCAAATTAGATTTATAGCGGGTACAGTGGTTACGCATTTTGCAGTCATATAATCCGAAATAACTGAATCGACAAGATATTCGAAATCCTCATAAGCAAATCTCATTTCTTTCCACTCGTCAATTTCGGCAACTATTAAGGTATGATCAGTGAAATCTACAATATGAGGAGAATCAGAACTAATGTTTGTTTCATATTGGTTATATACAAATAGATTCCTGTCTCTTGAATTAACCCTATAAAGGTTCATGGTAGAACTCGATAATGCTCTCATTTTTTCGATTATAGAAGTGGAGTCAGAGCAGAAAGACGGTCTGACGTTTTCTCCGCTAAAATTGTTACTCCACGCACTGGCATTACACCCAAGTCCATGCGTGAAAATAGTAAGAGTTGGAGCGCTCGTGTTAAAAGTAGTCGCAAGAGTTCTTTCGTGGAGTGAGGCAGGCGTTTCATCTGCATAAGTTGCTGTCATTTCTCTTGAATAATTGTTTAAGCATCCAGCAATCAAACTGAAACAAAGCGCACAAAAAAAGAATATTTTTGCCTTAGTTTTCATAACAAAATCCTCCTAATAAAGAATTATCAAATATCCCAGTTAGCATACAAAACAAGCTCGTTATTTCTTTCTATCGATGGAGTTGTGTTAAAATCCCACGCGTTAAGACATTCTGGCTCTGTATACCATCCAGTAAATAAACGCTTTTCCCTAAACGGATTTGGTGGCATCACTATTTTCTCACCTTCTGCAACATTATCTACACGATATAGATTGCTGTCTTTACCAGTATCATAATTCAGCAAAAAAGAAACGTTGGCAGCTTGAACTGTCTTGTTATAATCGTTGTCAGGCAAATAGCCTTTCTCTTTAAATAGAGGAGCATAAAGATATAGGTGTCTAAAGTTGCTACTAAAAGTGGTAACAGAAATTTCGCTTGAGCAAAGCATGATATCAACACCAGGACAATCCATATACTCAATATGTTCTAATGAATCAAATACAAATATCTTCTTTAAATGATCGCCACAAGTAATTTTTCTATTATTGTTGTGACTAAAATTTTCATCAGATAGGCCTAAATACTTAACCCTTTGGCCATCAATTTCTCGAGGGATATCAAGTCGTTCTTGCTTCAATCCAAGTTCGGTAAAACCAGTGATAACAATAGATTTGTCGTTCTTATTTTGGTATTCACTGTTTTCGCAAAGATATATGTATTTAAAAAAACCACTTTCGTGTGCCTTTGTTGTTTTATTATTGCATCCAAACAATGTTAAAAAGAATACTGCTGAAAAGACTGTTATCTTATTTGAAAAAAAGTTGGTTTTCATCACTCGCATAATATCAAAAAAACATAGATTATGTCAATTAATATTGTTTAAATGAAATGGCGATACAATATGCTGTTCTAATCAATTAAAAATTTAAAATTTTACAAAAAGTTAGAAATGCGATAGAGATATTCAATCGTTAGATTAATCATCTTTATTTATATAAAAAACCCTGAAGTTGATTCAGGGTTAATTATTAATTTGATACTTTAGCTTATTTCTTTTCGTTTAAGCCATATTTACGGTTGAAACGATCGACACGACCATCGGATTGAACAAATCTTTGTTTGCCGGTGTAGAATGGGTGGCAGTTAGCGCATGTATCAACTTTGATTTCTTTTAATGTGGAACCTGTTTCGAATGTGTTACCACAGGAGATGCATGTGACTGTGCAACGATGGTATTCTGGATGGACACCTTTTTTCATAACTTTTTTCTCCTTCCGCCTTGAACTGTAATGTCGTTCAAAGTAAGTTTGCTCATAAATACTAACAAATAATGCCTCTATTGGCAAATATATTTTAAAAAATATCCTTTTTGACTATAATTACATATTGATGGAAACGAATAACTATCCTAAAAACGATACATATATTCTCATCCCAGCGTATCGTCCTGATCACTTATTAATCGAATTATTAATCAATCTTAAAAAAGAAAATTTTGATGTGGTCGTTGTAAACGACGGTTCTGGCGAACAATACGATGATGTTTTTAAAGAAGCGGAAAAATACGCGACTGTTTTAAAACAAAATATTAACCGTGGTAAAGGTGCAGCGTTAAGATTTGGTTTTTCTTATGTAAACCTACATCCTAATAATCATAATTACGTCATTACTTGTGATGCGGATGGTCAACACGCTGTTAAAGACATTATTAGGGTTAATGATAAATTACATGAAACTGATAACATCGTTTTAGGTTCTCGTAAATTTGATAAAAGTGTTCCTAAAAGAAGTAGAAACGGTAACTTCATGTCGAGATTATCTAGAACATTAATTACTAAATCATATGTTCCTGATGATCAATGTGGTTTACGTGGCTTCCCAATTAAAGAGATTTTCAATATTGTCACTCTTCCTGGTGACCATTATGAATATGAAATGAATGTCATATGTAATCTTCAAATTAAGAGATTGAAGTTTGAAGAAGTACCTATTGAGACTATTTATTTAGATGGTAATAAATCATCACACTTCAAGCCAAACTTAGATACATTCAGAATCCAAAGAAGTATTTGGATGAATGCGATTGCCCCACTTGTGTGCGCTTTGTTTAGTATCGCAATGATGATTGTCTTAAATGCGATATGGAGAAATGTTGGTTTATACGTCTACTTATTCTTAGGCTGTTCATATCTTTTCTACTATCAGGCTTTAATGGGTATCACCGCTTTTGTGTGGCCCACAAAGAAGATGGGTAGAAGAGTTTTAGTGGAAGGTGGATACGCCACTATTAAGACAATTATCATTTTCTTAATTGTCTCGATTTTGTATGAGGTCCTACACATTTTCCCTTCAGTGGCGTACACAATAGCCCTTCTGTTAACTTTCTTATTAAACTTCCCGCTTGCTTACCTAGTATGGAAGTTAAAAAATAGAAACGATAATAAAAACAACAAGGAGTAATATTATGAAAGAAAATTTTGCAATTATTACCGACGCCGGTGGCGACTTCACTAGAGAAATCATCGCTAAATATGGCATTGAAGAAACACCAATGAGCACAGTGGTTTGGCCAGATGGTTCTAATAAACCAACAGACTTATATTGGGACACAATGAAGCCAAATGAATACTTCACTTTAATGACCAATAAAAAGAACAACTTCTCAAGTTCTATTCCCGCTCCTCAGACAATTATTGATAGATTATCCGCTTTAGCAGAGGCTAATAGAAACGTTATTGTTATTACTATTTCTTCTTCTATGTCTGGTGGTTTCAGTGCATTCACTGTTGCCGCTAGAGAAGTGATGGAAAAATATCCAAATATTAAAATCGAAGTCATCGATTCCTTAAGATATAGTGGCGCGATTGATTTAATCGCCGTTGAGGCTAGCTTATGCCGTGAAAAAGGTATGGACTTTGTTAGCACTGTTAATTACTTAAGAGATTTCAGATTAAGAATTCACCAATGTGGTTTCATTGATGACTTATTCTTCTTAGCGAGAAAAGGTAGAATCGGTAAAGGTAAAGCCTTTATGGGTTCTTTAGTGGGTGTTAAACCATTAGGCGATCTCTGTAATGAAACAGGTCAAACCCAAATCATTGGTAAAGCTCGTGGTTATAAAACAGTGATGAAATTATTCCCTGAATATATTAAAGCCACAATTGGTGACACTAAAAATAAAGCCTTTGTTGTCACTTATTCTTTAAGAGAAGAACAAGCTTTAGAAATGAAAAAGATGATTGAAGAATATTTCAAACCAGAACATTTAATCTTTGTTCCAGTTGGTCAATCCACAGGTTGTAATGTTGGTCCAGGTTTAGCCGCAGCATTCTACGCTGGTGATGAACCAGTTTCTCCATACTGTGAAAAAGAAAAAGAAATCTTAGAAAAAATCATGAAGGAATAAGATGCCTCAACCAGTAATTATTATTCTCATCGTTGTTGGTGCTTTATTAGTCTTAGGATTAATCTTTTCTGTATTCTTTACTTTCCTCGTGGCCTATAAGGTCTATAGCAAAACATTAATGCGAGATAAGAATAGCCACTGGGGTAGGGAACATTGTTCTGAACCAGGCAATCCCGCATTAGAAACAATGTGGAAAAGAGGTCTTAAGTGGGCAGAAAAAGATAAATCATTTATTAAAGAATTATCTATTCAATCAGATGATGGTTTAAAACTCGTTGGTGAATGGTTTGATTATGGTTTTGATAAAACAGTGATTATTCTTCCAGGTAGAAGAGAAACATTAGTGTATTCCTACTACTACGCTCAACCATATAAAGAATTAGGTATTAACGTTTTAGTTATCGATCAAAGAGCGCATGGTCTTAGTGAAGGTACATATTCCACGTGCGGTATTAAAGAAGCTGATGACGTGAAGTTATGGCTTAAATATATGCATGATGTATTAAATCAAAAAGAATTATTTATACATGGTATATGTGTTGGCACATGCGTGACCGCGATAACTGCGGCGACATTTAAAGAACCATACTTAAAAGCGGTCGTTATGGACAGCGCTTTTATCACCTATAAAGAAATATATAAGAACCACTACATCGAAAGTGGTCATGCTTTATTCCCTGTCTATTATCAAATTTGGATGTGGTTTAAACACTTCACTAAATGCGATATTGAAGACGCTAAAACAATTAATTATGTGCCTAAGTTTGATAATCTTCCTGTTCTTTTTATCTGGGGTACAAAAGATGTCTATTGCTTACCTGAAAAAAGCAAAGAAGTCTACGCTGCTTGTTCCTCAAATAAGAAAGAAATTGTGTGGTTTGAAGGGGCCTTACATTCTAGAGTCAGATTAAGCGATGAAGAACGCTATGACAGTGTTATTAGCGACTTTTTCGCAAGAAATGCTTGATTTGCAACCAAAAGTTGCGTAATTTCTAACCAGAGTTGGTGGCGCAACCAAATGAAAAATTGCTAGATTGTTGGTGTCAAAAACAGGAGGAAACGATTATGACAATTGAAATCGCAGACAGATTAGTTAAATTAAGAAAAAAATATGGTTACTCTCAAGAAGAACTCGCGGATAAATTAGGTTTATCAAGACAAGCAGTTAGCAAATGGGAAAGAGCCGAAGCTTCTCCAGACACAGACAATCTTATTTGCTTAGCGAAATTATATGGAGTATCTCTCGATGAACTCCTCGCTACCGAAGAAGATATTGACACTATCGTTGAAGAACAAGTCAAAGATAATAAAGAAGAAGCGCCCGCTCAAGAAGAAAAGAAAGTTGAAATCAAAGATGATGAAGTAGTCTTATTCAGCAAAAGCGGTAAGAAAGTCACCATTAATGATGATGGTGTGACCTGCTATAACGCTGATGGCTCAGTTAAGAAACATCAATTCGATACCAAGATGGCGATCATCGGTGCTGTTGAAGGCACATTATTCACATTAGCCTTAGTCGCTTATATCGTTGTTAGTGCGCTTCTTGGTTGGTGGGGTATCATGTGGATAGTCTTCTTTATCCCAGAAATCATTTGTTCTATTGCTAGAGCAGTTGTAAAGAAAAACGCTAACCACTTCAACATGGCTTTCGTAGCGATATTTGCCTTCTTCTTAGTGAGCCTTACCATACCAGTCGCTCTTGGTACATATGGTGATCCAATGTTATGGCATCCAATGTGGGTAGTCTTCTTAGCCATTCCAGCTTATCACTCCACTGTTGGTGCAATTAACAAAGTTCTCGGTAAAAAAGAGGATGACGATAAAGAAGATAAAGACGAGGATGATGACTAATTAAATATGGCAAAATACGTAGTTTCATTAGGTGGTAACGCACTAGGGAATAATCCTAGTGAACAAAAACAAGCATTAATAAAAGTCGCTGAGGCTATTACTGGTTTAATTATGGACGGTCACGAAGTGGCAATAGTCCATGGCAACGGACCTCAAGTGGGTATGATTAATCTTGCTTTCGAAACATCTAAAGAAACACCTAATATGCCATTCCCTGAATGTGGCGCGATGAGTGAAGGCTATATCGGCTACCATATTCAAAATGCTTTATATAACTCTTTCAAAGAAAACAATATTAACAAATCTGTCGTAACATTAATTTCGCAAGTTTTAGTGGACCCACAAGATCCACTTTTCTTGCATCCAAGTAAACCAATTGGTTCCTTCTATACAAAAGACCAAGCCGAACAAATTAGTA
>Ga0256407_10015017_pt1 | contig 10063 bp, 5 predicted proteins | sample RumenRJG_04DNA_FD_193489 | JGI IMG/M metagenome (GOLD analysis project Ga0256407, IMG submission 193489) | Bovine rumen microbial communities from Lethbridge, Alberta, Canada - RJG_04 | ecosystem: Host-associated > Mammals > Digestive system > Stomach > Rumen | place: Canada: Alberta | collected... | reverse complement strand
AAATTTGAATTTATAGTGAATTAATTAAAATATAAAAAAATATTTAATCTAAAATATTGAATGAAATTGATTAAATCATAAATAAAAAATATTTAATGAATCATATATATTAAATGATTAATAGAAATAAATTAATAATTCATAAATAAATATCAAAATTATTTGATTAGACAAATATAAATTTTGATATGTTAAAAATATTCTTTTAAAGAAAAAAATATTATAATTAAATTATTATTTAATATTGAATATTAAAATTGAATTTTCTTATAATAAATTAGATGTTCCATATAAATATTTAAAACATATAACTTTATTTTCATTGTCTTTTTATTTAAATAATTCAAAAAAAGATATAATAAAAAAATTTAATGGTAAAATCATCAACAATAACAATATTTAAAACAAAAAAGGGAATATATAGATGGATATAAAAATTAAATCTTGGAAAAATTCTTCGTATTGAAATTAATTTAAAGACAATGAAGTTTTTAGTTTAAATATAATAACCAAAATATGATTAAGAATTCAAATGAAAATTTTATTGGTGTCATTAAATAGTGGATTTTCTATTGATTATGAAGATAAAGATATTTATATTGAAGAAGAATTTAATCAATCTAATTCAAATAGATTTAGAATTCCATATTCAAATTTAACTACTAAAAAATCTGAATTAACTTTTAGTTATGTTAATTATTGTAATGATTTATTATGAAATTTATTTAATAAAAATATATTATTCAATTTCTAATTGGTAAATTGCTGTTTTATTTAACTTTTTTTTCATTAAAAATAATTTTTTATAACTTTAAAATAAAAGAATAAAAAATTTATTAAAGGTATATTATTTTTTATTTTATTTTATTTGATTTTATGTTTTTTATATGCAATTAAAAGCATCAAAATATGAAAATAGAAATTTATTGGTTTTTTAATTTAATTTTGATACTTTTAAATATTTAAATTAAATTTAGGATAATCATAATTTATATTTCTATATAAAGAATTCTTTAAAGTAATAATTATACATATAAATATTTATATTTAAATAAAAAATATAAATAATAATAAAATAAAAATGAATTTATCTCAAGGAAATTTATCATCAATTTCATCAAAAATAAAAACAAACAATAATAATAAAGATATTAATAATAATTTTAATTTATCATATAATGTACATTCAACATTAAGATCAATTCAAAAAAGAAAAAAAAGTGATGATTCAAAATATGGATTAATAAATCATTTTAGAAATAATAACTCAAAATTTTCTTCTGATTTTGATTATTTAAATTCATATTATAATGATTTAAATTTTAAAAATTCAAGTTGTATAAAATATAAATCAGAAAATATATCTACATATAAACAATTAAATACAACAAATAATACAAGTAATATTTTCAATAATAATGAATCAGTTTCAACTTATCCTTCAAATTTAAAAAAGAAAATAATTATTGATTTATCAGGGAAAAAAATTCTTAATAAACAAAAATATGGAAAATTATTATTATTTAATGAAAATTTAAGAGAAGAAAGATATCAAAAATATTTTAATAATATATTATCAAATGAATATTATTATCAAAAAGAAAAGAAAAATATAAAAACAGAACAATTAGAAATATCAATGTATAATTATAAAAATACAGGAAAATATTTAAAGTCATATATGAATACTTTAAGAGATTATACAAGAAATTTTAATTCATATATTGATGAAGAAAAAACTATAAATGAAAAATTAAAAATAAAAGAAAATGCATTAAAATTAGAAATAAATAGATTAACTCAAAAAAAAAAGAAATTACTTGAAAAATTTTTTTCATATTTAGAAATGAAGAAATTTCTTCTTCAAGTAAAAAATAAAACATTATCAATAAATAAATTTAAATTAAATGATTATAAAGAAATTTTAAAAGATGAAGATAAAAAGGAATTAGTATTAAATAATTATAAAAAAAAAATTCCTATAAGAAATTCAATGTTTAATAGCATTAATTCAAATGTACAAATAAATTCACCAAAAAGAAAAGAATCTCCTAAATTAAATAGAATAAAAAATAATAAGAATATAAAAAAAAAAGAAAATACATTTTTATCAAAAAGAGAATCTGATTTAACAAAATATAATCTTAATAAAAGTAATTCAGAAGAAAATATCAATAAACCAATTTTTGAAAATATTGATTCATTTTTCAATATTTTTGATATTTTAAATTCTGAAAATGCAAAATTTATAATTGATTATGATCAAATTCAAAATGAAAATACAAATAATAAACTTTTACTTATGAAATTGGAAAAAGAATATGATAATTATAAAATTGAAAAAGAAAAAAAATATAATGAAGAAATTAAAGGTTTTTTAAATGATAAAAATGTATTAAAAGAAAAATATGATGAGTTAATACAAACAAAAAAGTATTTAGATATAAAGAATTTTGAAAGTGAAAAATTAAAAAAATTTAATGAAATTATAAGAAAGAAAATTTATAATATTTATCAATACATTAATAAAAATTATAAAAAATATTTTATTCAAGAAGATTTATTACATGGAAAAAATATTTCAATTGCAAGATTAGAAATTGTTGAAAGTGTTATTAATAAATTATCAATTGAAAAAGAAATTTTTATGAAAAATTTCCCTGAAGAATATAAAAAATATAGAATTGCAAAAAATTTAAAAGAAAAATTGGATAATATTGAAAAAAGAAAAAAAAATGATATGGAAAAAGAAAGAAAATTAATGGAAAAAGTTTATAAAAATGCAAATAAAATAATTTTACTTCCTAAACATAAAATTATTGAAAAATATAATTTTGAAAAAATGAAAAAAAATAAATAAAAAAAACTTTAATTAAATTAATATATAATTTAAATAGATTTGAAATATTAAAAATTAATTATTTATAAAAATATTATTTTATATTAAAAAATAATATTATTTTATTTTTTTTATATTATCCCTTATTTTTAATATCAACTCTTTGTGATTTACTATTTGGATTAAATAAATAAATTGGATTAACTTTTTCTTGTGAATTATTTTTATTTTTACATTTTCCTTCAATTCCATTTTTTAATAAATCTCTTAAATGTTCTTTTAAAGTATGAATATCTAAACTAGGTTTATTTCTTTTATTTTTATGACTTTTATAATAAGTAGTATTAAAATTATCATAATTCCCATTAGTATTATTTCCTTTATTTTCATTATTTTTATTAGTTAAATAACTAATTTTTTTAGTAGATGCATTATATCTCATAGTATTCATATTAAAAATATTATTTTTATTAAAAAAATCATTACTATTAGTAATACTCAATTTATTTCTTTTATATTTTAATTTCCCATTTAAATTATTATTTTGATTTAAATTATTAACATTATCACAATACATTTTTTTAAAAGAATTAATTTTTGTTGAACTCGACTTATGTAAAACATTATCTTTCTTACAATTAAAAAACCTCATACTTATAGGAATAAAATTATTTTTAATTTTATTATAATATCCATTAATAACTTTACTAACAATATCAAATTGAACTTTATTTCCAGAAACAATTTTCTTAATAAATTCCCTAACATCAGGAACATAAGACAAAAATTCTAAAATAGGAATAATTTTTAATAATTCAAAATCATTTTTATCATCAAACCAACTAGTAATAGGAAAACCATTATATTGATTAAGTGCATAAGCAACAGGAGAATTATCAACAATAATAATATCTTTCATATCTCTTCCTAATCTCTTTAAATCTTTAACAAAAGCAGTATTAATTAAAGTACAATGTTCTCTAAATAAACGAAATGGAACATAACCTTTTTTATCAATTATATTTAATAATGGATTAGCATATTTTGAAAGTGATGCTGTAAAAATTACTAATTCATATCTTTTTGACATTTGTTCTAAAAATTCTTTTACATATGGACGTACTAATACATGAATATCATGGATTTCATTTTCTAATTCTATTTGAATTATTAAATCTGAAGGACAATCAAATGGAATAAAACCACTATGTACTAAAGTTTCGTCTAAATCGAGAACTAAGGTTTTTTTGTCTGAGGATTTTGGAGGAAGAAGATTTGTTGTTTTGTAACGGTAATATTGAGGAGAGAGAGAACGGTTATTTTTTTTTGTGGAATATGAGGTTGTTTGGTAATTTGTATTTTTTGTGTTGTTTAAGTTTATATTTGTTGTGTTTGTTTTATTATTAATATTTATATTATTATTATTGTTATTATTGTTATTATTGATGTTATTATTGTTAATGTTGTTGTTGTTTATGTTATTTGTTATTATTTTTTGTTTTGAATTTTGTATGTTTGATATTATGTTATTTAAATTTATGTTTTGAGTATTTTTTATGTGTTTAAATTTATTTGAAGATTTTGCTCTTTTATGTATTATTTCGTAATTTTGGGAATTGGAATTTTGATTGTTTTGGTTTGATGATATGTTTGTTATTGGGTAATTTGATGAAGATGATAATGATATTTTTCCTATTATTTTATTATTTGTTTTTCTCATATTTTTTATATTTTTTTATTAATTATTTTAAAATTTAATTTAAATTAATTTTTCTTTCTATAAATAATTATTTATTATCTTTATGAAAAAAAAATATTTCCTCTCTTTATATTTAGTAAAATTAATTTAGATAATTATTTAAAAAAATAATAATTGTTTATTTAATTAATAAAATAATAAAAAAAATAAATATATAAAAAATGAATTTTGATTCATTAGAAAAAAAACAATTTAGTCATAATTTCAAATATTCGATAGAAAGAGTATGGATTTTAGTAAAAAATATCCCAATTTTATCATTAATTTATGGGGAGACAGATTGTCATCCAATTTTTATAAATGGAACTAATAATATAATAGGAAGTGAATTTATAGGAATTTTATTTGGTAAATTTCCATATAATGGAAAAATAGAAAAATTAATGGAAATTCCAGGATATAAAAAAATAAAATGGATTTTAAATTTTGAAAATGGAGGATTGTTTACCAATAAATTAGAATTATTTAAAGTAACAGAAGATAATACAACAATATTATTGGTTTCGTTTAAAGAAAATATTATTTTCAAAGAAATGATGAAAATATTAACAGAAAATGAAGAAACTAAAAGAAAAAAAATAATAGAAAAAATTGAAAATGTTTTAAAAGAATCTTCAATTGATTTAGTTCAATATGAAAGTGGAATTATTTCAGGTTCAATGGAAGATATTTGGGAATTTATGACAAATATTTCTAAATTAAAAATGATTGCTCCTTTAATTAGATTAGATGGAGATGATGATTTGAAATTTATTAAATGTGGTGATATTTTAGTTTGTAAATTAGAAAATAATACTATACAAATTAATGTTCAAATTTTTGTTATTAATAAAAATGAAAAATGGAATAAATGGATTTATGGTTTGAATATTTCAAAAAATAATTCAAAAATTCCTTCTCAAAAAATAATTGTTGAATTAACGAAAATTAATCAAAAGGATTGTCAGTTAATTATATTAAATAAATTTAATGAATATACTGATAATGATTATATTCAAAAAATTTCTAAAGAAAAAAAATATATTATTAATTCAATTAAAGATTATTTAGAAAATTATAAAAATTAATTTGAGAATAAAATAATATTTTAATTGTTTTTTATATCCTATTTGATAATTATATGTCTAAGTATTGAAAAATATTAAATTATTTTTTAAACAGAAGCATATATTTTATAAAATAATAATATAAGAACTTTGATAAAAATTTAAATATTTTTATTTTTATATTTAAAAAATAAAAAATATGGATTCATCAAATTCAAGTGAATATTCATATTTTACAGAAATAAAAGTAAAAAATTATGAACCAAAATTATTAAATAATAATTATTTATTTTATCAAATATTCCTTTTTAAAAATTATGATATAATAGGAAGAACATTAAATTCAATAATAATTATATCACCATATGGAGAAACCAAAAATTTAATAAATGAAAAAATAAATAATAATAAAATTTCAATTATTAAATCAATGATTCTTTTAAAAAATGAAGAATTATTATATGGTGCACACTCATCAATTTATTGTATTAATTTTACAAAAAATAATTATGAGTATAATGTAATAAATATAATACCATTAAAATTAAAAGAAAAAAGTGAAATATATCAATTTTTTCAAATGAAGGATGAAAAGATTATTTGTACAACTAATTCTACTTATTATATGATTATTCAAAAAACTAAATTTGATTATTATCAAATTATTCTTAATATAATAGATGGAAATTTAATGAATAATGGATTGTATGAATTAAAAAAATATATTATTTTTATTAATCAAAAGTTAAATATTCAATTTAATGATAAGATAAATTTTTCATATGTGAAAAATTTAAATTTATCAAAACATTTATCTGATATAAAAAATATTGAATTTAAAAGTAAAATATGTTTAAATAATATAATAATGGAAATCAATGATAATATAATTGCAATATCAACTTTAGGAAATGGAATTATAATTATTAATATTAATAAATTTGTAATAATAAAAAAATTAGTAAATATAGATTTTACATGTTGGATTAAACTAAATGATGGAAGTTTTATAACTTGTGAATATTCTGATAATAATAATTTAATAAGAATGGAACAATGGGATATAAATGAAAATGGAAAAAATTGGAATTTTGTTAGTAAAAAAGATTGCATTCATAATGATTTTGTTTATTCAATGAATATTGATAATAATAATAATATTTATACTGCTGGTAATGATAATCAATTAAAATGTTGGGAAATTCATACTTATATTGATGAAGATGATTAATTATTTTTTTTTTAATTATTATTTTATATCTTATTAATATATTTATGGAATGGATATTTAAAAAATTTAATTGTTTTTTTGGAAAGAGTTTAAGATTTGAATTGACATTTGTTTTTTTTAATATAATTATATATTTTTATTGTTTAAAAATAAAAATTAAAATTTAAATATTTTTAATATAAAAATGTTTTATTATATAAATTTTATTACTTTCCAATTATTTTATTAAACTTCTTTATTCTTAATTTTTTTTAATTAATATTATATTTTTAATTTTTTGATATGAAAATATAAATAAATATTTTTAAAATTTCAAAATTAAAAATTAATAAATTAAATATATTCAATACATAAAAAAAAAAAGAAAAAAGAAAAATAAAAATAAATAAACTCAAAAATTTCTTAAAACTCGATTAAATAAAATTAGCAAAAACTATTTATTTCTTCTTAGCTTCTTCATTCAAAACAAAAGCTTGTGCAGCAGCTAACCTAGCAATAGGAATTCTGAAAGGTGAGCAAGAGACATAATCCATTCCAATAGAATCAGCATATTGAATAGATTTAGGATCACCACCATGTTCACCACAAATACCACATAATAATTTAGGATTAGTAGCTTTACCATCTTTAATAGCTTTCTCAATTAAAGCACCAACACCTCTACTATCTAAAACAGCGAAAGGATCAGCATCAATAATACCTTGTTTCCTATAAACATCATGATATGAGAAATCATCTCTTGAAATACCAAAAGTAGTTTGTGTTAAATCATTAGTACCAAATGAGAAGAATTGTGCATATTCTGCTAATTGACCAGCAACAATACATGCTCTTGGTAATTCAATCATAGTTCCAAATGTATATGGGATTTTAACATTCCATCCTTCTTCAATGTTCTTATGTTCTCTATCTATTATTTCTTTCATTACTTCTAATTCTCTTTTTGACATTGCAAGAGGAATCATTACTTTTGGATGTACTTTTACACCAATTTTTGTTACGTTCATTGCAGCTGTGAATATAGCTTTTGCTTGCATTTCAGTTAATTCTGGTTTTGTTATACCTAATCTACATCCTCTGTTACCAAGCATTGGGTTTGCTTCTTTTAAGGTTACTATTCTTTCTTTAATTAAGTTTGGATCACATTCTAAATCTTTTGCAAGAATTTGAATGTCTTCTTCTGTTTTTGGTAAAAATTCATGAAGTGGAGGATCGAGAAGACGGATTGTTACTGGGAGTCCGTCCATTATTTTGAATAATTCTTCAAAGTCACTTGTTTGATATGGTAATAATTCATTAATTGCTTTCATTTTATCATGTTGAGTTTCTGAGACTATCATTTTTCTAATTGAGATAATTCTCTTTGGGTCGAAGAACATATGTTCAGTTCTTACAAGACCAATACCTTGAGCACCGAAGTCTCTTGCTTGTTTAGCATCTTTAGGTGTTTCAGCATTAGCTTCAACTTTTAATTTTCTTGTATCATCAGCCCATTTCATAACAGTTTCAAAGTCACCTGAAATACTTGGTTCAATAGTTGGTACTTGTCCTTTATATACTTCACCAGTATCTCCTGAAATTGAAATCCAATCTCCTTCTTTAAGATTATATTTATCACCGAATTTTACTGTTTTTTTATCAAAATCAATGATCATATCACCAGCACCAGTAATACAAGGAGCACCCATACCTCTAGCAACGACAGCAGCGTGACTAGTCATACCACCTCTAGCAGTAACAACACCTTTAGCAACATGCATACCAGTAATATCATCAGGTGATGTTTCTTCTCTTAAAAGAATAACTGGACCATCTTTGCATTTTTCAGCAGCATCATGAGCATTGAATACAATAGTACCACATGCAGCACCTGGTGAAGCTGGAAGACCTCTAATCATAACTTCTTTTGGTGCTTTTGGATCAATTGATGGATGAAGTAATTGATTGATTGATTTAGCATCAATTAAAGTAAGAGCTTTGTTAATATCAATAATACCTTCTTTGTATAAATCAACTGCAATTTTAACAGCAGCTTTACCAGTTCTTTTACCACTTCTTTGTTGTAAAAGATATAATTTATTATCTTGAATAGTAAATTCAATATCTTGCATATCTTTATAATGTTTTTCTAATTTTTCTCTGACTTCATCTAATTGTTTATACATTTCAGGCATTGCTTCTTCCATACAAGGTAAATCAGAATGTTGAGCAGCTTTACCTTCTTTTGAAATTTGTTGTGGTGTTCTAATACCAGCGACAACATCTTCACCTTGAGCATTGATTAAATATTCACCATAGAAGATTTTATCTCCAGTAGCAGGATTTCTAGTAAAAGCAACACCAGTAGCAGAAGTTTCTCCCATATTACCAAAGACCATAGCAACAATATTAACAGCAGTACCCCAATTATGTGGAATATCATTTAAATTTCTATAAGTAATAGCTCTTTCATTATTCCATGAATTAAATACAGCATGATAAGCTTGTTTAAGTTGTTCTTTAACATCTTGTGTAAATTCTTTACCAGTTTTTTCTTTAATCATAGCACTATAATTAGTAAGAACATTTTTTAAATTTTCATCAGTTAATTGATAATCCATTTTAACACCAGCTTTTTCTTTTTCAGCAGAGAGAATTTTTTCAAATTCAGAATGTGGAACACCCATACAAATATCAGCAAACATTTGAATAAATCTTCTATAAGAATCATAAGCAAATCTCTTATTACCACTTTTAGCAGCAAGTCCTTCAACAGTTTTATCATTTAAACCTAAATTAAGGATAGTATCCATCATACCAGGCATAGATACTCTAGCACCAGATCTAACAGAAACTAAAAGAGGATCATTTTCATCACCGAATTTTTTACCTACAATTTTTTCAACTTCTGCCATTGCTTTATAGATTTGTTCATCTAAATTTGGAGGATATTGATGATCATGTTCATAATAATATGTACATACTTCTGTTGTTATTGTAAAACCAGGAGGGACTGGAACACCTATTGATGTCATTTCTGCGAGACCTACTCCTTTTCCTCCGAGAAGGTTTCTCATTGAAGGGTTACCTTCGGCTTTTCCATTTCCGTAGGAATATACCCATTTGTGGTTTGGATCTTCTGTGCTCATTTTTTTTTTTTTTAAATATATTTTTTTTTTTTTTTTTTTGGTTTTTTTTTTATTTTTTTT
>Ga0256407_10015016_pt1 | contig 10063 bp, 5 predicted proteins | sample RumenRJG_04DNA_FD_193489 | JGI IMG/M metagenome (GOLD analysis project Ga0256407, IMG submission 193489) | Bovine rumen microbial communities from Lethbridge, Alberta, Canada - RJG_04 | ecosystem: Host-associated > Mammals > Digestive system > Stomach > Rumen | place: Canada: Alberta | collected... | reverse complement strand
CCAATCCCCAATCCCCATTTTCATTATTTCATTTATAAACTATTTTTTTGAATTTTATTTTTTATATAATTTTTTATTAATTTAAAATATATTTTATTCAACTTAAAGAATTAGTTATTAATACTAAATATAATAATTTTACCTATAATATTTTTACTATTTAAACTTAAAAACTCAACTCAACTCTTTGGAATTAACAATTAATAAATAAAATTATATTTATAAATCAACATAAAATTGTTTAACATTCCATTAAGATTTAAATTCAAGTTTTCTTAAATAATTTACATATTTATTAAAAACTTTCTCATTAATCGATAAATTATAATCTAATAATTTAAAAGCATGAAATTCTAATAAATTCATTTCTTTATTAGATATTCCACCTACTTTAGCATAATAACTATTAATGAATTGTATATCTTCATTATATTTAATTGCTAAAACACAACAAGTTAAAACTAATCTATGAATATTAATTTCTTCAATAATAATATCGTATTTTTGACAAATAATATCTATATAAATTATACTAATAATTAAAGTTGAATTTTCAATATTTGTATATTTTTTAAATCTTTGAATATATTCAGTAATAGGAATTGTTGGAACTGTTTTTGAACAAAATGGATTTTTTTTGCTATATTTTCCTTTTCCATTTTTATTTATAAGTTCGCACAATATTTTTGAAATATTGGATAATAAATTGGGAATTTGTAATAATTCAATTGAACAATTATCACTTGATACTGTAGATGAACTGTAATAAGACATAGAATTAATTTTTTTTATAAATTATAATTATTATTAAATTATATAAAGAATATCATTTCATTAAAAATAATATCATTATTTTTAGAAAAAATATATAAATATAACTATTTAAAATATATTTTTAAAAATAAAATATTTAACTACTTATATATATTTTAAAATTTGCAATTGGGAAAAATTATATATAAAAATTTATAATATAATATTTAATTAACTAATTTCTAAAAAAGATAATATATCTTGAATTCTTTCATATAATGGAATTAGACAAATGGAACATACTAAAAATATAAATGATAATAAGAAAAAAATAGAAATTTTTATGTTATATTTTAAAATAAACATTGCAGGAAATAAAAAATTAATGAAAAAACCAAAAGAACAATCATTTATTATTGTTAAATTATATGAAGAAAAACCATTAAAATAACAAAATTCTCCAAAAGCAGTAAAAATTGTAAGAACTAGAATGAATAAAATTATATATTTATTTTTATGAATTTGAATTTTATTTCTTAAAATTGATTTTTTAATTGTATATAGATAAAAATTAATATTTAAAATTTGAGAAAGAAGATTACATATTATAAAAATAAGATTTTCTTTTATTTTTTCTTTTCCTATTATATATTCTGTTATAATTGATAATAAATATTGATGAGTATTTGAATTAAAAATATCAAAATTACCTTGAACAATAAAAACAATATAAAAAATAAAAATTAAAAAATGATTTATCCATAAAATATTTTTATGTTCTAAAATAGGATATAATGATAATTTTAATCTTTTATTCACAGAAAATAAAACCAATAAATTATTAAAAGAAGTTGAAAATATACAAATTGTTTTTGGAATTTCTTTCATTTTAATATCTTTTTTCCATAAGGGAATATTACTTTGTTTTATTGATATTCCTTCATATAAACTTTTAATCATTAATATCAAAGATACAATATCTAAAATAACATTTAATATAATATTAACATCAATTAAGGATGAATTTTCTAATGTATTAATTATTAAAAAAATAATAATAAAAATTACAATTGCTATTATAGAAAAGGCCCAATTTTCACTAAAATAAAAATTCTCATCAAAATTAGGTTTATTTATTTTAATACTAATTAAAAATCTAAAATAAGTTAAAAAAAGAATTAAAAAATTAAATAAAACCCATAAATAACACACAATTTCGAATAAACTACTACAAAAACTTCCAAAATGTTCTTGAAACATTGCAGATAATGTATCTTCATTATTTTTTTCTAATTTTTCTATTAAAATTATTTGAAATAAATAGGAAAATATTCCAATTAATAATAATATTAAAATACTTTGTATTAAACCAATTTGTTTTGTAAAATATCCAAAATATAAATGATTAATATTTATATTATAAGTAATAAATATTAATGAATGATATAAACAAATTTTAAATCCTCCTTGATTTTTTTTTATTTGTTGGATTAATGTTATTTTTCTTGCGTTTTTAGTTGGATTTGAATCTTTATCTTCTATTATTATTTCTTTATTTTTTTCTTTAATTAATAAATTTTTATCAGACATTTATTTTTTTATTTTTAAATTATTAAAAATATAAACTAATATTATAAATATAATATTATATAGATTATAAAAATTATTTTGTGCAACAATTTTTAGTTTTAGTCAATTGTTTAAAATTTTTAATTTGATAATTATCATTTTGATTATTTAAAATTTTTTGAGACTTAATTTTATATACTTCATTAATAATAAATTCAAAACATTCATTAATATTTTCCCCAGTAGCTGCACTAGTAGTAAAAAAAGTATAATGATATTTATCAGCAAATTTTTTAATATCTATATCTTCAATAATTCTATCATCCAAATCAATTTTATTTCCAACAATAATAACAACAACATCATTTGAAGATTGATTTTTAATATCATTAATCCAATTTTCTAATAAATTAAAAGATTGTCTATTAGTCACATCAAAAATTAATAAAATTCCATCATTATTTTTATAATATTGTTTTTGAATTGATCTATATAATTCTTGTCCTGCAGTATCCCAAATTTTTACATTAACTTCATTATTATTAATTTTTATTGTTTTGTTTCTAAATTCAATTCCTATTGTTGATACAAATGAAAAATTAAATACATTTTCTGTATATCTATTTATTATTGATGATTTTCCTACTGATGATTCTCCTAATGTTATTAAGTTTATATTTAAATTTTTTAATTTATTCATTTTAATTTTTAATGTTTAAAGTAATTTATTTTTTTAAATATAATATATATTATATATTTTTTATTTTTTTTGAATTAATCTTCGACATATTGGACATTTATTTTTTGATTTTAAGTATTTTTCTAAACAAATTGAGTGAAATATATGTTTACATGAAGTTATTATTATTGGTTTTTTGAAATATTTAATTAATTTTTGTTTTATATCAAATATTATTTTTAATTTATTATTTTTTTTATTTTCATTTGTATTACTATTTCTTAATTTTAAATTTTCATTTTCAGAATATGGATTTTCATTGATTTTAAAAAGACAAATTGAACATATATTTTCTTTTTGTTCTTCATTTAATTGTGAAATATATTTAAATTCTATATCTGTCTTTTCTTTTAAATAATCAGGAATAAAAAATTTAGGTTCAATAATTTCTTGGAAAGTAAGAATAAGAGTTTCAATAATTAAAATAATACATATAATAGAGACTTTAATATAAGAAGGTTTTAAATTTAAAATATTATATGGATATCCCTTAAAATAAATTATTGTAGATATTTGAATAAAAGAATATAAATAAATATATGTTAAATTCATTGGAGGTTTTACATTATAATATGCACAAAGAAAAATTTGTCCTAACCAAGTAAAAATAAAAAAAATTATTGTATTCATAAAAGTATAAATAAAAAATATATGAACTATCATTATAATTAAAAATAAACATAAATAAAATAAAATAGTATATATTTGCATATGATGTAAATAAACATTTAAATCAAAATGTTCCTCTCTTGCATAATTGAAATATATTATATATTCAAATGTTGATATTGTATTTCTGATTTGCAAATTTGTTAAAAAAAAGTAAATTAAAAATACAATTCCTAATTCATATTTTCCATCTTTAATTAAAAATAAAATTAAATTTAAAGCTGTAATTAAACATGACCATATAATTTGCATAAATAAAGTTAATAAACTTGTGTTAACTGATAATGAATGATAATTTATATTAATTTTAATAAAAAATAGTGTATTAAATATAATTTGTAAAATTCCAAATAAAATAAATATATTTGAATAATTTGAAATAGATTTTGAATAATTATCTTTATAATTTTTCATTTCACCATAACATTTAAATTCAAAATCATTGTATTTATTTTTTATTGAAATATTTATTTTAGAAAATAAAGAACTATCCTTTTCATAATTTATATTATTTGAAAATATTTTTTCATTATTAATAAAAGTAATATTTACTATATTATCTATATAATTTAATTCTTTATATACTTCAAATAATTCTTCAAAATGGTAATTAAATTTAATATTATGTAAAGTAATGTTTAAACTTTTATTGAAATGAATTGACTCTTTTAAATTATTATTAAAATCTTTAGGGAAAGTAAAAGCAATATTTCCCTTTAGTTCATTATCAATATATTCTCCATCTTTGAAATTGAAATCAATTGTTATAGAATAATTATTTGATAATAAATCAATTAGACTAAATAAAGAATTTTTAAAAATTATTTCAATATTTCCTTTTTTATTTTCAAATATATTATTTTTAATATTTAAAAATTCCCATTTTCCATAATAATTATTTTTTGTAATATTATGAATAAAATTATATAATAAATAATTTGAAAAAAAAATCTTATTTGATTGAAATAATTTCATTTCTTCCTTTATTTGTCGAAATATATGAAAATTGATATTTTTTGGATATTTATGAATGATATTATAATTTATATAAATCCCCAATAAAATAAGAATTAAAGTTGAAAATAAATATGTTAATTCCTTAAAAATACTAATCTTTTTTAATAAACTGAGAATTTTATTTTTCATTTTATATAATATTTATCGAATTAATCTTAATTATTTTTTTAAATTAATAAAATAATATTTGAAAAAATAATGGGTCAAAAAATGGGAAAAACAAAAACTTCTCCTGATATAGACTATTTCATGAGAGGTTATCCTCATTTTCAAAAATATAAAATAATAAACAAAGGACTATTATATAAAACAATATCAGTAACAAATGAATTAGATAAAGCACCATTAATAATAAAAATTTTTTTCAAAAATGATTATGATCCAGGAATATATGCAAAAATGAAAGTAAAAATGATACAAATACAAGATAAAATAAATCAAAAAACAATAAAACCAAATTCCTATACTCAATTTTATAATATATGTCCAATTTTCAAATTAGAAGATAACATAAGAGCAGGATTATTAATTCGTCAAAATTTCTTTATAGATTTAAAAGAAAGAATGTATACATTACCATATTTATCAAAAATAGAAAAAATTTGGATAATGTTTCAATTTTTTTATGGAATATATCAATTACATTCAGCAGAAATATTTCATGGTGATTTAAAAATTGAAAATATTTTATTATCTTCAAATAATTCAGTTTTCATAAGTGATATTTCACCTTTTAAACCAGCATATATTCAAATTGATGATTTAGGTAATTATACTTATTATTTTGGTGTTAATTCAAATGATAATTTTAAAAGTTGTTATCTTGCTCCTGAGAGAATTGTTGATAAAAATGAATTTAAAGAAAAAAATGAATTTGAATTAAAACCATCAATGGATGTTTTTAGTGCTGGAGTAATTTTTGCTGAGTTTATTTTAGAAGAAAATTTATTAGATTTTTCAAAAATTGTAAATTATAAAAAAGATTTAAATATTATGGAACAAATATTAGAAAAAATAAAAGATGAAAATATAAGAAATTTAATTAGAAAAATGACAAAATTAAATCCTGATGAAAGAATAAATATTAATGAAGTTTTAAAAATAATGATAAATGATATTTGTCCTATTTCAATGACTCAAGTTTTAATTCATTTAAATAATTTAATTGTTAGTACTAAATGTTATAAACCTGATATTATTATTGGATTATTATATAAACATTGGAAACAAATTTGGAAAGTTATTTATGGATTAAATGATAAAGCACCTTTACTTTATCAGAAATTAAATTTTGAAATTATTAATAAATTAACTATGAATATTTTTTTTAAAGATTATAAAGATGATATTAGGAAAAATAAAGAAAATGAAATTTTGAAAATTCAAGTTGAGGAAAAAGAAAAAATTTATAAAGAAAATTTTTTAAAAAAACAGAATGAAAATGGGAATATTAAAAAAGATGAAAATCATTTTTTTAATATTAATGAACATATAAATATAGAAAAAGAAATAATAAAAGATCAAGAAGAAATGCAAAAAGAAATTGAAGAAATAAAAAAAGAAGAAATTGATGAAGAAAATAATGAAATTTTATTTGATATTATTTTTGATTTTGAAAATTTAAATAATTTAAAAAATGAAGATAAACTTGATCCATTAATTTTTGATAAAAATAATAATAAAGAAACAGCAAAAATATTTTTAGATTATTTATTACAAAATTTAGATTCTGTTAAATATGATAGTTCAAATTTAGTAGCATTGGAAATGATAAAACATTTTGGAATGAAATTTCCAGATTTTTTTAAACTTGATATTATTATTCCCTATTTTGTAGAAAATTTAAAAAGAGAAAATAATTTAATCAAATTACAAACTGTCAATTATATATTTGAATTATTTTATAGTATTGATTATACAAAATTAATTCTACCTGTTTTTTATCATAAATATTTAGGTTCTTATATATTTAATGAATTTCTTTATTTATATAATTCAAAAGATCATTTAGTTAAAATAGCTTTTATTAATTCTATTGAAAAATTAATTGATTTAGAAAAAAAATTCCTTTCAGTTGTATTAAGATCAAATTTTAAAATGTATGATTATTCAAATGAAAAATCTACAAATAATAATCAAGAAAATGAAATTCAAAAAGATAATAATTTAGAAGCCCAAATAGAATATTATACCAAAATAGAAAAAAAAACAAAATCAGAAATTTTTTTATATTATGATACATCATTAAAAGAATTTAAAGATGTATTATTTAGTTACATATCAGATATAATAAGTAAAAATGAAGAAATTGATGTTATAATATCATTAATAAGACAATTACCAATATTACTAAATTTTTATGGTCAAAGAAAAATAATTGATTTTATAAAATTTATAATAAATAATATAAATAATATTCAATGGATAATTCAAAGAGAAATAATAAGAAATATACCAAAAATGTCTATTACTTTAGGAGAAGATGCATTAAATATTTATATTCTTCCTTGTATGCAGGAATTAATTTCTAATAATTCAAATGAATTGAAACAATATGAATTAATTAATTCAGTTTATGAATTATTAAAATTAGATTATTTACCTCAGGAAAATGGAATTAATATGGCAAAACAATTATTACCTTTTATAGTTCATCCTAATATTTTAATAAGAAATAAAATGATTGAATTTATTGGGGAATTATTATCTAAATTAGATATTGTTGATATAATTTCAAATTTTTTTCAACCAATGAAAGATTTTATATATTCACCTTCATTTGAATTAAATAAAAAAATTTTACAAAAATATGTAATAAAACCTTTATCAAGAATAATATTTCAATTAGAATTAAATGGTTATGAATTTAAAGAAATACAATCATCTGATGTAAAACCTCAAGAAATTTTAACAAAATTAATTAAAATTCAAAAAGAAAATTCTTTAGGAAATGATGATGTAATATATAAATTCAAAGAAAATACAATTTCAGAAATAATATTAACTAATTTTTTAAAAAAGAATAATTTTAATGAAATTATACCAGAAGAATATCAAAAATTTTGTAAACAAAATAAAAATGAAGAAAATGCAAATATATTAGCTTTTATTTGTAAATTAATGTGGTTAGGCGATTTAACAGTTCCTTTAATAATACCAAAATTTAAAACAAATGAAGATGTTATTTTCAAAGTAAATGATGATATTTTAACTTCATCTCAAAATTTTAGAATAAGATATTTATTTAGAACTCTTGAAATTAATTTAAAATTAGTTACTTTAAATGATTTTTTCCCAAGTGATGAAAATGAAAATTCTTCTGATATTACAAATAATGATTTTGAAAATATTAAAATTGTAAAAGATCATTTGAAAAAAAAAGAATTTTCAAAATGGAAACCAAAAGGTCAATTAATAACAACAATATATGAACATGATAATAAGGCAGTTGAAAAATTAATTCCTATTAATAATAATCAATTTACTTCTATTGATAATGAAGCAGGTTTTTATATTTGGGATATTTATTATGAAAATGGAGAAGTAAATTTAAACAAAAATTTTACTTTTAATTTAGATAATAAAAGAAATTATAAAATATTATATAATAAAACAATTAATTTAATTGACAATTCAAATTTTATTTTTGCATCAGGAGAAGATTTATATTTATTAAATCCTCAAATGAAACCAACTTCAAATTTATTAATTAAATTATATGAAAAGGAAAAAAATTTATCAAAAATAAATAATATAACTTGTTCAATTGGAATAGGAGAAAATATGCAAGAAAGCCAAAAAATTGTTTTTACTCAAGAAAATGGTTATTTAAATATTTTAGATCAAAGAATGAATAATACAGTATTGAGATCATATATTCCAATAGAAAGAGGAATTATTAGTTGTTTATATAAAAAATATGATACTACTGATATAATTTTAGGTACTTTAGGAGGTTATATTTTAAATTATGATATGAGAATTAATTCAGTTTCTAATTGTTATAAATATTGTCATAATAAACCAATTATAGGAATTTCTTCTTTTTATTCTAAACATGATTTTGGTCATTTAAATAAATTTCCAAATATGAAAGATTATTTTTTAATTTGGACTGGTTCTGAAGATCATGAAATTAGTTTATGGAATAAGGAAAATTTAAATAAGGAAAATTTAAATTGTGACTTTTTATTAAAAGTAAATAAATCATATTCAGGTGAATTAAAACCATTAACAATTGAAATACCATCTTTATTAAAAGAAAATGAAAATGAAACTTTAGATGAAAAAATACAAAATGATAATAGATTATATGATAAAATATTAAAAATAAATTTTGACAATTTAAAAAATATAAATAATAGAATATATAAACAATACAAAGGAATACTTTTAAATAATATAAAAAATGAATTTTATAATAATATATCAGAAAGATTAAAAAATTTATCAAATATATATGAAACACCAACAACAGTTCAAACTGTTTTTTCTCCAATTAATTTAAATAATGAGAATTTTCCTTATTTAATTTCTGCTGGAAATGATATGACAATAAGATATTGGTCAATTGTTGAAGAAGGAAATAGTAATAATGAAGAAAAAAATCAAGAAAAATATTCTTATTTAATTAATGCTCCTGAAAATATTTCAAGTTGTACTTTTTCAAAAAGTTATTTTAATGATACTTTAATTTTACAAAGTAATGAAATTTTTAATTCTAATTTTCCTAAAAAAACTAATTTTGGTTTTAGTGATTATCAATTTTATAATGGAATTTGTTATCATAATTTTATTCAAAAAGAATTTTTTGAAGATGAAAAAACACAAAATAAAATATTGAATTATTGTACCAGAATTGCAGGGGCTTCACATAAAAATGTTATTTCTGATATTATTCCTATTTGCTTAGAATATGATATTGATGAGAATAATGAAAAATTTACAAATTTTTTAATTTCTTCTTCTTGGGATGGTACTGTTAAAATTTGGAAATGAAATGTATTTTTTTATTTGATATTTATATTATTCATTTTTATATGTAATTTATATTTATTATTTATAAATATTAATTTTTTATTAAATAATTCTTAAATTTTTCTATTTCATAATTAATTAATAAATGAAATATAATTTTACATTTTAATATATGAAAATAAAATTTCCATTATATTATATTAAAATTGAATAAATGATTTATGAGAATAAAAAATATAATTTTTAATATTCAATACTTTAATAAATGGTTTTATTATATTAATCTTTTTTTTAAATAATTATTTTTATTATTATTGATAATAAAGAAATACAAGGTTA
>Ga0256407_10015013_pt1 | contig 10064 bp, 5 predicted proteins | sample RumenRJG_04DNA_FD_193489 | JGI IMG/M metagenome (GOLD analysis project Ga0256407, IMG submission 193489) | Bovine rumen microbial communities from Lethbridge, Alberta, Canada - RJG_04 | ecosystem: Host-associated > Mammals > Digestive system > Stomach > Rumen | place: Canada: Alberta | collected... | reverse complement strand
TTTATCATAGGTGCAAAGATAGTGCAAATCGAATAAAATACCAAATTTATTTGGATATTTTTGAGATGCAGCCTATCTTCGAATGAAATTCAAAGATAATATAATAATTCATAATTTCCAAATGAAATTCAAATAAATTCTTTACCTTTGCCAGATAAAACCAATTTTAAGCAATTATGCAAAAGAAGATTTGGGCTATTTTATTCATAATGATGTTACCTATGTGGCTATTCGGACAATCATACAGTGAGCTTTGGAAAAAAGCAAATGAGGCAGAGGATAAAGACCTGCCTAAGACCCAGTATGAGGTGTTGCAGAAGATTGTAGCCAAGGCGGAGAAAGAGAAAGCCTACGGCCAACTGCTGAAGGCAGAACTGAATGCCGCTCAGGTGATGAGTGTGATCGCACCCGACTCACTGAAACCTGCAGTCGAGCAGATTCAGAAGCGCGGTGAGGCCACCAAGGACGAGGTCCTGCGTCTGGTGTATCAGACGGTGCTCTATCGGGTGATCAGCGATAACCGTGATCTCGAACTTCAGGCTACGCGCCCTACACTTACCCCAAAGATCTGTGAACAGTTAGCCCAGGTGAAGGAGGATGCCTATGAGCCCTTCGTCAAAAAGGGTTCTGACAGTCACTATTTCAACCACGACCTGCTGAGTATCGTGGGTTATGAGTTGGACGACCTGCAGCCCCTCTACGACTATTATACCAAGACGGGCAACCGTCAGGCCGCCTGTCTCGTTGTCGCTGAGTTGAAGCGCTATGCGTCTATTGAGGAAATCGATGCCCTGATCCAGACCTACCGTGATCTGAAGGAGTGCGGCGAACTCGCGATCAACCGCTATGACCGGATGTACGGCAAACCTGTCGCTGAGCGTGTCGCCTATATCCACTCGGCTCTCGACCAGTGGGGCGGTTGGAAAAGGATGGGTGTGTTGCGTAACGCGGAGAAAGATCTCACCAATCCCCAGTTCCATGTGGCTTATGACCATCAGGTGGTGACACCCCAACAGTCACAGACGGTGCAACTCAGGAATCTGCGTCACCTCTCATCCCTCACGATGAAGGTGTTTCGGTTGAATGCCAACGGCGATCTTGATGACTCGCCTACCTATGATAAAGGTTATCAGAAGATCAAGAAACTCATCAAGGGTGTGGCTGCCGAGGAGACGCGTACCTATACGGGGAAGGCGCCTTATGAGTTCTTTGAAGACTCGCTGACACTTCCCGCCCTGCCTGTGGGTGTGTATATGGTGGAGTTTACCTCCGCCCCGACCACGGAGCCTGTGCGTCGCCTCTATTATGTGACCGATGTCTATACCATCATGGAGTCCCAGCCCGACGCCCTGCGTTATGTGGTGGTAAGAGCCTCCACGGGTCAGCCCATTCCTAAGGCACATCTGCGTATCAAGGAACGGAACTACGGCAATGATCATGTGCTCAACGTCGTGACGGATGCCAAGGGTGAGTATCTCCTGAAGACCGAGCGTCTGCATCGTCAGCGTGAGGTGTTTGCCTATACGGATGATGACAAGGCTTGTCCAGAACTCAACGCCAACAACCAATACAGCTACTATCACGGTCAGGATCAGGTGTCACGCACCTGTATCTATACCGACCGGAGTATCTACCGTCCAGGTCAGACCGTCCATGCCGCTGCCATCATCTATGACGTGCAGAAGGGGATGGAACACGCTGTGACCGCCCATAAGCATGTGAACTTCGTCCTGAATGACGCCAACGGTAAGAAGGTGGCAGAGCAGAGCACCACGACCGATGATTACGGTACGTGTGCCGCCGAACTCACGATCCCTGTTTCTGGTCTTTCGGGACGGTTTACCGTCCGTGTCAACGGTCAGTCGCATGTGATCCGTGTGGAGGAATACAAACGTCCCACGTTCCATGTCGATTTCCCCGAAGTGAAACAAGCCTATGCCGCCGGTGACACCATCCAGGTGAAGGGTGTGGCTCTGAGCTATGCCGGAGTACCGGTGCAGGAGGCGAAGGTTTGTTATAAGGTCACCCGTCGTACCGCCTTCTGGTGGTGGTCCTACAGTCGTTACTGGGATACTGCCGTCTTAGGCTACGGCCATGATGGGGTAGAGGTCTATCAGGGTGAGGCCGTCACCGACGCAGAGGGTCAGTTTGAGGCCCAGGTGCCCTTCAATCTGCCAGAGACGAATCATCCGATGTTCTACACTTTTATGGTCAGTGCCGATGTCACTGATACAGCCGGTGAGACGCATCATGGCGAACTCTCCCTGCCGCTCGGTAACCGTAAGCAGGCCCTGAGTGTCGATCTGCCGGAGAAGGTGCTGCGCGACGACCAACCCAAGGTCACCTTCCACCTGTTGAATGCCGCAGGTAAGGATCTCGAGGCTGAGGTTCAATACCGCATAGACGGTGGCAAGTGGCAGAAGATCAATACTTCACGGTCCCTGAGCCTGTCGATGGGCTTAAAGAGCGGCAAGCACACGTTGGAGGCCATCTGCGAGGGAGACACCCTGCAGCGTGACTTCGTGGTGTTCGGTCTCGACGACACCACACCAGCCACCACGACCGATGACTGGTTCTATCAGTCCGCCACGCAGTTCCCTGCCGACGGCAAGCCTGTCACCATCCAGGTCGGCTCTTCTGCCCCCGACGTGCATATCGTCTATAGCCTCTTTGCCGGTGAGAAGGTCATTGAGAGCGGATCGATCGACCGCAACAACCAACTGATCAACCGTCAGTTTACCTATAAGGATGACTACGAGAACGGTCTGTTGCTTACCTTTGCCTGGGTGAAGGAGGGCAAGTGCTATACCCATACCGCCCAGATCAAACGACCGTTGCCCGACAAGAAACTGAAACTGCAATGGACCACCTTCCGCGACCGTCTGACACCCGGACAGCAGGAGGAGTGGACGCTCACCATACTCGATCCGCAGGGTAAGCCTGCTGACGCCCAACTGATGGCGACGCTCTATGACCAGAGTCTCGACCAGTTGCAGGCGCATCAGTGGTCTCTGATGCCTTATTACAACCTGCCGATGCCAACCAGCCGTTGGACGTTCCCCTCCCGTTATCAGGTGTCGGCCAGTGCCTCCTACGACTGGAAGCACAGCAATGAAGGTCAACTGGTGTTCAGTGTCTTCGACCACGATGTCTATCCCATGCCGTATTACAGACATTATTTCACCCGAGGGGCTGTGATGGGTTCCCGCATGAAGATGAGCAAGGCTGCAGGAATGGTGATGGATGAGGCTATGCCGATGGTGGCGATGGCAGAAGTGGCGGAAGAGAAAGCGGTTGCAGTCAATGATGAGGCTCCCGACACCGCCGCTGAGACCCCACAGGAAGAGAGTTCTGTGCAGGTGAGAGAGAACCTGAACGAGACAGCTTTCTTCTATCCCCAACTCACCACGGCGGCTGATGGATCGGTCGCTCTGAAGTTCACGTTGCCAGAGAGTCTCACCACGTGGCGCCTGCTCGGTCTCGCCCATACGAAGAATTTGTGCTACGGCACCATCGAAGGACTGTCTGTCGCCCAGAAGGATGTGATGATCCAACCCAACATGCCGCGCTTCCTGCGTGAAGGCGATGCTGCCACGATCTCCGCCCGAATCTTTAACACCAGTGAGAAGGACCTCACAGGCACCGCCGTACTCAGATTCCTCAACCCCGAGACCAACGCCGTCGTATTGGAACAGAAACAGACTGTCTCCATGAAGGCCGGCGGCACCACTCCCGTCACCTTTGATGTCCGGTCCCTTGCTTCGGCAGGCTCAGCAACCGTATCATCACGGTCCCTTGCTTCGGCAGGTTCAGCAACCGTGAATGGTCTTCTCATCTGTCAGATGACAGTCAGCGGAGCCGACTTCTCCGACGGCGAACAGCACTACCTGCCCATCCTGCCGGCTACCTCACATGTCACGGTCACCGTACCCGTCACCCAGCATCATCCGGGTGTCACCACGGTCGATCTGTCGAAACTCGTGCCGGCTGATGCCACCCAACCGAAACTCACGGTGGAATATACGAACAATCCTGCCTGGTTGATGACCCAGGCACTCTCTATCGTAGGTACCCCCGATAATGATAACGCCATCTCCCTGGCGGCTGCCTATTATGCTAATAGCCTCGGTCGTCATATCCTCAAACAGAACCCACAGGCCAAGCGCGCCTTCCAACTCTGGAAACAGGAGCCAGATGCCAACTCGTTGACGAGCGCATTGGAGAAGAACCAGGAACTGAAGGATCTCCTGCTCAATGAGACACCATGGGTGCTCGATGCCGACAACGAGACCGAACAGAAACAGCGCATGGGCGATTTCTTCGATGAGAACCTGATGCAGAACCGCCTGCAGCAGTCGCTCGATAAGTTGCGCAAACTCCAGCGTAACAACGGTGCCTGGAGTTGGTGGCCCGAGATGCCGGGCTCGTTCTATATGACCGTCAGTATCAGTGAGATGCTCGTGCGTCTGAATGAGATGACGGGTCCTCACAATGAGACCACCCAGATGCTCAATGCCGCCTTTAAGTTCATAGGCCGTGAGATCATCGACGAGGTGAAGGAAATGAAGAAGTGGGCGAAGAAGGGACACAAGCCTACCTTCCCCAGTTTCAAGGCCCTGCAGTGGCTCTACCTCGCCACCCTCGACGGTCGTGAGTTGCCTGCCGATGTACAGGAGGCCAATGCCTATCTGATGCCCCTGTTGAAGAAGGAGATCAAGAACCAGTCGCTCTACGAGAAGGCCCTGACGGCGATCATCCTCTCGAAGACCGAACCGAAACTGGCTGCCGAGTATGTGCAGTCGCTCAAGGAATACACCGTCTATCGGGAGGATATGGGTCGTTACTACGACACCCCACGTGCCGGCTATTCCTGGTTCGACTATAAGATCCCCACCCAGACCGTTGCCATCGAGGCGATGCAGCGTCTGACGCCTGCCGATACCGAGACGATCACGGAGATGCAACGCTGGCTGCTCCAGTCGAAGCGCACCCAGGCATGGGATACCCCCATCAACAGCGTGAATGCCGTCTATGCGTTCTTGCAAGGCAGCAATGCCCTCGCGCCACAGGAACTGTCAGTGCTGAAGGTGGATGAGCAGCCGTTGGATCTGCCCAAGGCCACTGCTGCCATCGGTTACGTGAAGACCAACGTACCTGCCGAGAGCAAGACGCTCACCATCGAGAAGTCGTCGGAGGGCACGTCCTGGGGTGCTGTCTATGCCCAGTTCATGCAGCCCACGAAGTCTGTCGAGGCATCAGCCTCCGGTCTCACCGTCACCCGCGAACTTATATCTCCTTCCGGATCTACGGTTAGTGAGCCTGCCGAATCTACGGTTGCTGAGCCTGTCGAAGCAAAGGTGGGTGATCGCGTGAAGATGCGCATCACGATCATCGCCGACCGCGACTATGACTTCGTACAGGTCATCGACCGTCGGGCAGCCTGTATGGAACCCGTGCGCCAGTTGAGCGGCTATACACAGGGCGCCTACTGTACCCCGAAGGACTGTTCCACGAACTATTACATCGACATGCTCTCCAAGGGAAAGCACGTCATCGAGACAGAATACTACATCGACCGTACCGGCACTTACGAGACGGGCCTCTGCACCGTCGGTTGTGCCTATGCGCCTGAGTTCAGAGGTACGGCGAAATCCATCACGATAGAGGTAAAAAAGTAAAAGAGTAAAAAAACGATATGATGAATTTTCAAGTTAATAAGAAGGTGTCTGGTGTGGTAAAATGGTTTTTACCTTTTTACCTTTTTACCTTTCTTCCTTTAAGTGCCACAGCACAGAAACTGGCGGTAGCCAAACCCGTCCTGGAGTGCGGTCGAACAGGCTTTAAGCAACCTGTCACCGCCACCTTCGAACTGAAGAACAAAGGCCATCGCCGCCTGTTGATCGAGAGCGTGAAAGCCGATTGCGGCTGTACCGATGTCGAGTTCCCCAAGGAGGTCGGGGCAGGGGATAAGTTCACCATCAAACTGACCTATGATGCCCGTCAACTCGGTCGTTTCCACAAGATGGCCGCCATCAAGAGCAACGGTTCCAATCAGCCCGTCTATCTCACGATGAAAGGCATTGTCGTGGCAGAACTGGAGGATTATACCGGCAACTATGCCTATAAGATAGAAGACCTCCTGCTCGATAAGAATGAACTCGAGTTCGACGATGTGAACAAAGGCGATGCACCCGTTCAGGAGATCCATATCATGAACGACGGCGCCGATGCGATGACACCCACGGTGATGCACCTGCCGTCCTATCTCAGTGCGAAGGTCGTACCAGAGAAACTCTTCCCCGGTAAGACGGGCACCATCAGTGTGACGCTGAACTCCGAGAAACTGCGTGACTACGGTCTGACACAGTCCACTGTCTATATCGGCCGTCAACTCGGTGAGAAGGTCAGTGAGGACAACAGCATGGGTGTGAGCATCGTGCTCCTGCCCGACATGAAGAGTTTTGATGCCGCCAACAAGGCCAATGCCCCGAAGTTGCAGATCTCTACCACCGATATCGACTTCACCAACTTTGAAGGTAAGTCGAAGAAGACGGCTGAGGTCATCCTGGAGAACACTGGTGCCTCGGTATTGCAGATCTCCTCGATGCAACTTTTCACGCGCGGTCTGAAGGTCACCCTCGACCAGCGTGCGATCCAGCCGGGACAATCCGCCAAGATCAAGATCACGGGAATCGCCAGTGAACTGACGAAGGTGCGCACCCGTCCGCGTATCCTGATGATCACCAACGATCCCGACCATGCCAAAGTAGTCATCAACATTAAGAAATAATATGGAACATCCCGAGAACAGTTCAGAATATGCAGGCCTGCAGGTGAACAGCGGCGTCGAACAGCCCTCGATCATCAACCCCTATCTGAAGCGCAACCGTATCCGCCGTCGTGAGCTCTCACCGGCAGAGATGGTGGAAGGCATCCTCAAGGGCGATGTCACCGTGCTCTCTCAGGCAGTCACCCTCATCGAGAGTGTGAACCCCGATCATCAGGCGCGTGCCCAGGAGGTCATCAACAAGTGTCTGCCCTATAGCGGCAACAGTGTCCGTGTGGGTATCAGTGGCGTACCAGGTGCCGGCAAGTCCACCTCCATCGACGAGTTCGGCATCCACGTGCTCCGTGAGAAGGGCGGTCGTCTGGCAGTCCTCGCCATCGACCCCTCCAGTGAGCGCACCAAAGGTTCTATCCTCGGCGATAAGACACGTATGGAGAAACTCGCCCAGCATCCCGACTCCTTCATCCGCCCTAGTCCGTCGGCAGGCTCCTTGGGCGGTGTCGCCCGTAAGACGCGTGAGACGATCATCCTCTGTGAGGCAGCAGGCTTCGATAAGATCTTCGTCGAGACCGTCGGTGTCGGACAGAGCGAGACCGCCTGTCACTCGATGGTCGATTTCTTCCTGCTCATCCAGGTGGCAGGTACGGGCGATGAACTGCAGGGCATCAAGCGTGGTATCATGGAAATCTCCGACGGTATCGTGATCAACAAGTGCGACGGCGACAATGTCGATCGCTGTCAGATGGCGGCCACGAACTTCCGCAACGCCCTCCATTTCTTCCCGATGCCCGAGAGCGGTTGGACGCCCAAGGTACTCTGTTATTCGGGCTTCTACGGCACAGGCGTGAAGGAGATCTGGGATATGATCTACCAGTATGTGGACTTCGTGAAGGCCAACGGCTACTTCGACTATCGCCGCAACGAACAGTCGAAATACTGGATGTACGAGAGCATCAACGAGCACCTGCGCCTGAACTTCTACAACAACCCCGTCATCAAGGCCCAGTTGCAGGCAGCTGAGCAGACGGTCCTCGCCGGCCAGAAGACCTCCTTCATCGCCGCCCAGGACCTGTTAGATAGATATTTTGATTTATTAAAGAAATGATTCAAATTGAAATCGATGAAGGCAGTGGCTTCTGCTTCGGAGTCACCACCGCCATAAAGAAAGCCGAGGAAGAACTGGCACAGGGCAAGACCCTCTACTGCCTCGGTGATATCGTACACAACGGAATGGAGTGTGAACGTCTGCGAGAGATGGGACTGATCACCATCAACCACGACGATATGCGCCAGTTGCATGACGTGAAGGTACTGTTGCGTGCCCACGGCGAACCCCCTGAGACCTACGAACTCGCCCGTCAGAACAACATCGAGATCATTGATGCCACCTGTCCTGTGGTGCTCCAACTCCAGAAGCGCATCAAGAAGCAATACGATGACTCAAAGGAGACAGAGCAGATCGTGATTTTTGGGAAAAAAGGCCACGCCGAGGTCCTCGGCCTCGTCGGTCAGACCGAATCCAAGGCCATTGTCATCGAGAATTTCGACGAAGTGAAGAAACTCGACTTCTCCCGCGACATCTACCTCTACTCCCAGACCACGAAGTCGCTCGACGAGTTCCATCGGATTATCGACTACATCCAGTCGCATATCGCCGAGGGCGCCACCTTCAAGAGTTTCGATACCATCTGTCGCTCGGTAGCCAACCGCATGCCGAACATCTCCAACTTCGCCACGAAGCACGACCTGATTCTCTTCGTCTGCGGGCGGAAGAGTTCTAACGGCAAGGTGCTTTTCAACGAGTGTCTACGGGTGAACCCCAACAGCCATCTGGTCGAGGATCCTTGCGAGATACTTCCCGAGTGGTTGGAGGGCATCCAGACCGTCGGCATCTGCGGTGCCACCAGCACCCCCCGCTGGCTCATGGAGCAATGCCGCGACGCCATCCTCAAGATGACATAACCGCCAACCATAAATCAGGGGCGAGCCGATTGGCTCGCCCCTGATTGTAACTTATGCAAAGAAACCTTGTTGCTCTAACTCAACTATTATTTTATTATTATCAGTTATTATCAGGGTCTGTCCCCTGTGCTAAGATCCTGAAAAAAGCCCCCCAAACATTTGGCTATTTCAGAAATAATCCTTACCTTTGTGCCCGATAATAATTGTCGCACTTAAAATTAATGTTATGAACAACATCGATTCAAACACTGGCGAGATCGTAATGTACCAACCCGATGAAACCATCAGGCTGGAAGTAAGAGTTGAGAATGAAACCGTCTGGCTGACCCAACAGCAGATGGCAGACCTATTTCTGACTACAAAGCAAAATGTCAGTCTTCACATTAGCAATATCTATGATGAAGGAGAATTAGAGTATGTGACAACTGTCAAGGATTACTTGACTGTTCAAAAAGAGGGAAAAAGAATGGTCAAACGCCATATAAACCTATACAATTTAGACGTTATCATTTCAGTAGGATACAGAGTTAAATCATTACGTGGCACCAGATTCCGCCAATGGGCAAATAGGGTCTTAAAAGAATATTTGTTGAATGGTTATTCTGTTAATCGACGCTTCGAAACTATAGAACAGCGTTTGACCGCTGCTGAAGACAAAATAGATTTCTTCGTCCGCTCATCCTTGCCCCCAGTAGAAGGCATCTTCTTCGATGGACAGATCTTCGACGCTTACGTGCAGATAGTTAACCTCATCAAACAGGCTAAGCATTCGATCGTCCTGATCGACAATTATATCGACGAAACCACCCTGACGATGCTCAGTAAACGCGATACCAGCGTATCAGCCACGATATATACCCGTCAGTTATCAAATCAGCAACAACTTGACATAACGCGACATAACCAGCAGTACCCACCCATCACAGTCAATCTCTGCCAGCGAAATCACGACCGCTTTCTGATTATTGACGATGTGGTATATCTCTTTGGGGCCAGTCTCAAAGATGCAGGAAAGAAACTCTTTGCCTACATCAAAATGCAAGAGACCCCAGCAGCGGAACTGCTGAATAATATAAAATAAATAAGTTATAGTGTTTGGTATAACCCGTCGTGATGACGGATGATCTTCATAGTATTATGATTTAAGTTTTTGATGGGGCTCAGCGGAGCCCATTTTTTTGCCTCCACGCCTTGTTTTTTCGCAACGTTTCCTTGCAAGATTAAAATATTATTTGTACCTTTGCAACGCAAAAATAACAAACCAGATACTTCAATTTGATGAGAACACCGAATATTGACTCAAAATGCTGGGCAG
>Ga0256407_10015009_pt1 | contig 10065 bp, 3 predicted proteins | sample RumenRJG_04DNA_FD_193489 | JGI IMG/M metagenome (GOLD analysis project Ga0256407, IMG submission 193489) | Bovine rumen microbial communities from Lethbridge, Alberta, Canada - RJG_04 | ecosystem: Host-associated > Mammals > Digestive system > Stomach > Rumen | place: Canada: Alberta | collected... | reverse complement strand
AAATTAAATTAAAATAAAAAAAAAAAAAATTATAAAAAAAATGCTTTATATTTCAAATAATATTATTGGAAAACTTTTCATAATATTTTCATCAATAATAATATTAATATCATCAATATTATATTATTATTCAACAACTCAAAATATATATAATGGTCATTTCAAAATAAAAAATTCCTTATTAAAAAATCCAATATACATTTATACAGATAAAAATGGTTTTACACATATAAAAGCAAAAAATAAAAAAGATGCATTTTTTGGAATAGGAATTTTACATGCAAGAGATAGATTATTTCAAATGGATATGTTACGTAGATTTTCAAGTGGAAGATTAAGTGAAATATTAGGAAAAAAGACTTTAGAAATAGATAAATTAATGAGAATTATTGGTTTAAAAAGAATTTCTGAAAATGATGTTTTACAAAATTCTCTAAATAAAAATCATTCTGAAATTAATAATTTATTATCAATGTATATAGAAGGAATAAATTATTGGGCAAACTCTCATAAATTACCAATAGAATATTATTTATTAAATTTTAATTTTGAAAATTGGACTATTATTGATAGTTTTGTTGTTTTTAGATTTATGGAATTTAATATGATTTGTGATCATTCAAATGAACTTTTAAATCATTTAATTCATGATATTCTAGGAGAAGATTTTTATAATTTATTATATAAAAGTACTTTATTTGATTTTCCTTATTTTAATGATACTATAATTAACAAAGATGAAATTAAAGAAATGAAATTGAATAATGAAAACAATATAAATAAATATTTATTTAATATTGAAAATATACCAAAAATAAATTATAAAGTATCATCAATTAATGAAAGTGATGAAATTTCATTTGAAAAATTAGATGAACATGCTTCAAATTCTTGGGTAATAAGTGGTAATTTTACAAATACATCAAAACCAATTTTTAGTAATGATCCTCATTTAGGAAATTCAATACCTGGAGTTCATTATATTGCTAAATTATATATTGAAAATAATAATAAGGAAGATGATATTTATTTTGGTAGTTTTATCCCTGGTTCTCCTTTTTCTATTATTGGAGGTAATAAATATTTTGCTTATGGTTTTACTACTGATAATAGAGATAAAAGTGATTTTGTTGAAGAAAAATTAGATAATGATGATATTTCAAAAGCTAAATTTTATTATGTTGATAATGAAAAAATTCCACTTGAAAATATACATGAAATTATTAAAGTTAAAGGAATTCAAAATTATGAATTTGAAGTTAAATTAACTAGAAATGGTCCAATTATACCAAAATATTTAAAAGAAATTAGTAAAATTGGTTTTGATTATATTTATAATAGTACAAATAAAAAAATATCAAATGCTTTAAGTTTAAATGTTTATGGATTTAAAAAAGTTTTTAATATATTATTTTATTATAATATTATGTTTGGTAAATCAAAAGAAGATTTTTTAAATGTATTAGATAATTATGTAGGGCCTTCTTTTTCTTTTACTTGGGCTAATAAAAATGGAGAAATTGGTTATACTCCGATTGGAACTTTTATGATTAAAAATAATATATCTCAAATATTTTCTAAAGGATATAATTCTTCATTATATAATATAAATAATATTAAAATTATACCAAGAAATGAAACACCAGTTTTAATTAATCCTAAAAGAGGTTTTATTGTAACTGCAAATAATATACCAACACCAATTAATTATATTTATCCAAGTTCTCATTATACTTATCCATTTAGATTTCATAAAATAAATCAATTAATAAATGAGACTATTAATAAAAAAAAATTCACTGTTGAAGATTCTATTAAAATATTAAGTGATACTCATGATTCTCTTTGTGAATTTAATTTACCAAAATTATATAAAATATTAAAGAAACATATTTCTTCATCAAATAAAGTTTATAATTATTTTGAAATGTTAAATGATTTTGATTGTAATTTTAATAAAACTTCAAGAGTTGCTACTTTATATGCTGAATTAGAATATCAATTAATAAAAAATTTATTAATTAAAAATGAAAAAAATAATGTTAAAGGATTTAAAAATAGAAATGAAGTAAAATCACTTTTATTTTTTCATACTTTTTTTTATTCAATTTCTAAAATAATTGATTCAGTTGAAAAAAATGATACATTAATTAATTTTAGTCATTGTAAAGTATTTAATAAAAATCATAATTGTGAAGAATATATTGTTGATATTTTTAATAGAATTGATATTTTTTTAAAAGAAGATAATTTAATTGAAATTGTTAAATATAATGGAAAAGATTATGAAATAACAAAAAAATGGGGTGATGTTATAATTCATGATTATTCACATTTATTAGGTCAAAATAAATTTTTAAAATGGATTTTTTCGAGAGAAAATCCAACTGAAGGAAATAGAAATACTATTAAAGTTGCTAAAAATTCTTTTTCTAAATATAAAAATCCTTTTACTTCTGTACATAGTGCTAATTTAAAATATATTAATGATTTAAGTGATATTAGTAGACCTTTTATTTGTATGGATACTGGGAATAGTGGGAATATTTTTTCTAAATATTATGATAATTTAATTAAGGATTGTGAAGAAAATAAATTAATTAAATTTGAAAATCATATTTTTAGTATGAATGAAAATGATGAAATTATCATTTCTTCTGAATAAAAATTATTTATTTAATTATTTAAATTATTATGTATGTTTAATAAATATAATAATCAAATTAATTATTATAATTATTAAACATTGATAAATTAATAAATAACAATTTTAAAATGAAATAAAATTATAATTATCTTTTATCATTTATTCTTTTATTAAATTAGTTTTATATTATTATTCATAAAAAATTAAATTACATATTTAAAACAAAATTTAATAACAAAAAATAAATGAATGTTCCAATAAGACAATTAAAACATTCATATAGTAGAAGTTCATTTTGTCCAAAATCATATCATTTAAGAACTTCTTCTAAAACAAATATTAATAATAGAAGTTTTTTCTTAAGCCAACCAACACAAAATATTATTCAACATACAAAAAAAAATATTGATATTTTTCTTATGAATTTAGGAGGAAGCAATGTTTTAAATTTAAATAATGAATATAATCCCATTCAAGTTAATTTAAATAAAAAAATAATAAATAAAAATTCAAATTTAGATGTAAGAAATAATAATAAAAAATATCAAAGGATCAAAAATAATATTCCATTTGTTTATAAAAAGATTAACAAAATTAATTATCAAAATAGTAATAATTATAATAATAGTAATCAAAGAAATTTCAGTTTTTCACATCATATGAAAAATGAAAAATTTTTTAATTTAAATGATGATAATAGTTTTATTAATGATAAAAATATTTTGAATAATTTTGATAATCTTGATTTTGAAAAAAATAATTATGCAACTAGTAATTTTGGTCAAAAAATGTATGAAAATAATTATAATCAGAATTTTAATAATCAAATTGATAATAATTTTGAAAATTTTATTCTAGAAACAAATAATTATAGCAATAATAATAATTATGATGATAATAATTTTAATAATATAAATTATGATAATAATTATGATAATAATGATTATTATAATAATTATTATGAAAATAATAATTTGACTAATAAATATTATGAAAATATAGGAAATAATAATTCAAACCATAGAGAAAATAATATAGATAATAATTTTAATTTTGAAAATAATTATATATTAAATAATGAAAATAATAACTTGGAAAGAAATGAATTTAATAAGAATGATAAAAAAGATAATAATAACTTTGAAAAAAATGAATGTAATAAGAATGATAAAAAAGATAATAATAACTTTGAAAAAAATGAATTTAATAAGAATGATAAAAAAGAAAATAATAACTTTGAAAGAAATGAATTTAATAAGAATGATAAAAAAGAAAATAATAACTTTGAAAAAATTGAATTAAACAAAAATGACAATCTAAACAATGAAAAAAATATTATTACAAAAAAAAGAATAAATAATTTTGAGAGGAATGAAAATATTCCAAAAAATAATATAAAAAGGAGAAATAATTTCGATAAGAATGAGAATTTTGAAGACAATTATTTAGAAAAAAGACAAAAAGAAAAAAATGAAATTGAAATAAAAAATGTTCAAAATTTAAAACCAAAACTTATAAATTATTATATAACAAATGAGGCAAATATTAATTTCAATGATAAAATTGAAACTAATACAGTCAAAAATTTAAAAATTAAAATGAAAAAAGAAAAAGATGAAATGGAAAATAATATTAAAGTAATTAAAAATGATAAAAATATTCTAGAACAAAATTATAATAATTTAATTAAAGAAAAAAAAGAAATAGAAACAAAATTATCAAATGTAAGTAAAGAAAAAGAAAATTTGTTAAAAAACTTAAATGGAATAAATAAGGAAAAAGAAAATTTAAAAATAGATTTTGAGAAAATAAAAAAAGAAAATTTGAATTTAAAAGAAAATTTCAAAGGAATAAATAATGAAAAAATTAATTTAGAAAAGAATTATAACATGATAAAAAATGAAAAAAACCAAATATTAATGAATTTAAATGACATAAAAAAAGAAAAAGAAATATTAGAACAAAATATAAATGAATCAGAAAAAGAGAAATTTGAATTAAAAAATAATTTACAAAATATTGAAAATGAAAAAAATAATCTTCAAATTAATTTTAATAGTTTAATAAAAGAAAAAGCAAATTTAGAAAATAATATTTCTAATCTTAAAAATGGAAATTCATCAATAAAAAATAATTTAGATAAACTATTAATTGAAAAAGAAAAAGTAGAAAAAAATTTAAATAATACAAAAGAAGAAAATAACTCTTTAATAAATAACATGAATATAATAAAAAATAAAAATAAACAATTAGAAAAGAATTTCAATAATATAAAAGAAGAAAAAGAAGAATTACAAAAGAATATTAGTAATTTAAATAATGAAAAAAATAATTTAGAACAAAATTATAATTTAATTCAAGATGAAAATCAAAAATTACAAAAATTTTTAAATGATATTAAAAATGAGAAAGATACTTTAAAAAATAATTTTGATAAAATAAAAAAAGAAAAAGACATTTTAGAAAATAATTTATCTGAAATTAAAGATGGAAATGAAAATAATATACAACAAATAAATAAACTTCAAAATGAAAAAAATATATTAGAAAATAATATTAAACAATTATCTTCCGAAAAAAATACTTTGCAAACAAAATTAAATGGTTTAACAAAAGAAAAAGAAACTTTATTAGAAAATTATAATAATATAAATAATGAAAAAGAAACAATATTAAATAATTATAATGAGATTAATAAAGAAAAAGAAACTTTATTACAAAATATTAATAATCTAAATAATGAAAAGGATAATATTCAAAAATTAAATTTAGAATTAAGTAAAGTTAAAAATGAATTAGAAAAAAAAGTAAATAATCTCAATGTAGAAAATAAAAAATATAAAAATAATCTTGATTCAATTCATAAAAATTTAAAAGAAGAAAAAGAAAAATTAGAAAATGAAAAAAAGGTTATTGAAAAACAATTAGTCGAAGAAAAAGAAAAATCAATTAATACAAGAAAAGGAATGCAAAAATTATTATCAAATGAAAAAGATAGAATATTAAAAGAAAAAGGGAAAAAACAAAAGCAATTTGAACAAGAAAAAGAAAAATTAATTTCTGAACATCAATTTTTAAGAAAACAATTTGAAAATGAAAAAGAAAAGTTTTATAAAGAAAAAGCAGATTTAAAAAAACAAATTGAGAAATCAAATAAAGAGAAAGAAAAATATTTACAAGAAAAAAAAATATTAAGTGAAAAATTAGAAAATTTAATTAAAGAAAAAGAAAGGATTGAAAAAGAAAAAAATGATAAATTAAAAAGTATAAATAATGAAAATGAAAAAAATAAAAATATTAAATTAAATGAAATTGAAAAAGATTATCAAATTAAATTAAATAAATTAGAAAATGAAATTGAAGAATTAAAACAATTAAATAATAATATAAAAGAAAATTATCATAAAATAAAAGAAGAAAGGGAAGAAATATTAAAAAAAATTGATTTATTAAAAAAAGAAAAAGAAGATCTAAGAATTCAAAAAGAAAAATTAGATAAAGAAAATAAAAAATTAATAAATGAAATTAATAAAATGCATCTTGAATCAGAAGAATTAAAAAATAATAATGATGATTTATATCTTAATAAAATGAATGATGAAGCAATTAAAAAAGATTTAGAAGAACAAATAAATAAGTTAAATCAAACTAAATTAAAATTAGAAAATGAAAATAAACAATATTTAAATAAGATAAGTTTATTAGAAAAAGAAATTGAAAATTTAAAAAAACAATTACAAGAAAATTCAAAACAAATTATTAATAATAATGATATATTAAATGAAGAAAATAAAAAGGTAATTGAAAAAAAAGATAATGAAATAAATAAATTAAAAGAACAATTATTGAATATTGAAAAAGTAAATAAAGAAAAGGAAGAAAAAGAAATTAATAAAAGATTAAATTATAAAATAAATAATATTGAAAAAATTAATTATTTATTAAAGAAAAAGCCAGAAAAAAATATAAATGATAAGAAAGATAATTCAGAAGAATTAAATAATTTAAAATTAAAAAATGAAGAACAAGAAAAAGAAATAAAAGAATTAAAAGAAAAAATATCTATTGAAAAAAATAACCTAAAAAATGAAAATGATAATTTAAAAAATGAAATAAATAAATTAAATGAAATAAATAAAAATTATTCATCTCAAACAAACGATTTTCAAAATGAGATAAATGAATTAAAAGAAAAAAATGAAAAATTAAAATTAATTCCAGAATATGAAAATAAAATAAATGAATTAACTCAAGAAAATGATAAAAATGTCGAAGAAAATATATTATTAAATACTGAAATTCAAACATTAAATCATAAAATTGAAGAAGAACAATCAAATTTATTACATGCAAAAGATGAATTAAATAATTTTAAAAATCAATATGATAAATTAAATACAAGTCATGAAAAATTAAAAGAATTAAATAAAGAAAATGAAGATAAAATATCAGATTTACAAAATAAATTTGATGAATATAAAAAAAATCAAGATAATATTTTATTAGAAAGACCAACAAATGAAGAATTAAATAATTTAAAAAAAGAAATAGAAAATATAAATAAAGAAAAATTAGAATTAAAAACAAATAACCAAAATTTACAAGAAACAAATAATTCACTTACAAAAGAATTAGGACAAGTTAATTTAGAATTAATGAAAATGAAAACAAATTCAAATTCAAATTTAGAAGATAATTCAAAAAAAATTTCAGAATTAGAAAATATAATTAAAACAAAAGAAGATATGATAAATGAATTAGAAGAAAAAAATAACAAATCATCTTCTTTAATAATAATTGAACAACAAAAAAATAAAATTAAAATTAATACATTAGAAAATCAAGTATCAACTTTAAATGATGAATTATCACAATTACAAAATGAAATAGACGAAAAAAATAATAATATTGAAGAATTAGAAATAAAAATAAAACTAGGTGAATTAGAAAAAGAAAAAATAGAAAAAAAATTAAATGATACAATATTAGAAAATAAAAAAAATAATGAAACATTAAGAGATGAATCAAATAATAAAATAAATTATTTATTAAAAGAAAAAGAAAATTTACAAAATAAAATAACAGAAATGACATCAGAAATAGATAATTTAAAAGATAAAATAAAAGAAATGGAAAATGATAAATCTAAATTAAAAAATGAAATAAATTCATTACAAGAGGCAATAAATTCAAGAGCAGAACAAGATATTTATAAACAAGAACAAATGGAATTTCTTTTAACTAAAGGTTATGATGAAAAAGATGGTTTAGATGAATTAAGAAAAAAAAATTTAAATTTAAGATTACAATTAAAAGAAAATCAAGATACTTTAAATAGAGCTCAACAATGTATTAAGAAAGCACAATATTTTGATAATTGTGCTAATTACGGTAAAATTTTAATCAAAAATTTTCAACCTAATAATAATGAAGAATTAGAGTCTTTTAATAAATTAAAAAGTATGTTTGTTGAAACTGCTAATAATACTAGAGATTATTCGGGGTTTGATAAAAATGATTTTAATTTAGAAGGAGTTGAAAAAAAGAAAAAAGGACTTTTTGGACTTTTTAATAAGTAATTTTTAATGGTTTTATTTTTTTATATTTTAGTTAATTAAAAATGAATTATTATATTTTTTATTCTTTAATTATTAAATTGAATTGATTAATTATATTATTGGGATTAATTATATATATTTAAAATATTTTATGATAATTTTTAATATAAAATATTTTATATTCTATTTAATTATTTTGGATAATTGTAATAATAATGTATTAGTATTGATTAATTTATTTTTCTAAAATAAAAAAAATTAAATCCCAAATTCATATACTAATTTAACTTATTTTTTTTCAAATTAATTTAAATAATTTAAAAAATCAAATATATAAAAAATAATGAAAGTAACTCATAATTGTACATATTTAAATAAACAACCAAAAGTATCATCAAGAGAAAAAAAGAATAAAATGGATGATTTCAAAAATTTCATTTCAAAGACTAATAATAAAGATATAACAGTAAAAAAAATAATAAAAAATTCAAATCTTCATAAACAAAAATATATAGAGACAGAAGAAAATAAATCTATAAATAGAAGTTTAAGTAAGCAAGTTTCATTTTCAAAAAATTTTTCAACAGCAAAAAAAAAATTAACACAATCATTATGTTTAGAATCAAAAGAAAAAAAGAAAAATAAAAATAAAAATGATAAATTACATAATAGTCAAAGTAACTTAGGTTCTTATTTTTTAGATAAATTTAGAAATTTTTCAAAAGAAAAATTTGAAAAAAGAGAATTAAGTAAATTAGAAGATAATATAATAAATCAAAGTTTTAGAAATACAATAAAACTTGATACAGATATAATAGGAAAAAATAAATTACCAAATGCCTTTAGTTCATCTTCTCTTAATTTAAATGAATTTTCACCTCTTTTTACAAATGAATATAATACTTCTTCTCATTATTTAAATAATGATGATTATGAAAATAAAATAAAGGAATTTTTTAATTTATACTCTAAAGAATATATTTTACAAATTGATGATGATATGCTTCAATTAGAAACTCAAATTATGTTAGAAAAAATTTTCGATTTGTTAAATAGTTTTAATATTCAAAAAAGAGAAAATTTAAAAAATTATTCTAATTATAATAATGCCTTTATTTCATTTTCAAATAATTATTTAGAATTAAATAAAAAGTATGATAAATTAAAAGATAAAATTAGAAAAAGTAGATTAAAAGAAATGAATTATAAATTAAATAAAAAATTTATTAATGAATTTAATACAAAAATAGAACCTAAATTATTTATTGAAGAAATTAATATTTGGAAAAATGTTACAAATAATTGTACAATAAATGATAATTTATGTTCATTTAATAAAAATAAATTAATAGATATTTTTTTAACAATTGTATCAAAAAATAAAAATAAATTAACTACATTAGCAAAAAAATTTGTTAATGATATGAATGATAAAATAAATAATTTAGATTATACTTTTTCAAATGATAATTCTTATTCATTAATACATTCTTCAAATTCAATTGGTTCTAAAATTTCTATTGGAACATCAAGTTCAACAAATATTCATTCTAATTCAATTAGTTTAGGTAAAAAAAATCAAAAAATAAAAATAAATAAACAAGCTTTAATAAAACCTTTTAATAAAATTAATAAAAGATGCGTAATTAAAAAAATATAAAAATAAATAAATAAATACATAAAATAAAATAAAAAATTAATTTTTTATAATAAATTATAAAATATATATTTTATATATAATAAAAATAAGCTTATAAATATTTTATAAAAAAACTGAATATTTCCTTAAAAAACACTTATTAAAAAAATCAATAGCGAAACAAAATGAATAAAAAAATAAAAAAATTAAAAATAAAAAAC
>Ga0256407_10015006_pt1 | contig 10068 bp, 7 predicted proteins | sample RumenRJG_04DNA_FD_193489 | JGI IMG/M metagenome (GOLD analysis project Ga0256407, IMG submission 193489) | Bovine rumen microbial communities from Lethbridge, Alberta, Canada - RJG_04 | ecosystem: Host-associated > Mammals > Digestive system > Stomach > Rumen | place: Canada: Alberta | collected... | reverse complement strand
CGATCCCGAGTTTATCGACGCGTTCACCTCCGTTGCGGATAAAAACGCGATATCCTTCGATTACGCGGTCTTGCAAAAAGCGCCTAAGGTCTGCGTCGTTTCGGGCGACGCGTTTGAATGGAGCGACGTCGGATCCTTTTCCGCGCTTGCCCGCCTTGGTATTCCTTCGCCCTCGCCCGTTGAGACCGTCGTTCATAACGCGACGGGCAACTATGTTCGAGTCGCGTCAGGGGCGAACGCCGGCGTTAAAGTCGTCGCGCTTGCGGGAGTCGACGATCTTGTCGTCGTCGTAGCAGGGGACGCGCTTTTGATCGCGAAAAAAGGAGACGACGCGGCGATCAGAAAGGTTGTTGAAGGGCTTCGGGAACAGAATCTCGACGCGTTTCTCTAACTATGCGGTCATGTTCGCTCTTTTTTCAATAGAGAACCAAGCTTTTTTAGGCTTTAAACGAGCGACTTTATGAAATATCTCTTTCAAAAACGGCTAGTTTCGTCGAATGATAACTCTTGAATGTCAGGAGAATCCCCCCCTAAAAACATTATTTTATTTTATCTATTTTGTGAAAAGACGTGTGTTTTTACCAACTTTGATCGAGTTCGATGAAAAAAACAGGAAGTTTTCAGATTATCACTCAACTGACTTGAAAGAATTGACCGATACCAAAGGCACAGCCGTTAGTGGATCGAAAGGATTTACGGTTCACTACACCCCATTGGATGATTCAAGTAAGTAAGAGGTGGGTAAAGACCATGTCTCGAAGCATCAAATTGATTATCGCGGGCCTTTGCATAGCGCTCGCGAGCGCGTCAACCGCTTCTGCCCAAGTTTCGCAGATGCGTTTGTTTTCACCTTTCCCGGACGATCAGTTCGGCGGAGGCGTGTACGAACACGAAGGTCTGTATGGTAGCATTGGCGCCGGTATCGTCAGCATTTCACAGCCTTCCGATCAAGTTGTCGGAAGCAAGGTCGGCGGCACGCAGTTCGTTACGAACGTGATTCCGAACACGACGTCGAATCAGACGTCTACGACCTTCACGTATTCGCAGATCTCTAACCAGATGACGACCGCTCGGTTCCATGCTGATTGGGAAACCGCGACGGAATTCGTCATCGGCAACCAGATGGGACATCATGGTTGGGAGTTTAAGGGAACGATTGTTTCGCCCCAGCGCGTCGACAGCGACGGGACCTACGGAAGCATCGTTATCGAAGACCCTGCGGTTGTCAACGTGAACAACTACAACATCAGCGGCGCGAGCGGCAACTACTACGTGTGGACCGGCAACAGCTACCAGCTCCTTGATCAGCAAGGTTCGGGAAGCGTCAACCAGATCGGTCGTCTGTGGATGATTGTCGGACTTGACTCCGTTGGCGAGTCGGGCACGTCGTACAACAGCAATACGAACAGCGGCAGCTCGACGAGCTCCACGACTGAGCGTTTTGCGTTCGTCCCGATGCCGATCACGTTCGACACCTTCCATCTGACCTCGAAGGTCAACACGTGGAGCGTTGAAGCGATGTACTCCTATCGTTTCCATCCGTTCCGAACGGGTATGTTGGAAGCGTTGGCAGGCGTTCGTTACACGTGCTTTGACGGAAGATTCACCTTCTTTGGCCATGCTAGCACGAAGAACGAGTCGAGCTACAGCATCACGGAAGTCAGCATCTTGAATACGAACACTCAAGGCGCGGGCGACAACCAGTCGGTTCAGACTTCTCAGTCCTACGGCTCCTACGACTACAACACGTCGGCAAGCCGCGGCGCCGACCTCGGTTATTCGGACTGGAACTTCGAGGCGAACAACCACATCGTCGGTCCTCAGGTTGGCGCGCGTTACACGGTCAGCAGCAACCGCTGGCGATTCACGGGCGAGGCGAAGTACTTCGCGGGCTTCAACCGTCAGAACATCTACGGTTACGGCACCCTCGGCTTGAAGGCGATGTCTGACCAGGCGTCCACCGGTTCCGGCAACAACAATAACAACAACAACAATAACAATAACAACAACAATAACAACAACTCTGGCAGCCAGAACACGAGCAACACTGGCGGTATCCAGTCCTACACGCCGATCGGAACGGTTGCGAACGCGTTCAACTACTCCAAGCATTACGACGCGTACTCCAACGGTATCGACGGCAAGCTGGAAGCGACTTGGAACTGGACGGAAGCGATTGGATTCAAGGTTGGTTACGAGATGCTCTACTTGGACAACATCTCCCGCGCCCAGGCTGTCAACGACTACCGCATCAATGAAGACGGCTCCATCTTCGGCGTCAAGACCAAGAAGAAGGATCGCAACTTCGACACCTTCGTCCACGGCGTGATGTTCACCTTGATGGTCAACCGCTGATAAACGAATCTGAGACTGCGGAGAGCGCAGATTCTCCGCAGCCGCCAAAGAGATTCTTTCCGAAAGTCGTTTCAGAACGGTTAACGCGAAGGAACGACGCGCGGATCCCGGGAAGAAGCGTCGGCGCAAGTCGACGAAAAGGATCCGCAACCCTCAAAATCCTCTTTTGAGTCATCCGACGCAAGGGGTTGAGTTCGCCCTCCACTTTAAGGCTGGCACGGAATGAAGCTGGGAAGGCAGACCGCCCCTCGCGTTATTATCGCATACGCGCGTCAAAAGAAGAACGAGGGACGTCAGGTAAACGCTGACGTCGTCCGAGCCGGGTCTGAGTTAAGACGCAAGCGAGGACGCGACGAACGTCGCTTGACGGCGTCTCGCGCGACGCATTCTGCGCCGTCCGTTTAACGACGGACATACGACCAAAACGACAGCGACGTCCAATGACGGGTGTTCAAACCGTTCGGACAGGACGGTCTTGAAGCTTAACGGGCTTAAGGGAGCGCGACGGAAACGTCCGCTCCTTTTTTTATTTCAAAGATTGAGTCGGAGTCGGCTCGCCCTTGACGTCGGATTTGAAAAAAAGATAATGATCGGCATGGGTAAGTCTCGCGTTAGACATAATGGTTCGTCGGGAAAAACCGCGTTTGGAGAAACGACGTCTCCGGCGGTTTTTAGCGTAGCCCGGACGCGTCAGAAAAGACGGGTATCGGCGTTGCGACGCCGCGCGCCGGGTTCAGACGTTAGTCGACGGTTCGCGCTTTTCCCGCTCTATGCTCTGATGTGCGACAGTTCGTCTTTTCCTTTGCCCATTCTGATATTTTCGCGCCCTTTGATTCGCATTTCCGCCTCCGTTTACGTTCTTTGCCAACGCGCTGGACGACGTAACGGAGGTTTTTTGTTTTCATGCGCGGAAGGTCTGAGACGTCGAGCTTCTGGAGTCGTCTTCACATGAAACTTTTTCAAGCAACCGTTTTTTTTCCGAAAGGAACGCCCATGAGAAACGTCCTTTGCCGGTCGTCGCTCGCCGTCGTAGCGTCGACGGTTCTTGTTCTTTTGGGGTTGTTCCTCGGTTCCGCAGCGCGAGGCGAGAAATCAGAAGAAGCGCAGGCGACTAGAGATCGATTAGAAAACGCGGACGTTCCCGTCAAATGGTTGCCCGATCTTAAAGTTCTCGTCAACGCTCCCACGACGACGATCAATTTGAACGACGCCGTGCGTCAACTCTGCGACGACGGTCGATTGGGCGATCCGTCGACGATTTCGCCCGACGACGTCGAACTTTCGATTGTTTCGGGAGAGTCTGACTACGCCAACTTGTCGATCGAGGGATCTGAACTTGTCGTTTCATGGAATCCCGGCGCCGTGGGGAGTTCGATGATCGTCGTCAAGGCGACTAAAAAGGGGAACGAAGCGGAACACGCGTATATTTCGTTCAGAGCGGAAAGCTGGACGCCAGACTATCTTATGGTTCTGATGATCGTCGTCGGCGGCGGCGGGCTTTTCTTGCTTGGCATGAAACGTATGTCGGAAGGGTTGCAAGCGATCGCCGGTCGAAAATTACAACGGATGATCAACCTTTTCACGAATCATCGCGTTTTTGCGCTCGGAATAGGCGCGTTTGTCACGGCGCTCGTTCAGTCGAGCACCGCGACCTCGGTCATGACGCTCGGTTTCGTGAACAGCGGCGTCATGACGCTCAAACAGGCGATCGGCGTGCTCATGGGCGCGAATATCGGAACGACGACTACGGGCTGGCTCTTTACGCTCAATATTGGCCAGTATGGTCTGCCGACTCTGGGGGTTGCGGCGATTTTCTATCTTTTCTGCAAGAATGAAAAGGTTAGAAACTTTTCCATCTTCTTCCTTGGTCTCGGCATGATATTTTTCGGTTTGGAAACGCTCAAGATCGGACTTACGCCTCTTTCAGATTCGCCGCATTTTACGGCGTTCATGAACACGTTCCGCGCGAATTCGATTTTCGGCGCCGTGATGTGCGTCTTTGTCGGATGCGTCGCGACCGCGCTAACTCACTCGTCGGCGGCGATCCTTGCGATTACGATTACTCTTGCGTCTCTCGGATCTCTCGATTTGAATTCTTCCGCCGCCATTACCCTTGGAAGCAATATCGGAACGTCTCTTACGCCGATGCTTGTCGCGATCGGCGCTCCCTGCACGACGCGCCGCGCCGCGTATTTTCACTTCGTGTTCAATACCGTCGGCGTCGTTTGGGTTATGGCTATTTTCTTCCCGATATTCGTACCGTGCGTCAATATGCTAGGAACGGCGTTTCACCTGTCGATTTCCGGCAAAATCGCGCTCACCCATACTGTTTTTAACGTAGCTAATACGATCGTTTTTCTTCCGCTCGTCGATCCGATTTCGCGAATTCTCGAGAAGTATGTGGTTGATAAAAAGAAGACGCGAAAATCGTCCGCCTTTCCGACGACTCATTTAAGCGCCAGTCTGCTTTCCGTTCCTAAAAGCGCCATTTCGCAAGCGAATGTGGTTGTCGAGGACGCCTTCGCAGACTGCGTCAAACTAACTGAGTCTCTTAAAACGCTCTTTGACGAAAAGTTTCAGGATAGACAACGAGTCGACGCCGCGTTTGAAATTGAGGACAAACTCGATTCCGTTCAGGACGAAACTATTCTTTTCCTTTCTCAACTGTACTCTAAAACTTTGCCAAAGGGCGATATTCGTCAGGTTCAGCGTCAGACCCGAGTCGTTCAGGAATTGGAGAAGGTGAGCGATTACCTTGTCTCGATTCTTAAATCCTTCCTCAAGCTTGGCGACAGCGAGCTTCAATCGCCTGAAATTTTAAACAAGATCTTTTCCGAGAATGAAAAGAACGTCGTAGACGCTTTAAAATGGCTCGGAGACGCGTTTAAAAACGGTCCGAGCCCTTCGCTCAAAGAAGAGATGTACAAGCGCCGCGCGCGATATGTCGCCGCTGCGAAGGCGGAACGGGATCAGTACGTCAACTTGATGTATTCAGAAAGCTTCGATCCGAACGTCATCGTCGCGATCGACGCGCAGCTTACGTTCTGGCGCCGTATCTACGAACACCTCGTCAATATCGCGGAAGCGACGACGATCGACTAGGACGCTATCCCCGCGACGTCAACCCTGACGTGGAGCCGATCCGGCGACGAAAAAAGCGCCGTCCCGGAAAACCGGGACGGCGCCAACGACTGTACGAGTGATTTCGCGAAAAACGCGGCGTCAATCGGTGAAATCAATCTTAAAGTTTGCGTCTTTCTTCGAAACTTCGACGGTCATTTTCTCAGAACCGCTGAAGCCATACTTCGCCATCAGGTTCTTATACTCGTCTGGGACGGGATTGACCTCGGGCGGATCGTTCCAGTAGATGTGGACAACGTTCGTTCCCGGCTTCGCGCCTTTTTGCGACGGGGTGTGAACCATTTCGAATTTTCCGCCTTCGCGAATAACGCCGACGCTGGCGCGAGCCCCGTCAGGCGGTTCAAGCTGAACCGTGAAGCCCGTGGGAAGGGGCTTTCCGTTATAGGTCGCGACGCCCGAAATTGGCACGAGAGCATAGGGCGCCTTCGGTTTGCAACCAACCACGAGGGCGACCGACCCGAGCGCCGCCGTCGTTAGGAAAGATCGTCTGTTCATGTTATCAACAATCCTCTCTAAAACTTACGATATGAAGTCCGGCTCTGTCGCATGAGACGCGGCTGAGCCGGCGTTTGATTGAATTTTCGACGCGACGAACAACGATCCTAAGCGTCGGTTGTTCGCGTTAAATCAGAAGAGCGCCTCGCCGCCGCCCGCCTTCAAGTCGCCCTGACCTGCCGGATACGTCGCGCTGGAACGCGTGAACGTCGCGGCGTAAACGTTCCAGTCGCAAGTTTCCGAAACGAAATGCACGGAACCGTCCGCCATCGCCGCGTTCAGACCGCCCGCGTGCATACTGCGCGGCGCGCGCGTGTCTTCGTGATAGACCAAGCAGTTCGGCTCGATGTTTCTCACGCCATGGTGCGTGAAAATGCCATAGCCGTCCGACCAGTGTCCAACCGAGATGAACGGGTTGGCAGACCAGCTTTCTTTGGACGCGCCCGGAAGCGAGACGCTGGAGAGTTCCAGAAGCAGGAACGTGTGCGACGTGCCGTCTTTAATCGTCGCCATATTGACTCCGCTGTTGCTCCAGAAAAGACCCGTATAAGGCGCGCGCGCATTGTTCGCGGGCGCAATCGGAGCGACGCCGTCGGTCGAAGTTCGTTCTGGAAGTTCCGCGCCGCCGTTGACGCAGTAGTCTTTCTGAGATCCCTTGGGCGCGATCGTGTTAGAAGTGGAAGGACACGTGAAAATATCAGGCGCGTTCGAACCGACTTCCTTGTTCGCGTCGTCGCCGCAAGTAGGATCGCTCGTGCTGTGTCCGTAGGGGTTCGTGTGGACGCAATAGCTCGTGTAGGCGCGCTTCGTGAAGTCGGTTCCTGAATAGAGCGCCGAACCTTCGACGTACGGAAGAATAAACGCCGGCCAGCCCATCATGCCGTGGTAAGCGCCGCCCGCTTCGCAACCTTTACCGGTGCCGGTGAGCGGGTTCGCGCTGTTCTTCGCCGTGAAATAAGAGTTTCCAGGGGGGAAACATTTGTTGGAGTCGTGATAGTTCTGCATTGCCAACCCCAAGTTCTTGAGGTTGTTGGTGCATTGCATGCGGCGCGCCGCTTCACGCGCAGCCTGGACGGCGGGGAGAAGCAACCCGATCAAAATACCGATGATCGCGATGACGACAAGCAGTTCGACGAGGGTAAAGCCGTGATGCTTCCCTACGCGATTATTACGGAAAAAAGTAGACATGGCGATTTCCTCAAAAGGAGTAACGATATGACAAAATCCGGAGACGTGCGTTTCGAGAGCTAGAATACGCCTACTCTTAGCCCATGACGTGAACAACAACGTCAAAGTTATTATAGAACATTATCATCTTGAAAACAAGTTTTTTCTAACGTCGTTTCCAAAAAATATATAGAAAACTATTTTTTATGACTATACAGAACAGAGAATTCAGCGAGAGTCGTTTAGGTTAGAAAGGCGTCGTCCGGGAGGAGGGATAAGAAACGTTCCTCCCGGAATTTCTTTATAAAACGACTGCCTTGGCGACGCCCGATTGACAGGGTAATCAGCAGAAGAAAGTTTCAGAGGATTCGTCGATCGTGATCGTCTGGGTCGAAGTAACTTTGGAGGACGCGCCAAAGTATTTCGCTTGCCCCGTCACGATCATGATGACGCTAACGACGCTAAAGATCGCGGCAAGCGCCATAAAGACGTCGAAAATTCCGACAGGGCGTTTTCGCAATTGACTCAAGAGCATCATCGGAATCGCGAGAATCACGAGCCCGAGGACGTCGAGAATGATAAGGTAGGTCGCCGAAGCCGGACCTGCCGTCATGAAGGCGACGACGTTCGCGACGACGAGGAGCGCCACAAGGACAATCTCAAGGAAGAAGAAGGGCGCGGGGGACGCCGTATAGGGACGTTTCGCCGCCTTTTCCTTTCTTGGCTTAGGCGCTTTAACCTCCTTGGTTTTCGGAGCTTTTTCCTTCTTGATTTTTTCTTTCTTGACCTTGGGTTCCTTAGGAGCCTTTTCTTTCTTTGCTTTTTTACCCTTGCCCTTTTTGCCGACGACTTCGTCGACGACAGGGGCGGCTTCCTGCGCTAACGCGGCTTCCGCGTCGCCGAAGGGATCGTTTCCTTCGGAGAATCCTTCGAGAGATGAAAAGGGATCGTCGGAAACGTTTTCGCTTCCAGCCGAGGTAAAGGGAGCGACTTCGTCGGTCGCGGAATCAGCGTTGAGTTCGGCGAAGAAATCGTCGTCAAGGTTCGTGTTATCGTCGGGCACGGTTTGCTCTCCTATCGTTCAAATCGTCGTAGGACGTGGGTCCGGACGGCGACGAGCGTAAAATGTAGACGTTGCATGAAAACACGTTGAAATCGCGCAACGTGGAATATCTTTCACAGAGAGTATAATCCCAAAGAATATTTTTTCCAGAATAAACCGATTAATTAATCCGTATTTTATCTATTTTTTCTATTTTATTTTTTGTGTCGCGCCTTGCCATGAGCCGACACGAGTAGAATGACGTCGGTCGACGACGTCGAAGAGGAAGGAAGCTGAGAAAATGACCCAATCGAGCGAGAAGAACGCAAGGCGCCCAATGAAGCGCGAGGTAGCGCCCGACAAACTGTGCGAGTTCTGCAACGGCAAGTGTTGTCGTTACATCGCTCTTCCGATTGAGAAACCGACGACTTACGAGGAATTTGACGAAACGCGGTGGTATCTGCTCCACGAGAAAACGAGCGTTTTCGTCGAAGACGGATCGTGGTTTCTTCTCGTCCACACGCCCTGCCGTGCGCTGGACGATAAAAATCGTTGTCGAATCTACGAAACACGACCTCAAATTTGCCGCGAATATTCGACCGCAAAATGCGAATACGACGATCTTTTTCTTTTCGAACAATTCTTTGAGACGCCCGAGCAGATCGAAGAGTATGCGAACGCGCTCCTCGGGCCGCGACCGGGCGACGACTTTAGAACGCCTAAGCCGGAATAGGCGACGTCGTTAAGTTTTTCTGATTGGAAAGTGTTATAAACGCCGCGACACGCCCTGACGGAGGACGCGTCGCGGCTGATTTTCTCGGCAAACCTTGCGCGACGCTCGCGACGGCGTATGATATTTTCAAGGCGAAGCGCCTGTTCCCACAAGGAGATTTTCATGAAGACCACTCGTTTTGGCGTGTCCGTGGACGACGAACTTTTGAAGCGATTCGATCGTTTCGTCGCCGACCGCGGATTTCCCACGCGTTCGGAAGCGATTAAGAACCTCATGCTCGACGCAATCGCGCGCGAAGAATGGACGAAAGGGGACGAAGTCGCTGGAAGCGTGACCTTTTCTTACGACCACCATAAGCCGGGCGTCGTCGAAAAATTACTCCGTGCCCAGCATGATTTTGGCGAAGCGATCGTCTGTTCTCAGCACGCGCATCTCACTCACGAAGAATGTCTCGAAACGATCGTCGTGCGAGGAAAGGCGCCGCAGATTCGCGAGTTTCTCAACGAACTGCGCCATATCAAAGGGCTTAATAACGTTGCGCTCACCGTCGCATATTCAGACGCGCGTTGATATTAAAAAGGTCGCGTCCCCTCTTGCGCGTCGGCGACGTGCCGTTAAACTTGTGTAGCACGTATTTGAAAATCGTGACACAATCGTTAGCGGAGGCGCATAATGAACCTTATTCAACTCCTTCGACGTCGTGACGTTCGCGGATTTACGCTTGTCGAACTCCTCGTCGTTATCGCAATTATCGGTATTCTTATTGGATTGCTTCTTCCCGCCGTTCAAGCGGCGCGCGAGGCGGCGCGACGAATGCAATGTTCGAATAATATGCGTCAGTGGGGGATCGCGCTCCACAACTATCACGACGCGTACAACCGTCTGCCCGGGCTCGCCGAGGCGGCGAACTCCTGCATCTCCGTTCAAGGCTCCCTTTTGGCGTTCTGCGAGCAGACGGCGCTTCACGGACTGATCGATCCTAAAGTTTCGCTTTATCGGTATCAGACGGGATCGTCGCGCAGCGTGACGCTCAACGATATTTACGTCGGCGTCGCGGCGACGCCTATTTCCTTTACGCGTTGCCCGAGCGATCCGGGCCCGGAAACGCAGACGATCGAGATTACGAACGACGCGT
>Ga0256407_10015005_pt1 | contig 10070 bp, 8 predicted proteins | sample RumenRJG_04DNA_FD_193489 | JGI IMG/M metagenome (GOLD analysis project Ga0256407, IMG submission 193489) | Bovine rumen microbial communities from Lethbridge, Alberta, Canada - RJG_04 | ecosystem: Host-associated > Mammals > Digestive system > Stomach > Rumen | place: Canada: Alberta | collected... | reverse complement strand
GTGGTTTTTGCCAAAGAGGGATTAATGGGAATCGAACAAGCCTATCCCCTACTTGTAGGCTCTTCAATCGGAACTTGCCTTTTGATTATAATCGTATCAATAGGCACCTCCGTTAATTGCAAACGGACGATGATGGCTCACGTTTTTACGAAAATCGTCGGAGCGTTTGTTTTTATACTTTTAACACCGTTCATGGTAAGTTTCATGGATTGGTTTTCGGCGGAGTTTGAAATTTCGCCCGAAAGACAAATTGCTAACTGTCATACGTTTTTTTATACCTCGGTTTCGTTTTTCCTGATAATTTTTTCTAATACGATTGTTAAAATTATCGAGAAAATGATTCCGGAAAAAGTTACGACGGAAAATCTTCCGCATCTAAGATACATTGATTTCAATGTTATTTCGATGCCTCAGTCAGCAATGGAATTATCAATCTCGGAAACGGCAACACTTTTGAAATTAACTTCAAGAATTTTCGACAATGCAATTTCCTCGTTCATAAGTTATGACCCTGACTCCCCGGCTGTGAAAAAACAGAATCAGAAAATTATGGACAATTTGTCAATAAAACAAAAGAAATTCAACTACATCGAAAACGAAATCCGTAAATATCTGTTCCGTTTAGGGCGCACTGACACAGGCGATTCTACCACGCACAAAATTTTTGCATTATTATCGGCATTGGAGCAGATAAAACGTATATGCGAGATGATACACAGAAATTTCGTACCGCTTTACAATAAATTATCAAACCTTCCCAACACATTTTCGCAAGAAGGTATTGATGAGATAACATTCTATTACAGAGAGATTTCCAATCATTTTAAGGATTTGATTTTCTCGATAGAAAAGCGCGACCATGATTTTGTTTCAAGAGTGTATTCCGAAACCTCCGAAACAAAAGACGACAGCGAAAAACTTAGAATTTCGCATTTAAAAAGGCTTTGGAACGATCTTCCCGATAGTATGGCAACCCACGAAATCCACATCGGTTTGATAGACGATTTGGCTGAAATAGTTTCGATTTTGTCAGAAATTGCATATTCGTTCCAAAAATCAATAATTTCGGACTCTACGGAAAATTAATTTTTTTCAAAAAAAAATTGATTATTCCGATATTATTTATGATATTTGCAGAATAAAAAAGTTATTAACAAAAAAAAACATAAGCGAATGAAAAATATATTAAAAACAATTTTGCTGATATGTTCAGTATTTGCGTGTTTAGGAATTTCAAGCTGTAGCAGTCCTGACATTGTAGGAACGTGGAAAGTATCGGAATACAATCCGAAAAAGCCAATGGATGAAGAAACTAAAAAAGAAATTTTTGAATCCACACTTTCAAATTGCGTTTTGGAACTCAAAGCCGACCAAAGTTTTTCACAAACGGTAAACGGAGTTACCCAAAAAGGCAAATGGGAACTTTTAGGCGAAAATCGTCAGCTGAAACTCACCGTTGAAGGCGGTAGTATCGTGATTATTAATTTGGAATCGTTGTCAGGGACTACGATGGTTCAGGCTACTGACGACGGTACTATTACGTTCAAAAAACAATAAAAATAAACAGTGGAAAAGATTTTAATAATTAATTCTCCTCTTGGCAAAGATACTGCGCAGAAAATATCAAAAGTTTTAAGCGGAGAAAAATTTTTTACGACCTTAGGAGCAAGAACTTTGGAGGGCGAAAAAAGACTCCCCGACATGGTAATTGCCGTTATCGACAAAGAATCCGACAAGGACTCGTCAATGATAAAAATTATGAAAGAATGTTCTCAAAAGAACATTTCCGTAATTTTGTTTGTATCGTATATTCCTGAAACAGAAAGTATTTCAAACAATTTCTTCTATGACGAACACATTTGGATTGATAACACCGAAAGTTTTGACGAAGCTAAAAAATCATTAATCCACCTTTTGAAAAACGAATATTCGGAACTTTCAAAAAGGATTGACAGAAAACAGCAACAGTCAAAACCCGTCAGCAAAAACCCCGCTGCCACAACCTCCAACAACAAGTCAAAACCATCTAACGCGCAAGCCTCTTCAAAAGAGAATTTGTACAAAAATATTTTGATTTTGTGCGGAGCTGTAATCATTGTTTTGCTATTCATTTTGATAAACGGAGGTCTAAAACAGACCAACCGCGAGGCTGACAATTACAGAGCAAACAGCAATCCGCAAAACTCTCAAAGCGGAGGTTCAGACGTTAAAATACAACTTGCAACACAACTCAAAAACAGTGAAAACGATTTTGTAGGTCATTGGAAATTAAGTGATTACAGCGACAATCAGTTCCGCCGCACAAGAGAGGATAGTCTTAGTTTGCAGGCATTAATCAACGAACTCAAGACTAAGGCGCAACTTATTTTCAACGCTGACAAAACTTTCCAAAGATTGGGATTTTCCGAATCACCCGAAAACGGTAATTGGGAATACGACCCGCAAGCAAGATACTTAAAACTTCAAGCCGCAAACGTCAATCAATATGATGTGGTTCAAATTCAAGAGATTTCTGCAACAAGACTGATTATTGTGGTTCAGGAAAAAATAGAAACGGGAGAAGTTTTAACAAAACTGACCTTTGAAAAAATAAGATAACAAAATATGAAACGATTATTTTTATACATCTGTATTTTGTTTTCGGTTAGTGTTTTTGTCGGCAGTTGCAACGCCGACAAAAACACTATGTTAATAGGAACATGGGTTCTGAAAAATGCCGAATACGAAAATTTAGATCAGTTTTGCCGCCAGAAATACAACACTTTCAGCGACGGCATCGACAATTCCATCAAAATGATTGACAAAGAGTTGAGTACTATTATCAGCAATGATGAAAAGGAAAAACTACGCAGAAAACGTCAAAATCTCCTCGATAGTAAATCAGAGGTAAACTTAAAGCAAATCAAAGAAAGCGTTTTGAAACAAGCCGAAACCTTATGTAATAAACAAACTTTCACATTTGAAGAAAAAGGCAAATTTTCGATACGTGTTGATAACGACGCTGTTAACGGAACGTATAAAATCCAAGGTGATACAATTCAAACTACAATAGAAAACCAAATTTCCGACGTATATTTTATCAAAAAAATAGAAAACAATAATTTGGAGCTTTCAGTTTCGCTTCAAGATGCGAAATTGAGTTTAACATTGAGCAAACAATAAACAAACAAGGAAAATAAACAATCAAATCAGTTCTTCCATGTTAAAAAAACTCCGCTTTATGCTTGCCCTTGTGTTTTGGGTGGGCATTACTTTAATGTTTTTGGATTTTAGCGGTACGCTCAAATGTTTTTTGGGCTGGATGGCTAAAGTTCAATTTTTGCCCGCAATATTAGCCTTGAACATAGGCGCAGTGATATTTGTTGCGGCTTTGACCTTTCTTTTTGGACGAATTTATTGTTCAATAATCTGTCCGATGGGTGTTTATCAGGATTTTGTCAGCAGAATTGCCGGAAAATTCAAAAAACGCCGTTTCAAATTCACGTCCGAAAAACGCAAAACACGCCTTATAATATTGGGTATTTTTGTAGTTTTGTTGCTAACAGTTATGCCTCTTGCTGCTTTGATTGCGCCTTATAGTGCATACGGCAGAATGATAAGTTCTCTGTTACAACCTGTCTATCTGATGATTAACAATCTCCTTGCAAAAGCCGCTGAACATTACGATAGTTATGCTTTTTACGGTGTTGAGGTTTGGCTAAAAAGCGGCGCAACGCTCTTGGTTGCAATCGTAACTTTCTTAGTTGTAACTATTTGGAGCTGGAAATCGGGGCGCGGATATTGTAACACGGTTTGTCCCGTGGGAACTGTTCTCGGACTTTTATCCACAAAATCGGTTTTCAAAATAAAAATTGATGCTAACAAATGCGTCAATTGTAGTTTATGCGAGAAAAATTGCAAAGCCGAAGCCATTGATTTTAAAGCACATACCGTTGATTATTCGCGTTGTGTTTCTTGCATGAATTGTATCGAAATTTGCAAAAAAGACGCAATTTCGTTCACAAAAAATGCAGCTAAACCCTCTTCAAATGAGCCGACGGATTCAGGGCTTAGAAAAGCACTTTCAACGGGTGCATTACTTGCTGTTTCAAGCGTTGTAAAAGCTCAAGAAAAAACTTTCGACGGCGGTTTTGCCATTATCGAAGACAAAAAAATTCCCGCCCGTGATTGTCCCGTAAAACCCGCAGGTTCAAGAAGTTTGAGAAATTTTTCATCTCATTGTACGGCTTGTCAGCTTTGTGTTTCACAATGTCCTAACAATGTTTTAAGACCCTCATCAAACCTTTCAACATTAATGCAGCCCGAAATGAGTTTTGAACTCGGTTACTGCCGTCCTGAATGTACAAAATGTTCTCAGGTCTGTCCGACGGGCGCAATAGAAAAAATTACCAAAGAAGAGAAAACTTCAATCCGCGCCGGTCATGCAGTTTGGATTAAACAAAATTGTCTTCCCGTCAGCGATGGCGTTAAATGCGGAAACTGTGCAAGACACTGTCCATCAGGCGCAATAACAATGGTAAAACTTCCTGAAAATCCGACAGTTGAAGTTCCGGCAGTTAATTCTGAAAGATGTCTTGGCTGCGGTGCGTGTGAAAATCTTTGTCCGGCAAGACCTTTTTCCGCAATCTACATTGAAGGAAACGAGGTTCACGGTGATATGTAATGCACAATTCATAATTCATAATTCATAATTCACAATTCATAATGCATAATGCATAATGCAAAATGAATAATGAGTAATTCATAATTAGAAAATTGAAAAAATGTCAGAAAAAAATATAAATAGGCGTGATTTTTTGAAATTGGCAGGCGCAGCAGCGGCAGTTACTTCCGTTGCGATGACAGGCTGTTCAAACGCTGAAACAACAGAAAAAGTTACGGGTCAGAAAACGACTTCCAAAAAAGAAATTCCGACCGACAAAATGACTTACCGCATAAATCCGAAAACGGGCGAAAAAGTCTCGCTTCTCGGATACGGATTCATGCGACTCCCTACTATCAACAGTAGAAGCGCAAGAGAAAACGGTCAAGAAGAACTCGATCAAGAAACAATCAACAAACTTACCGACTACGCCATTGAACACGGTCTTAATATTTTTGACACCTCTCCCAATTATTGTCAAGGACGCTCAGAAACCGCAATGGGTATCGCTTTGAGCCGTCATCCAAGAGACAAATATTTAATTTCGACAAAATTATCAAATTTTAGTCCTGCACAATGGAGTTTTGAGGAGTCAGTCAAAATCTACAAAAATTCTTTGAAATACCTTCAAACAGATTACATTGATTATATGCACTTGCATTTTGTAGGTGCAACGGCAACTATTGATGATCAAAGACTTAGCGGTATGGAAACTTTTAACCGTAGGTTTATTGACAATGGGCTTCTCGATTTTTTAGTTAAAGAAAGAGAAGCAGGCAGAATCAAAAATCTCGGTTTCTCGTTTCACGGCGACATTGATGTTTTTGAACGTTTGGTAGACGAACACGACAAATATCATTGGGACTTTGTCATGATTCAAATGAATTATGTAGACTGGAAATATGCGAAAAAAGTCAATCCGATGAATACAAATGCCGAATATCTTTATAAGCACCTGACTGACAAGCAAATACCAGTTTTTGTGATGGAGCCTATTTTGGGCGGACGTTTGGCAAAATTGCCTGTTCATTTGGAAAAAATGTTGAGAGAACGTATCGTGGAAAATAGTATTGCTTCATGGTCGTTCCGTTGGTTAGGCTCACATCCTAACGTTTTGACAATTCTCTCCGGTATGACTTATATGGAACATCTTCAAGACAATCTTTCTTCGTTTTGCCCTTTGCAGGAATGTTCCGAAGACGAGTTCAACCTTTTGCAAAGAGTTTCTGACGAATTTATAAATTTCCCGCTTGTGCCTTGTACGCAATGTCAATATTGTATGCCTTGTCCTTACGGTGTTGACATTCCGACTTCGTTTGCGCATTATAACAAGTGCGTTAATGAAGGTTTCATTTCGGTATCATGTCAAGACAAAGAATTTGTTGAAAACCGTAAACGTTTCTTAATCGGTTATGACAGAGTGGTTGAAAGAAAACGTCAGGCAGCACATTGTATCGGTTGCGGAGAGTGTATGCCGCATTGTCCGCAAAATATCAAGATTCCTGAAAAACTAAACGATATTAACGATTATATCGAAAAACTTCGTCAAGAAAAATTATAATTAACGTCAATAAAAAAGCCGTCAAAAAAATTGACGGCTTTTTTTATTATTTAGCAGCGATAGCCTCGATTTCGAGTTTAGCTCCTTTGGGCAAATCTTTAACGGCAAAAGCCGACCGTGTAGGCGGATTAGTTTTGAAAAACTCAGCGTAAACCTCATTCATATCGCCGAAATCTTTTATATCGGAAAGCAAACAAGTTGTTTTAACAACGTTTTCATAACCGTAACCTGCTGCTTTAAGAATTTCACCGATATTTTCCAAAACGAGCCTTGTTTGCTCTTTTATTGTTCCTTCAGATAATTGATTGGTTTTGGGATCAATAGGAATTTGTCCCGAAACGAAAAGCATATTTCCCGTTTCAACAGCTTGACTATAAGGACCAATCGCCTTAGGAGCTTTGTCTGTACTGATTATCATAAGTTTTTATAATTTTAGCCTAAAAAAAAATAAAAAAGAGCAAACCTATAAGCCGGATTTTGTCCCTGAACCTTTTATTAAAAAAAATCCAAGTGCCTGCCATTTATCTAGAATTATCATTGCTGACAATCTCAAACGACCTACCCCCCGGCACGGGCGAGCAACCCGTAAAATGCCGGTATATTTGGTCTTTCAACCCGCCGATGCACATTTCTAACATCACTGTTAAAAACAGTAAGCTCTTACCTCACTTTCTCACCCTTACCGCTTTTTACGGCGGCGGTTATTTTCTTCTGCATTTTTCACGACCTCGCGGCTGTCTTCCAGTTAAGAAGGGCGGCGCTCTAAGTTGCCCGGACTTTCCTCTTTTATATTACTATAACAGCGGCAGACCGGTCTGCTCTTCAAAGGTGCAAAGTTAGATTTTTTTTTTGAGAACAAAAAATTTTTTAATCATAACATTCCCAAATACTATCAACTTTTTCTTTCTGAATTTTCTTGGTGAAAAGACTCACCAAAAATACAACTAAAAATCCGCCAGTCATAGCTATTGCACCGCAGTTAATCGGGGAAATTGGATTGCCCAAAAGCATATTCAAGACCGTGATTCCCACGCCCCAAGCAAAACAAGCCCAAACAGAGGCAGTCGTAACGCCCTTCCAATAAAGTCCCAACATAAACGGTGCTAAAAACGCTCCAGCCAAGGCTCCCCACGAAATTCCCATCAACTGAGCGATAAAAGTCGGAGGATTCAAGGCTATTAACAAGGATATTACGATAAAAAATACAATTAACGTTCTCATTACCACAACCTTACGACGTTCTACCTTTTCGGCTTGTTCGGCGATGATTTCGCCTTCTTTTACCTCGCCCTCTTCGGATTTTTTGTCCCTGTAAATCAAATCCAAGGTCATCGTAGAACTTGATGTCAAAACAAGAGATGCCAGAGTAGACATTGATGCCGAAAGCACCAACAAAACAACCAAACCAATTAACGCATCTGGCAGAGTTTCAAGCATTTTCGGAACTATGGAATCAAAATCCAATTTGCCGTTTGCAAGTGTGGCAGGCGTTCCGAAAAGACGTCCGAAACCACCTAAAAAATAACATCCGCCCGCAACTACAAGCGCAAAAACCGTTGAAATTATAGTTCCGCGTTTTATTGCAGCCTCATCGGTTATCGAATAAAATTTTCCGACCATTTGCGGCAATCCCCATGTCCCTAACGATGTTAAAACCACAACACCAGCCAAATTCCACGGGTCAGGACCAAAAATACTTGCAAATCCGCCGTTAATTTCCGGGTTAGAATCAGAAGGAATCACAGAAAGACTTTCAACAGCAGAAATAAGACCGCCTTTGTTTTCCAAAACGGCAAAAATCACGGCAACAATTCCGAAAAGCATAATAATACCTTGAATAAAATCGTTTATCGCCGTTGCCTTATAACCGCCAAGAATAACATAAACCGCTGTTAATAAAGCCATTATAACAGCACAATATTCGTAAGAAATTCCGAATCCCATTTCAAAAAGCGTTGAAATACCTTTGTAAACGCCTGCCGTATAAGGAATTAAAAACACAAATGCTATAATTGAAGCTACAATTCTAAGCCCTTGAGAGGAAAATCTTGTTCCGAAAAAATCAGGCATCGTTTTGCTCTGAATATGCTGAGTCATAAGTTTGGTACGTTTACCCAAAAAAATCCACGCAAGAAGCGAACCTATAATCGCATTTCCGATACCAATCCACGAACTTGAAAGACCGTATTTCCAACCAAATTGTCCGGCATAACCCACAAAAACAACTGCCGAAAAATACGAAGTACCAAAGGCAAAAGCCGTCAGCCAAGGACCTACGTTACGCCCGCCCAAAACAAAACCTTCAACACTTTTAGCAGTTTTCCTCTGAAACAAGCCCACACCGACTGTTACTGCCAAAAATATCAGCGTGAGTAAAACTTTTATTAACATAATTTATTCTATTTCTTCCAATTTATTCCAATATTTTTCATCCAAAAGTTTCTTGAATTTTTCTAAACAACCGATAGGAATATAAATTTTTCTAAGCGAAGGACAAGCCTCAAAAGCATCCTCGTCAATTCTTTTTACGGTATCGTACATTGAAACTTCCCTCAAAGCCTTGCAGCCGTAAAAAGATTCCTTTCCGATTCTCTCTACCGTTGTAGGTAGTATGACAATTTCCAGCGTTGAATTTCCTTTAAAAGAGAAATCAGACGTTTTTTTGGTTCCATTGGGCAAAATAAGCGAAGTCCTTTTGCCGAAATATGCTATAACACGACGCTTCTTAATGTCAATAAAAAAATCTTTTTCAAAACGGAAATTTTCGTTTTCGCTTTCCACCGTAAGGTTTTTACAATTATAAAAAGGATTGTGTCCCATGTAAGTAAGCGAAGCTGGAATAACAATTTTTTTGAGATTTTCGCAACCGCTGAAAGCCGTCTGTCCCAAACCGATAAGAGTTTTCGGCAAAGAAATCTCCTCCAACGAAGTGCAATCCTTAAAAGTACTTCTTCCAATATATTGAACCGAATCAGAAAGCGTTATTGTATGTAATTTTGAACAACCGGCAAAGGTGCGGTCGTCTAATTTCATAACAGGAGACGGAATGTCAATTTGTTCCAATGCGGAGCAGTTTTCAAAAGCCGAGGCTCCGATAAACCTAATTTCACCAGAAATTTTAACACTTTTAAGTGATTTACAATTATAAAAAGTTTTCCGCTTGATATTTGGTAAACCCGAAGAAAACTCCAAACTTTCAAGATTGGTACAATCCGAAAAGGCCTCTGCGCCAATGTAAGTTACCGTTGATGGTATTTTTAAGGCTTTAATATCCTTTCTGCCTTTAAAAACGGTAGTTTCAATTCTTTCCGTACCATCTTCAATCTGAGCTTTCTGTGTACTAAAAATGCCTTGTATTGTGTTGATGAGTCCCATAAATAAAAAAAATTAACCGGACGCTTTTTTCCTTAAAAACGCCCGGTCAAAATTATAATTTTTTTTTATTATGACATAATTTTGAGATTTTTTTTTTACTTCAACTAATTCTGAAATAATCCATTACTTAAATTTTCTCAAGTAATTTTCACTCAAAAAAGAATTAAAATGCTATCTGCAATTGAAGTTGAATCATGTCAAAATCAGGCTGATAATTTTGAATTATAGTCGGAGGACCTTGGGGATTAGGAACAATTATAGGCTCTCCTACCGTCATATTGTCCAAAACGGTGCGCGTATATTGCAACTGAAGCCTGCACTGACGGAAAAACCAATATTGAAGTCCAATTATATATTTTGTAGATTTTAAATCTTCGCTCGTGTTATAATTCATAAAATCGTAACAAGCAACTGCATCAACGGTTGAAAAAAGCGGAATTGTTGCTAAAGCATATCCGCCGAAAGATTCAACATCGCCGTCTTTGCCGCCCA
>Ga0256407_10015003_pt1 | contig 10070 bp, 4 predicted proteins | sample RumenRJG_04DNA_FD_193489 | JGI IMG/M metagenome (GOLD analysis project Ga0256407, IMG submission 193489) | Bovine rumen microbial communities from Lethbridge, Alberta, Canada - RJG_04 | ecosystem: Host-associated > Mammals > Digestive system > Stomach > Rumen | place: Canada: Alberta | collected... | reverse complement strand
TTGACGAGACTCATCAAATCAACCCAGCAGTTCCGCATAGCAACATCATCGACCTGGCTTCCACATTGGATAAGTCAGCTAACGAAGAAGCCTCCACCCCACTCCCCGCCATTGATGATGACGAAGAAGCTTATACCCTGTTGATTGTTGAGGACAATGTTGAACTGTTGATGTTAATGAAACAGTTATTACAGCAGCATTACCACGTCCTGACAGCATCGAATGGTGTGGAAGCGTTAGATGTAGTGAAAGCCCATGAACTCGATCTCATTGTTTCGGATGTCATGATGCCTGAGATGGATGGTAACGAACTGACAACCCGACTAAAAGAAAATCCGGACTATAGTCATTTGCCCATTATACTGCTTACTGCCAAAACACAGGAAGAAGATCGGCAGGAATCTCTTATCTTGGGAGCTGACGACTATATTACCAAACCATTCAAGATGGGCGACCTGCAATTGCGTATCAATAATATTATAGAAAACCGCAAACGCATTCGCCATATTTTCCAACAGCAATCCACTGAAGAGAATATTGAGCGAATCAAAGCTATGGCTACTTCGGCAGACAATGAGTTTATTGAACGAGCCATCCAATGCCTTAACGATCACCTTTCTGACAGCGACTATGACCGTGATGCTTTTGCACGCGATATGGGGGCCAGCGCTTCCACCTTATACAATAAATTAAGGGCTGTTACAGGAATGAACGTTTCTGGTTTTATTCGTAATCACCGCATCAAGGTTGCATGCCGTCTGGCTCAAGAGGACCCCAACCTGCGTGTTAGCGATATTGCCTATCAGGTTGGGTTCAAGGATCCTAAATACTTTGCAACCTCATTCAAGAAAGAGATGGGTGTTCAACCGTCTGAGTATTTCGAGCAACTAAGAGAGCACTAAAGGTGAGCAATCCGTTAAGCATCAACAATTCATAGCCAAAACGGTAGCCTGTATATGTCCCTACAAGCCAATCCAACAAATAACACAATATTGGGGAAATAACACAAATATAAGGCACCCAACTATCTTTGGTATTCCTCTTCGTCAACAGTCCAAAGGCAAAAAGTCCCAATAGCGGGCCATATGTGTAGGAACAGAGGATATAGATAGCATCTATGATACTCGTAGAATTCAATGCTCTGAACAAAAGAATAAAGATGGCAAAAACTACAGCCATACCAATATGTACCCTTTTGCGCAACTTTTCATCGCCCTGTCGCTGACAAATATCCACACAGAAACTGGTAGTTAAGGCCGTCAAAGCTGAATCGGCACTGGAAAAAGACGCAGCAACAATGCCCAATGTAAAGAGACCTAACGTGAACTGAGAGCTCTTTTCTACAAATACGGGCAGCAACTCATCACCGACAGAGGGTTGAGTTATCCCAAAGGCAGCATACCATTGTGCCAAAAGCACGCCTAACCCCAAGAAAAGTAGATTTGCCGGGACAAACATCACTCCATAAGTACACATATTCTTTTGGGCATCACGCTTCGACCTGCAGGTAAGGTTCTTCTGCATCATATCTTGATCAACACCTGTCATCACGATGACAATAAATACCCCACTGAGAAACTGTTTCCAGAAATTTTGCTTTGACACCCAGTCATCAAAAACAAACACCCTGCTCCGTGAATCATTAACTACAGCATTGACTGCATCACCCCAGTTCATCCCCAAATCACCTATCACTTGCCATATTATCAGTATAAGTGCGGCAAAAAGGCACAATGTCTGTAACACATCGGTAAACACTAAGGTGCGAATACCGCCCTGTCGCGTATAGAGCCATATAAGCATCACCATACCGACCACTGTAATGGCAAACGGGACACCAAAAATATCGAATACGAAACGCTGTAAAATGATGCAAACCACATAAAATCGAACTGCAGCCCCAGTCATTTTCGACAACAGGAAGAAAGAGGCACCCGTCTTATATGAACGACTACCTAACCTTTGTCCGAGATAAGCGTAAATACTTGTCAGATTGAGCCGATAGTAAAGTGGCAATAACACAAAAGCAACGATGACATAACCCAAAATAAAACCCAGACAAGTCTGCAGATAGGTCATATCTATGCGTGTAACCATTCCCGGTACACTGACAAATGTTACGCCCGAGATAGAGGCGCCTATCATGCCAAAGGCTACCATATACCAAGGAGAGCGACGCCCTCCCCGATAAAAGGTATCGTTCGTCGCTCTCCTTCCTGTCCACCTGCTGATACTGAACAGCAAGCAAAAGTATATGACTACTAATGTAATAACCAATTAGATAATTTGTTCTAATTGCGATACATTATGTTCAATCTCCTCGTCTGTTACCGTGTAGTTTTGCAGATCACCACTGATGAATTGCTCATAAGACGGCATATCAATCAGCCCATGACCGGAAAGATTAAAGAGAATAACCTTCTCTTCACCTGTCTCCTTGCATTTCTTTGCCTCACGGATGGTGGCAGCAATAGCATGGCAACTCTCTGGTGCAGGAATAATACCCTCTGTACGTGCAAACAACATTCCTGCTTCGAAGGTTTCCAACTGTGGAATATCCACACCTTTCATATAACCATCCTTAATCAACTGTGACACTATCATGCCAGCTCCGTGATAACGTAATCCACCTGCATGGATATTGCTTGGCTTGAATTGGTGGCCAAGCGTGTACATTGGCAACAATGGGGTGTATCCTGCCTCGTCGCCAAAGTCATATTGGAACTTACCACGCGTCAACTTAGGACAACTATTAGGCTCAGCAGCTATAAACTCTGTCTTCTTTCCATCCAGAATGTTATGGCGCATAAAGGGGAATGCAATACCACCGAAATTACTTCCACCTCCGAAACATGCAATCACCATATCTGGATATTCTCCCGCCAAAGCCATCTGCTTCTCGGCTTCAAGTCCGATAATAGACTGGTGCAGAGCCACATGATTAAGCACCGATCCTAATACATACTTACATTTCGGAGTTGTTGTAGCCAACTCCACTGCTTCGGAGATAGCTGTACCTAAGGAACCTGGATGTGTAGGATCTACTGTCAGGATATCCTTACCTGCACGAGTTGACATAGAGGGTGAACCCGTCACAGCTGCTCCGAATGTACGCATAATGCTCGAACGATAAGGCTTCTGCTGCATAGTAATCTTTACCTGATACACAGCACAGTCAAGTCCAAATATCTTAGCAGCATATGAAAGTGCTGCGCCCCACTGGCCTGCGCCTGTTTCTGTCGTCACATTTGTTGTTCCTTCCTGCTTTGCATAATAGCATTGAGGAAGAGCAGAATTAATCTTATGCGATCCTAAAGGATTGGTAGATTCATTCTTAAAATAGATATGAGCAGGGGTGTCAATAGCCTTCTCAAGTTCATAGGCACGAACCAAGGGTGTTGAACGATAAAACTTGTATTTATCGAGCACTTCCTCTGGAATATCAATCCAGCGATGCTCCATATCCAATTCCTGTTTTGAACATTCCTCTGGGAATATATGCGCCAGATCCTGCCAAGTCAATGGTTGCTTGGTTGCCGGATGAATAGGAGGTAAAGGTTTGTTCGGCATATCAGCCAAAATGTTGTACCACTGTGTGGGAATCTCGCTCTCAGCGAGAATGAATTTCTTTTGTTTTGTCATTGTTTAATATTATTTGTTATTGGTTTATAGTCCAAGTAACGGTTTCAATTGATTTTCCTTGTGAAGAATCCAGACCGTCGTACCTAAGAAAGCCAGGAAAAGGAAGATAAGTACCATCTGCGCACGCTTCGGACCTGACTTCTTGACAGGTACGGTAGCACTTTGTAGCGTGGTGAAGGCAGGAGTCTCTTGCTGAACCTTTGCTTCTGCCGCTTGCAACTGCTGAGCTAATGCGCTATAGGCATTGAACTGGAGTTGCATATCGTTCTCAAGGTCAGTCTGTTTACTACGGACACTTTCCAATACGATGTCTTGGTTAGCATCACTAAAACTGGCATAAAGTTGACGTGCCTTAACATATCTAGCCTTTGCTTCATCATAGATTTTACGAGTAAAAGCTAAATCAACCTTGGCTTTCTTTGTTCTATAATCTGTAATAAATTTCTGAAGACGACGCTGTACGGAATCTGCCATTGTTGCCGCTATCAGAGGGTCTTGATCGGTTACGTTAATTGTAATAACCATCGTCTTTTTATCGACATCACAAACCACCTTCTTATTGATTGCCTGAGCGATAATTGTCTGTTCCTTAGTAAGTTCAAAGGTATTTACCTTATGCTGGTCAATAGTATCTTTCTCAGCCCCCAAGATAGCTCCCAGAAGTTTAAATGGGGCAGATAAAACAGCTCCCCACCATGGACTCTTCTGTTCTTTCGCCATATAGTCATAATAGGTCATTATGCGTGTAGAGTCCTTCTTGTGGACAGGTACATTAAAAAGGCTCACTTTGAAGTCAACAGAATTCATAAGGTCAGGATACAACTGAGGACCTACTGCATCTGCGCCATTGGCTGCAGTACCAACACCAAAGCCAAACTGACTGGCTAAAGCACTTAGAGAGCTACTTCCACGTGAACTTGACAACTCTGGAGCCAACATTACCTGACAACTATAATAGTTTGGAATACTGAGTGCATAGATACATGCCAATATGAAAGCTATGGGAAGCACTTTATAATATAAGCGCTTACGCTTCTTTATTGCTGCAAAAATCTGAGCAAAGTCAATTGAACTTTCCTCCTGCTCAGGGATGATATTTTTGTTCTCTTCAGGATTCATATTTCTCAATCTTCAACTAATTAGAATTGTTTTATCAAGATGGTAACCATTGCGGCCATACTGAATACCGACTGGGCAATAGAAATCCACTGCTGAGTTCGAGCCGGGTCAGACTTTGGCTTTGTGGGCACAACAATCTCACAACCAGGCTCAATCTTTGCGCCATGCCCGACTTGTGCCATCGTACCATTCTGATAGATAACCCAAGTCTTGGTTTTTTTAGCATGGTTGCCATATCCACCAGCCTGGTTGATATAGTATTTGTAATTCTTACCGGCATGGTAAACAACCGTATTGGGATACATCACATTTCCTGAAATCTTCACAGTTCCATTATACTCCGGAACAATCAGATTATCCCCCTCACGAAGTACTACATCGTACTCACTGCCAGGATTCTCCAAAGCCTTATCAAGATAAATACCTACAGTATAGGTATCACCCAAATCAAGCTGATTCATAGCGACAGAATCACTGCCTGAAATCTGAGACTGTAGCTGCTTAAGCAGGAAACTACGACGAGCACGCTCGTCATCATTCAAACGACGTTCCAAACGAGCACCCTTTACGTAGGCCTCAGGTGTAACACCTCCAGCAGCCTTAATGGCATCGGTCAATCGTTGGGTCTTACTGGACAATGTCTGTTCGCCCTCAAATAAGACCTCACCACTTACTGTGATATTACGCTGTGCCTGATAACCTGGGCTGCGACGAACATAAACCTCGTCATAGGGCTCAAGGACAAATCCTGGAGTACCGTCAATCACAAAACCATCCTTCAACGAGAAAGAATATGTCTTGGCAATAGATTTCGATGAAGTAGTTGCTTTCGGATCAACAATTCGACGAGAGACATCAACTTTAGCAGTACTTGCAGCATCAGTCAATCCACCAGCCTGAAGAATAAGGTCTTCAAGCGTTTCGTTGTCAGCATACTGATAAGGACCAGGATACATCACCTCACCATGAATTGTGAGCGTTCGTTGCTGCTGTAAATCTGATTGAGTAGGTATGAAAAGTACATCCTCGTTCTTCAAAGGAATATCAGGCGAAGTGCCGGCCAATATTCCCTTCACATCAACAGGGATAACTTCCAACGTGCGGTCTTCCTTCAAACGATGCATAACACCACGATTCGTAAAGGCATCTTCCGTAACTCCTTCGGCATGTTGAATCAGCGAGCGAACGGAATTAATCTCATTTCCCAACTGATAGAGTCCCGGACGGAAGATGGCACCTTTAACCTCTACCATATTCTCATAACGGTCGAGAATACTGTCAACAGAAACAACATCCCCATCGTCAACCTGGAAAGAAGACATATCGAATTCTTCTACATTATAAACAGATTTCAACCGACCTGTCTTACGAAGTAGGCGAACACTCTTTTTATAAGCATTGCCGGAGAAACCACCAGCATATTTAAGAAGAGTTGACACACTTTCATTCTTTCGCATCTCATAGAACATCGGGCGCTTGACGTTGCCCTCAATCTCTACCAAAGCATCGTATGGACCTACAATAATGACATCATTGTCTTGCAAGCGCACATTACCAGTCATACGTCCATTGAGAATGTAATCATATATATCAACAGTTGATATCTGATGACCGCCACGGAACACTTTAATATTACGGAGGGTTCCCAAATCATTGATACCACCTGCCATATACAAAGCATGAAAGACTGTGGCAAATGCACTTAAAGTATAAGTTCCTGGCACTTTGACTTCACCCATCACATTGATAAGGATACTACGAGTCTGGCCAACGGTCATGTTAATGCGAGAGCTTGCATAACGAGACCCTAATGTAGAACGAAGTTTCTCCTTTGCAGCAGAAACGCTGAGTCCAGCCAACTGAATTGGTCCATAACCTGGAATAGTAATTGTTCCATCTGGAGAAACCGTTTCACTAACAGTACGTTGAGAGGCTCCATAGACATCTACTATTATCTGATCGCCAGGACCTACCAAATAGTTCTGTGGTGTAGCGATGTTCATGGCCGGTTCAAAAGTCAAAGCCCGATTATTGAAAATATCACGTCCGAAGACTTTCTTTGTGTTTTGCTGAACAATATCGAGACTATCCTGCACAGCCAAAGCACGATCCATTTCACTCAAAGGTGTAGTTCCAATAGAATCCAAAGAGAGAATTTCCCGAGAAGTTAACGTCGCATTAGGACTCTGACGTAAACGAGCGACCTTATCATTAGAAGCTCCTGTTGTTACATCTGTAGCTGTTTGTCGCTGCTGCTTCTCATATTGCGCCTTTACACGGCGAATCTGATCGACTTTAACTCCACGCTGCACCAACTTAGTAACAATTTGAGACTGGTTGGTACCAGCTTTCATCTCACGCTGAATGAATTGAGCTACTTGACTGTCGGTCATGCCCTGTGCCATCATTGCCACAGTCATCATCGACAGGAAAAGGGAAAAAATTATTTTTTTCATACTTTTTCAATTAATCGTCTGCAAAGGTAGTAAATATAATTGAAATAAGCAATTGAAAACTGATTTTTTTACTTAGACGATGCAATTATTGATTTAAGCAGCAAAAATGCCGACTCTACTGTTGGGATATTCGTAAAAAGGAGAGAGCGCTTACCATTCATATCCCGGAACTGACAGCGACGTGGATTAACGGCAACAAACTGCAAGATGGCATCAAAGGTTGCACTCTGATAGAACGGACTATCAGGATTCGAAATAAAGAAAAGAGTCATACGCCCCTGTTTCAACATCAGTTTTTCACATCCCAACCGACCTGCCAAGCGGCGCAAGGGTACCACCGACATCAATTCCTCTCCTTCGTGGGGGATTGGTCCGAAACGATCAATCAAACGGGAACGATAGGCTTTCAGTTGTTCGTCAGTATGCAGATTATCCAGTTCCCTATACAGCAACATGCGTTCACTATCGGAGGGAACGTAGTTATCGGGGAAATAAAGAGCCAAATCAGTGTCAACAACGGTATCCACTTCTACTATAGGCTGTTGATGATGGGAATTTGACTGCCGAACATCATCAACATGCTCTTCTTCTCTAAGCTCCTGCATGGCCTGATTGAGGATTTTCTGATAGGTTTCATAACCCAAATCTGCAATAAAGCCCGACTGTTCTGCACCCAAGAGATTACCTGCGCCACGAATATCCAGGTCCTGCATCGCTATCTGAATACCACTGCCTAATTCGCTAAATGTCTCAAGAGCCTCTAAACGTCTTCTACTTTCCTGTGGCAAATCAGCCAAGGGAGGAGCCAACAGATAACAATAAGCTTTCCGATTGCCACGTCCTACCCTACCTCTCATCTGATGCAGGTCAGAAAGACCAAAATGGTGAGCCCCGTTAATAATAATTGTATTAGCATTGGGGATATCAATTCCATTTTCTATAATAGTTGTGGAGAGTAGCACATCATAGTCATAATTGACGAAATCGAAGATGATTTCTTCCAGTTCGTCAGGCTTCATCTGTCCATGTCCTATGGCAATACGGGCATCGGGCACATGGACATGTATCATATCAGCTATTCGTTTTAAATCATTAATACGTGGATTGACAAAATAGACTTGTCCATTACGTGACATCTCAAAATTGATCGCCTCTGCTATAATCTCCGGATTGAGGGTATGTATTTCTGTTTGAATGGGATAGCGATTTGGCGGAGGAGTCTGGATGATACTCAGATCACGGGCTCCCAAGAGAGAGAATTGAAGTGTACGAGGGATAGGCGTTGCTGTCAGCGTCAAAGTATCCACATTCGTTTTCATCTGACGCAGTTTTTCCTTGGTTGATACACCGAACTTTTGTTCCTCATCGACTATCAGCAGTCCTAAGTCTTTGAATTTAACAGTTTTCCCTATTAATTTATGGGTCCCGATAAGGATGTCTATTTTTCCATCTGCCAGGTCTTGTAGGATTTCCCTGGTTTGCTTGGCTGTGCGAGCACGAGTCAGATAATCCACTCTTACTGGCAGGTTTTTCAGACGATTTTTGAAAGTCTGGAAATGTTGGTAAGCAAGAACTGTTGTAGGAACCAACACTGCAACTTGCTTTGAATCGCAGGCTGCCTTAAAAGCTGCACGGACAGCGACTTCCGTCTTACCAAATCCAACATCCCCACAAACCAATCTATCCATAGGACGAGCCTGTTCCATATCAGCCTTGACGTCATTTGTCACTTTCAGCTGATCGGGTGTATCTTCATAAAGGAAAGAAGCCTCCAACTCCTGTTGCATAAACGTATCAGCACTAAAGGCGAAACCTTTTTCCCGTTTACGGGCAGCATAGAGCTTGATCAAATCGCGGGCAATATCCTTCAGCTTGTTTTTGGTTCGCTCTTTCAGTCGTTCCCACTGGCCTGTACCCAGTTGAGATAGGCGTGGCTGCTCTCCATTATCCTGCGCCTTGTATTTACTGACTTTATAAAGTGAATGGATAGACACGTAGATTGCCCCACCTCCTTGATAAATAATTTTAATCATCTCCTGATAGCGCTGTCCACTGCCCGTTGTCTGCAGGTTATTCGCTATCGGCATACGAACAAGTCCACCGAATTTACCTATACCGTGATCTACATGGACCACATAGTCTCCTATCTCAAACTGCTGAATTTCCTTGAGTGTCAAGGCTGCCTTGCCACTACGGGCTTTATCTGAACGAAGACTATATTTATGGAAACGGTCAAAAATCTCATGATCTGTAAACACACAAAGCCGCTGGTCATGATCAACAAAGCCTGCATGAAGCGTAGAGTCAACGTAATTAACCGTCTGTAATTGCTTTTCTGTGTTTTGTAGAATATCACGCAAACGCTGCAGTTGTTTCTGGCTGTCAGCAAGGATATAAATATGATAGCCCTGTGCCTGATAGTCAGTGAAAGACTGGCGGAGAAGGTCGAAATTCTTATGCAGCAAAGGTTGGGGCGAAGTATGAAACGCCAAAGACGCATCAGATTTGCTTGATGGTCTGTGTCCAAACTCTATCAATCGGAAAGCGGCTATATCATCCATAAATTGAGCACCGCTAATCACTCGTGTCTCCTCTTCATTCGCTTCTTGACAAGTACGATCTATAGCATCACGAACAAAAAGAATATCTTTCGCAACAACTATCGTATCCTTTTTTAAGAATGACAAGAAAGAGCTCCAGCGCACCTCTTCCTGTGTTAGGCCAAGCTCTGGTATAATACTGATTTCCAGTTTGATATCCCGCGATAGCTGATCACTTACTTCAAAGGTTCGGATTGTTTCTATATCATCTCCAAAGAAGTCGATACGGAAAGGATATTCACAGCTATAACTA
>Ga0256407_10014999_pt1 | contig 10071 bp, 5 predicted proteins | sample RumenRJG_04DNA_FD_193489 | JGI IMG/M metagenome (GOLD analysis project Ga0256407, IMG submission 193489) | Bovine rumen microbial communities from Lethbridge, Alberta, Canada - RJG_04 | ecosystem: Host-associated > Mammals > Digestive system > Stomach > Rumen | place: Canada: Alberta | collected... | reverse complement strand
AATCCCCAATCCCCAATCCCCAATCCCCATTTTTTAATAAGATTTATTAATATTAAATAAATTTATATGATATTAATATAAAAAATTATTTTTTTAAATAAAAGTATATTAATTTATTTATATCATATAATTTATATTTATTTATTTCTACTTTTTTTAATTTGCTTTTTATTTTTATTTTCATTTTTTTTCTTTCTTTTTTATTCATTTTTTTTATTTTTGTAATCTAATGTTTTTATTTTTTCTGAGTTTATTTTATTGATTGTTATTAGTTTTTTTTAGGATATATTTTTTTTTTAATTATTTAAATTTTTTTAAAAAAAAAGATTAAAATTTATTTTTTTAAATATTAAATTTTAAATGAATTAGAAAGAACATAATTTCTTTTATTATTATATACTTTTAAATTATTGTATGATGGACTTTCAAAATTAATTAAATCTAATATATTTTCCATTTTTCTTTTAATCTTAAAATTCTTTTTTTGATTATTTTGACTTTTATTTATAGATAAAACTTTTCTTAATCTTGAAGGATAATTTTGTGATAAATTTAAATTTAATAATGATTTAAAATTAAATGAGTTAACTCCAAAAATATTAGATTGATTTTTATCAAGGAATGAATGTTTATTATTACTTAAATTTGAAAATTTACTTTCATATTGTGTACTTCCTTGATTTTTTGAATTTAATTCATTTGAAAAATCTCTTATTTTCAAAAGAGTTTTATTTATAGTATTATTTTTATTATTGTTAGAATTATTATTATTATTAATTAAATTTCTTATATTTATTTTATTTATTTTTTGAAGGTAATTAACTTTATCATTTAATAATTTGTCTAATTTTTGATTTTTGATTTTATTTTTATTTCTTTCTTTGTTTGAGAAATTCAAATATCTTTTATTTGAATTTATTGAATCATTAAAATTATTATATCTATGATTATTATTATTTAATTGGAATGAATTAGAAATATTTTTTTTAATTAAAAATTTCACTTCAACATTTTTTTTCCTATTAATATTTTTATTTTCATCTTCTTCATCACAAAAAATAGGATTCCAAATATCATAATATTTATCTTCCCAATTAATATCATCATGATTAATTTTTCTTCTTAAATCAAATTTAAAAAAATTTAAGAAATCTTCTTCTTCATCACTATCTTTATCAATATTTTCAACAATAAAATCCATTCCAATACTATTAATATTAAGTAATTTAATATTATTATTATTTTGAGAGAAATTATTATCATAATTTAATGAAATAGAATTAAAATTACTATCTGAAATATTACTATTATTTTTATTATTATTTATATTATTTTCTTGAATATTAAATGCTGCTATATTATTTACAAGTGAATTTGTTGTATTAAATAAACTTTTATTATAATTTGAATTTCTTGGTATTAATTTTATTTCTTTAAATAATTGTTCATTTTTTTTTCTATTTATACTATTTTCTAATTTATTATTAAAATATTGATTAATATAATTTTGATTATTTACACAAAATAATTTATATTGATTACTATTAAAAAAATCAAAACTATTTTTAAATAAATAATACTTTTTTAAATATTCTGTATATTCAATTATAATTTTTATTAATTTATCATCTTGAGTATCTTTCTCAATTAAAGAATCATTTATTAATTTATTTAATTCTTGAATATCATAATTTGAAGTTTGAAAAAGATATTTTTCACTTAAAATTTCTTTAGATAAATGAGAAAAAGCAATTTTATCATTTGAACAATAAATACAAGAAAAAATAGGTAAAGGTGTTAAATTTAATTCATCTTTATTTCTTTTTTTATGTTTTTTTTCAGTATGTATTATTATTTCTCCTTCTTCATCCTCTTTTGAATTTTCATTTGAATAATTAATTGAACTTATAGAAGAATTATTATTAAAATTATTTGCAATATTATTTATAAAATCTTTATTTTCATTTTCACTTATATTTGATAATGATGATAAATTAAATTCTTCATTTAAGTTATTTAATTCCATATAAATTAATAAAAAATATAATATATTATTATTTTTAAATCATCTATTCATATTTATTTTCTTTTTTTTTATATTTAATAATAACAATTTATTTATATTTATACTTATTTTTATTTTATTAAAAAAATTTATTTTTAAATAAATGAAATTAGGAAGTTTTCTTTTCTTATAATTCTTATATTATAATAAAAAATGGATTATTATCCAAAAGGTAAAAATAAAAATTTAGAACATCAAATATTAAATGGATTAAAAAGACTAAAAACATTAGGAAAAAAAGATTCAATAAAAGAAAAAGGAATTAATAAAGATTCGTTAAATAAAATACAATTAAATCTCCAAAATTTTATATCAAAAACTTTAGAAAATAATTCAAATGAAACAAAATATTTTAATATAAATCAAGAAATAGAAGAAATAGAAAAAATAAAAAAAAACAAATTAAAAGAAGAAGAATCATTTGAAAAATTAAAAAATAAAATTCCATTTAATGAACAATTTTTTCCTTTAACTTTAGATGATAGTATAAATAATACAAATAATTTAATTGGTTTAAATAATTTTAAACATAATAAAAAAGTAATTTCTCATAATAATTTAATAGGAGTAAATAATATAATATCTAAAAATAATCAAATAAATAATATTTTATTACCTAAACAAAAATATTCTTTTGATTTTTCAAATAAAAATATTGATAAATTGATTCAATTAAAATTAAAAAAAAAAAATTCAAGTCATAATAATGATAAAATTATTTCAAGTAAAATTTTAGATTCACCAATTTCAAAAAAAATTAATAGATTGAGTTATAATGAATCTTTAAAAAGTGATAATTATCCTTTAATTGATAAAGATTTAAAAATTAAAAAAAAAAAATTAAAAAAATATTCTTCCGCTCCTAAAATAAATTTTCCAGTTAAAAAACAATTTTCAGATAATATTCAAAAATATAATTTAATATCAAAAAAAGATAAAAATAAATTAAAAAAAATTCATAGAAGAAATAGAGAAAAATCTCAAATAATAAATAAAAAAAAAGTATATTTAAGATTAATGGAAAAAAATAAAGATTTTCAAAATGAAAGAAAAAAAATTTTTAGTACAACTTTAAGTAAGGATATAAATGATATTTTAAATAAAAGAAATACTTATATTCCAAATTATACTTTTTCAAAAGATTTATTATTAACAGAAATATATACAAAAGATGAAAATGATATAAGAAATATTTTAAATTTAACTTTAAATGAATATAATGAATTTTCAAAATGTTGTGATTCAATTAAAGAATCATTTTTATCTTCACCAAAAAAAGGTTTTATAAAAAAAAATAAATCATTATCATCTTTAAAAAAAATAGAAAATATTATAAATGATCATAATATTAATTTCAAACAAAATAAAACAATTAATGAAATAAATGAAAATAAAAATCAGAATTTAATTCCATTAATAGAAAAAAAAAAATTTTTAGAAGAAGAAGAAATAAACTCAAGTGATATAATAAAAAATAAAATGAATATAAAAGAATTTAAAGAATTACAATATCGTCATTTAATTAAATCAAATAAATTAGTATATGATTCTTTAAGTGATGAAGAATCAGATATTGAATTTGATGATACATTTTATATTGACCCAAAATCAAAATTTAAATTTTATTTTGATTTAATTCTTTTTTTAATAACTTGGTATAATTTAATAATACCACCAATTAATATTTGTTTTTATCCAAAAAAATATAATTATTATTATTCAAAATCTTTTATTATGACTATCATTATTCATATATATTATATAATTGATTTATTTTTAGGTTTCTTTACAGCTTATTATGATATTGAAGAAAGATTGATAAAAAAAAATACAGATATTATAATAAATTATTTATCAAAATGGTTTATATTAGATTTAATTTCTTCTTTTCCATATTTTATAATTAATTTAAAATCAATATCACAAATTGATCAAAGTATTTCAATTAATGAATTTAAAGTAATATATTTAATAGAATTAATACCATTAATTAAATTTTTTAAAATATACAAACATAATATTTTCTTTTTTAGATATAAAATATTCTTATCAAAACAAACATCCTTAAGTAAAATATCCCAAACTTTAAAATATATTGTAATTTTTATATTATGTGGTCATATTTTTGCATGTATATTTATATTTTTATCTCATTTAGAATATCCATCTTGGGTTTCAATACAAAATTTATCAAATTCTCCTAAATTTGAAATATATATTTCATCATTTTATTATGTTTTTACAACAGTATTTACAGTAGGATATGGAGATATAGTTTCAATTAATATTTATGAAAGAGTTTTTAATTTAATATTATTAATTTTTGGTATTATGGTTTATTCTTTTTCTATATCTTCATTAAGTAATTATGTACAAAAAGTTGATTATAAAACTCAAGATTATAATAAAAAAATGGAAATTTTACAACATTTAAAATTAACACATGAGAAATTATCTCCTATTTTATATGAGAAAATATCTCGTTTTTTAAAATATAGATTAACTCATATTTCAAAAGATAAAAATGAAATAATAGATAATTTACCAATAGGTTTAAAGACAAGATTAATAATGGAAATGTATAAACCAATAATAGATAATTTTATATTTTTTAAAACTTATAATTCAAGTGATTTTATAATAAGAGTTATATTAGCATTTAGGCCAATTATAACAATGAAAAATGAAAAATTAGTAAATGAAGGTGATTATTTAGAAGAAATTATTTTTGTAAAAAGAGGAATACTTTCTTTAGAATTACCACTTCCAATTTTAATAAATGAAAAAGATATTGAAGATATAAATTATAAATATAGAAAAGCTTCAATTTTAAATATGGAATTTCCACATTCTTCAATTAAAAAATCTTTTACAATGGAAAAACCAAAAATTATTGATTTTAATAATGATATATTAAATAAGAAAACAGTTACTTTTATTAGAGGAAAAGGATTAAGTTTTAATAATAATAATGATCATTTTATTATTCCTATTCAACAATATGTTAAAATTATTGAAATTAGAAAAAATGAACATTTTGGTGATATTTTAATGTTTTTAAATAGAAGAAGTCCTTTAAGTATGAAAGTTAAAAGTAAAGTTGCAGAATTGTTTTTATTAAATAAAACTGATGCTGTTGAAATTTCTATGAATTTTCCTAAAATTTGGAGTTTAATTATTAAAAAATCTTTATTTAATATGGAACAAATTGAAAGATTAATTAATAAAGCACTTAAATTTTTTTTTAGTCAAAATAAAGGAAAAAAACAATCAAAAAGAGAATCTTATTCTCAATATTATCAAAAAGATTTTTCAAAAAAGAATATTTTTGTTAATTGTAATGAAATATATTCAAGTTTATCTTCGGAAGATTGTCAATTAAAAAGTATTCCTTCTGTTACTGAAGTTAATGATAACTCAGATAAAAATACAATGTTGTTAAATTCTGAAAAAGATAAAAATAATTTTTTAAAAAATAAAAATTCAAATAATATTGATTCAGATAATAAAAGTAATTCAAATAATAATAAAAATAATTCTTTTAATGAAAATAATGAAAAAAATAGTAATTTAATTAAATCAAATTCATCAAGTGATTCAATTATTAATGAAAATGAAAATAATAAAATTAATAATAATATATCAAATATTAAAATTTTGAATAAAGAAAAAAATGAAAATAAAGAAATTATATTAAATATTTTAAATAATAATGAAATAATTAAAGAAGAGAATTCAGATGAAGAAAAAGAATCAATAATACAAAAAAAAACAAAAATAAAAAATTCAATTGAAACTGAAAGAAAGAATATTTCAACTAAAAAACCAACAAATGGGAGTAATGAATATTCTGATTCAGATTCTAATTTTTTTAATTCTAGTTCAGATTATCAATGCAAAAGTAAAACTGAAACAGAAAAAGAAAAATTAGAAAATAATTATTTTAATTTATCAACTTTTTCTTCTAATAATAATAGTTTAATTTATCCTTTTTTAAAAGAAGAAATTAATAATGAAGAATATCCTTTTGAAAATAATGATATAAGTAATTTTTTAAAAAATAATTCTTTTAATAGAAAATTTAAAGGTATTGTCCCAAAAGATTTTATTATTGAAAAATATTTAAGATCAAAATTTTTAATTAAATCAAAAGATGATTCTCAAAAAGAAAAAATAAATATTAATGATAATTATAGTAGTAATAATAATAATATTATTATTAATAATAATAATAGTTATATAAAAGAAAAAGAATTTATTTTTACAAATTTATCAACAACATCATTTAATTTTCAAATAGAATCATTAGAAAAAAATAATGAAGAAATTTTATTAATTCCTTCACCAAAAGAAAAAATAGAATTATTTATAATAAAAAATGAATCATTTACAATAAATCAACAATTATTAAAAAAGAAAATAACATCAATTTCAGAAACAAATTTACCAATGTTTAAAAAAACATTTACAGCATCAAAATTAAAAGAAGAAATAAATAATAATAATAATAATAATAATAATAATAAAGAAGATGTTACAAGAACAAAAACAGATAAATTAACTTTTCAAAGGAAAAATATTATAAATAAAACAGTAAAAGTAAAAAATGATAGAAGAATGAGTAAAATAATATTAAATCCTAAAACTTATCATTTTTTTGATAATGGGAGAAAACAATTTTATGGAAATGATGAAAAATTAAATATGCCTTTATTTTCAGAAAGTACTTTAGATTTAATTGGAGAAAATATTAAAAGTACTTCTCTTGCTTTAAATAATCCTAAAATGTTTTATACTAATTATTTTAATAAAGTCGTTGAAGCTGATACAAATGAGAGAAAAACCTTTTCTTTTAAATTAAAAGAAATTGAAAAAATGATTCATAATGGAAAAAATAAAAGTCTTTTTAATAATTTAGATATAGATGAAAATAATAGTAGTATTAATAATAGTGATAAAAAATCTAAGTAAGGAAAATATAATAAAAAGATTGTTTTGTGTTATATTTTATAATTGTTTGTGAAATATAAATTAAAATTGGAATTTTTTATTATTTGAATTAGTATTTATAATATTATATTTGTATATTTTTAAAATATTATTTTTTATTATTAAAAATTAAGTATTTCATGATATATTAGAAATAAATATAAATATATAATAAAAATGATAAAATATGTAATACTTAAATCTAACAAATAATTAATTTTAATAAAGTGAAAATCTATTTGTTTAAGAAATATAAATAAAATAATATTTAATTATATATCTAAATTAAAAAATTAGTAATAAATGGAGTAAAAATGTAATATATATTATGTATCAATTAGAAAATAATATTATTAAAAATTTTAATTGTTAGAATATTCATTTAATTATTATCTTCTTTAGTATTTATTTAAAAAATATGATAAAAAATTTTCACTTATTAAATAAAAAAGAAAAGAGAAATCTTGTTTTATTTAATAATAATTCAGCAAAACATTTATCAATATTATCAAATGACAATAATATTTTAAAAAATAAGAAGTCATATATTCAAAAAATGAGAATTAAAAAAAAATTATTAGAAAAATTAAGTTTTGAAAATAAATTAATAAGGGATAAAAATTCATTAAATAGAAGTTTATCAAATTCGAATTTTTATAATCAATTATCAATATTGTCATTAAATAATTCACCAATTAAAACAGAATTTAAAAGGAAAAAAGTATTGAAATCAAATGATCATTTAAATAAAGATTTAAATCTCTTATCTTTAACTTTTCAAAAACCTAAAATTTTTAATTTAAATCATAAATTATTTTATAATGGGATTTATAATTCTAAAAATGAAATACAATATTCAAAACAAAATTTAGATTTTATTGATGATTATTATTATAAAAAAGATTTATATAATGAAAAAAAAAGCATTCAATTAAATAAATTGTTTGAAAGGAAAAAAAAAGATATTTATATTTTACCAAGTAAATCTGAATTAAATATGAAATCTTCAAAAGAAAATAAAGAATTTAATTCTATTTTAAAACAATTTAAAGAAAATCAAAATAAGAAATTAAAAAAAAAATCAATTAAATTTGCTAATCAAATAGAAGAAATGTTAATTACTGATAATATAATAAATCATAATATCAAATTAAATCAATCTCCTAAAGAAAAAACACTTTATTCATTACAAAAAAAAATTGAATTTAATAATTTGTTATATTCAAAAAAGAGATTAATTGATTTGGATTTAGATGAACTAAATAATAATTTAAATAAGGTCAAAGTTGATAATTTTAAAATTGATATTTGGCAAAATAATTATCCTAAATTTTTAAAAACGAAATTTAAAAGAAGTACTATATTAAAATTTGGTTCATATGGAGGATTGAATAATGAGACTTCAATTTAATTATTTTATTTTGATTATAGTAAAATATTTTATGTATTATTAAATATTTTATTTATTTACAAATATATTTATTATTAGATTAGATTAAAATAGTTTAAATTTTAAAAAATTAGTTTTCTATTATATATTAAAAACAAATTTTTTATTTTGATAAATATAATATTATTAAATTATATAAAAGAATATTTTTAATAAATCATTAAAAATATGCTGTTAAATAATGTTTTTGATTATTATACAATTAATAAAAATTTATTATTATTCATACTATAGTTAATAAAAATAAATATTCTCTTTTATTATACAAGAAAAATATTGAACCTTTTATAAATTACTACTATAAAAATATCTTTAATTCATTATTTAATAAGAATATATTATTTTAGTATTAAAACTTACTTTTCTATTTTTAATATCTTTTTTATCTTCAAAACTTTCAATTTTCTTTAATGGATTTTTTAAAATGGGTTTTAAATTACATTTATTAGACATTTCACTTTCATAAATTGGTGTAAAATTTTCATTTGAAAAATTTGAATTTGATATAGAGAGACTATCATAACTATTTGTTCTTTTTATTTTTTTTTTAATTTCAAAAATACTTTCCCAATATTTTTTTTCTTGACATTCAATCATTTCTTTTTCTCCTTTTTTAAATCTAAAAATCATATTTTTCATTATTATATTATAAAAATTCCCTTTATTATCAGTATCAACTTGATATCTTGAATCAATAATTGTTTGATTATTAATAATAAAATTGATTTTATATTTTCTTTTTAAAATTCTTATATTAATTAATGGGAGATAATAACAATTTAAAAATTTACAATAAATGAAAGAATATTTTTTATTGTCAAAAGGTCTACTAAAAATTTTACATTGAACAATATTTTGTTTTCTTTTATCATTTATTTTAGTCTTATTTAATTTATTAATAAGATCTTTTGATAAACGATAAAATAAAACATATTCACAATTTAATATTTGATTTATTGATTTTTTTACTAAAAATCCTCTAATATGTTTTTGAATCTTTATTATTAACTTTATTTTATTATCAATAATTTTTTTAATTAAAAACTTCTTTTTGATGTTTATTAAATCAATTTTTGATTTTATAAAATTTGATATTTTTATTGCTGATTTTTTTCTTTGATTTAAAATATTATTTAATAATTCATTTTTATATTTCAATTTATCTTTTTCATTAATTTCATTTGATAAATTTTCAATTATATCATTGTTTTCAAAACATAATGGATTTTCTAAATTAATATTACTTTTAATTGTTTCTGAAGATGATGAAAAATTTGTATCAATTGAACTACAACTCAATTTTCTAACTATATATGATGAGGATCTTGTTTTGAATAAATTTATACTTTGATTTGAATTTAATTCATTTGATATTAAATAAAAATCTATTCTTGCTTGATTTAAACTTTCTAATTGCATTTTTATATTATTTTAAATATTCTAATTTTATTATATTATTTATGAGTTTTTAAATAATATTATTTCATCACATATATAAATATTTAATATATAAAGGAAAATTAGTTTTTAATTTTTTTTTTTATTATTTTTTTAAAGAAATAAAATT
>Ga0256407_10014998_pt1 | contig 10072 bp, 8 predicted proteins | sample RumenRJG_04DNA_FD_193489 | JGI IMG/M metagenome (GOLD analysis project Ga0256407, IMG submission 193489) | Bovine rumen microbial communities from Lethbridge, Alberta, Canada - RJG_04 | ecosystem: Host-associated > Mammals > Digestive system > Stomach > Rumen | place: Canada: Alberta | collected... | reverse complement strand
CGAGGCGGCCTCAAGAAGGAGGGCGTCGACTGGCGCAAGGATGTCACCATCGTAGAACTCAAGAATCCGCCTGCCGTGATCGAAGCCGTCAAGAACGGTAGCGTATTCGCCGGCGTCACTTGGGGCCCGCACGACCTCCGCGCCGAAGAAGCAGGCCTTTCCGTGGTGCTCCGCAGTAAGGACATTAACCCCGGCCATATTTGCTGCCGCCTGATTGCTTCGCTCCGCAAAATCGAAGGCCGCGACGATGTTTACAAGCGCCTGGTCAAGTCGCTGATCGAAGCCGAAGAACTGGTGCAAAATGACCACAAGAAGAGTGTGGAAATTATTGCCAAGTGGATCAAGCTCGATACCGCCCTTGTCAACAAGGCGTTCTACAGCGGGCACGTCACGCAGGATACGGACCCGAACGTGAAGGGTGTCGAATTCTTCTGGGATTTCTTGAAAGACGCAGAATTCATCAAATCTGACAAGAAAGTCTCCGAATACGTGCGCACCGATTTCTACAAGGCCGCCATTGCGGAACTGCGCAAAGAAAACCCCAAGTCCGAATTCTACGCCAAGGCAGAAAATATTTTCAAATCCAGGAACTAAGAATAGTATGACAACAAAGCAAAATGGTTTTGAAGCAACGAATCTCGGTTTTTCGTACGATGGCAGAGCCATCCTGAAAGACATCAACTTGAAAATCAACCAAGGAGAATTCGTATGCCTGCTGGGCGAAAGCGGTAGTGGCAAGACCACTTTGCTTAACCTTCTCGCTGGGCTTACCAAGCCGAGCGAGGGGCATGTCTACTGGAAAGGAAAAGAAATCGAAAAGCCTTCTGCAGAAAGGAGTGTAGTCTTTCAGGACTACACCCTTTTCCCTTGGCTTACCCTTCTCCAAAATGTAACGCTCGCCATTAAAAAGACAAAAAAACTGAAGACGAGCTACGCCAAAAATTTAGCCGAAGAATACTTGAACTTAGTGGGACTTTCTGGAAGTCTTCATAAATATCCCTTTGAACTTTCGGGCGGAATGCGCCAGCGCGGAGCCATAGCACGCGCCTTAAGTGTCAGCGCTGACGCCCTACTTTTAGATGAACCCTTTGGCGCTCTCGATCCCGTAAACCGTGCAAGCCTCCAGGATTTGGTGCTAGAACTTTGCCGTGGCGTCAAAGACCGGCCGATTACAACATTGTTTGTCACGCACGATATTCGCGAAGCCGTTTATCTCGGGAGCCGCATTATCGTTTTGGGTTCAACACCGGGGCGCATCATTGCAGACATCCCGCTTGATTTCCCGATAAAGAAGAATCGTGGCGAATGGTTCCGCAACGAAAAAGTCCAACAAACCATTGCAACCATTGAAGACGCCTATCACAAGGACATCCTTGAAAAACTAGGCCATATTGTACAAGGAGGTGCCAGCATATGAGAACTTTTACAAAATACTTATCCAAGTTTTCGGGAATCCTTTTTCTTCTCTTCTTGTTAGGAATTTGGGTGTTGATCAGCTGCGGCCCGGAATGGGACAGTCAATACCTGTTCCCGTCTCCTAAGGCGATATTTAAGGCCCTCTTCGATTCTCGTGAAGAACTTTTGCGCAGTGCAGGAGCCTCTCTTTTAAAACTGGTGCCCGCCTATTTGGTGGCGTCGATTGTCGGAATCTCTATCGGAATTGTTTCCGGTTCTATTTCGTGGGTATCGAACATGCTGAAACCCATCTCTAGGTTTGCAGCCCCCATTCCGCCAAACGTCTACATTCCTTACGCGATAGCGATTCTTCCGACGTTCTATTTGTCTTCGACATTCATCATTTTTATTGCCGCCTTTTGGCCCATCTACTTGAATACGGCTGCCGGTGCCGCCGAAATCCCCGAAAAATACAAGCGTAACGCCGCCATCATCGGAATTGGAAAGTTTGAGTACTTGTGGAGAATCGCCTTTGTAGCAAGCCTGCCGTCAATATTTTCGGGGCTTTCTGTAGGTATGGGACTTTCGTTCATCATGCTTACCGTGGCAGAACTTTTCGGCGAAAACACGGGGCTCGGCCACTTCGTACAATTTTACGCAGACTATTCCGATTATCCTAACATGGTTGCCGGAATCCTTTGGACAGGCATTGTGGTGCTTGCGATTATGGAACTGTTTGAACTTGTTAAACGCAAGCTCCTGTTCTGGACAAAAGCGAATTAGTCATGATTAGTAACACTTCAAAAATATTTATATTAGCGGTGGAAATTGGAGATTTAAAATGAGCCTGACCCTTGAACGCGCAAAAGAAATCAATAAGGACCACGTGACCGAAGAATCGCTGGTCATCCATTCCCTCAACGTATGCTACGCCATGGGCGCCATGGCCAAACACTTCGGCGAAGACGTTGAACACTGGCAAGCCGTGGGCTATCTGCATGATTACGACTACCAGGAATTCCCCGAAGAACACCTGCAGCACACCGAAAAGGAACTGCTTGCGCAGGGTGTCTCCGAAGAAGACGTGCGCGCCATTTTGGCACACGGCTTTGAAATCGTGAACCAGGTGGAACCCAAGACCAACATGGAAAAGAGCCTGTTCACCGTGGACGAACTCACCGGAATCATCCAGGCCTGCGCAAGAATGCGCCCCAACGGAATTTTGGACCTCGAAGTGAAAAGTTTCATGAAGAAGTTCAAGGACAAGAAATTCGCCGCCAAGTGCAACCGAGACTACATCCTGAAAGGCTGCGCCCTGCTCGGCATGGACGTGAAGGATGTTGCCGCCATCTGCATCGAGGGCATGCGCGAACACGCTGCAGAAATCGGCCTTGCCGGTAGCGCTGCGTAATTACGGCGCTACCCAAAATCCGTAAAGTTTTCCAAAAACTGTAACGAAAAATGCCAAAGTATCTTGCAAAAGAGCTTTGGCATATTTTTTGCATTCTATGGGGCGCAGGATTTAATATGATTACGCTGAACGACTACTTGTATTCCGGAAACACGGTGCTGAAAATTTTGCACCAGTATTCTAACGACCTCAGGAACGGTGCGAAGGAAACGCGCAACAGCATCGACCTTGCCCATTCGAATTTTCTGATTCAGATCATTGAATTGCTGGAGCACAACGACTTTTTGACTTCGCAGTCCCAGCGAATCAAGGAATTCTACAAGTTCATGACGCGGGAATACCCGTTCTTGGCTTTTACTTTCAAGGGTCGCATCAAGTCGCTGATTCGCGCCGAAGAAAAATTCAATGGTTACATCCTTGAATACATTTACGGCTACTACAAAAAAAACGGGAAGTTCCCGACAGAAGCCGAAATCAAGAGCAAGCTGAACTTTCGCGACTTGATTGCTTACCGCATTGTGATTTCGATGCCGGTTTGCCACATTAAAAAGGGCGAGAACCGCCGCGATGTAGAAGAAAAGTATCTGTACGAAATCGCGAACGTGCTGCCGGAATTCTTGGAAGAGCGCGGCTTTACAGCAGAGATTACGAAGTACACGGAAGACGGTCATTCGGAATTGTTGAATGAACAAGTTCGGCCGTATTACCATGATTCAGTGGCATTCCCGAGAAGTTCGGGTTACCAGTCGCTGCATATTATTTTCTATGACAATCTGGCCCGCTGCTTTACCGAGGTGCAGTTGCGCACCAAGGATATGGACGACTTTGCCGAAATCGGCGAGGCAAACCATTTTGGCTACGAGAAAACGCAAGAGGCGCGCCGCAGCAAGCACGACGAGATTCCGAGCGGAGAATGCGTTTATTTTGACGAGGCTTACGAGCGCCTGACAAAATTGCAGGAAATTGAGCTCGCGAATGTGGACGTGAACATGTTCAAGGCAATCAACAACCAGCTAATAAACGACGGTTGCGGCCTTTTCCGCGGTCGCCAAATCTTGCCGTTCGAGCATCTGACCCGCTGCCAGAATGATTTGATTGACTGATAAAGGCAAAAAAAAGGCACTTGTGAGCGTCTTTTTTCTGCTTAATTTATGCTAAAAATGTCGGTTTTAATGTCGGAAAAGATGTCGGATTAATGTCAGAATAAATGTCATATTATTTGTCATGATAAATGTCATGATAAAAACATGTTTGTCGGGGTATTTGTCGGTGTAAATGTCGGGGTAAAAAACGACAAAAAATGGGCGTTCCCCGGCTCGTTTGCCCTCGCCGGGTCGGGCTATACTCGCTTCGCTCGCGGAGCCTGTAGTCTCCGCCCCAAGGGGTCACTATCCCTAACGCAATCGCGCTTACAAGTTCATCTTGCCGACAGACTTAACCAAGACTTCTGCAATTTTCCGAACTTCATCAACAGTATTATTTTTCCCAAGAGAAATTCTAATTGTTCCTCTGGCATAATCTTCATCTAAACAGATTGCTTTCAATACGTGAGATACCTGTGTGTTCCTGCTATCGCAAGCAGAACCTGTAGAAACGCATATCCCATTCAAATCAAGTAAATGGAGCAATCCTTCGCCATCGCATCCCTTAAAAGACAAACTGATATTTCCCGGAATACGATCTCTTGCACCATTTCTAATAAAATCTATTTCTGAAGTTTTCAATGCATCAAGCAAAACATCCTCTAACATCATTGAATGCTTTTTGTTCGCTTCAATTTCTTCACAATTCCTCTTTAATGCCACCGCCATTCCCACAATAGAAGCGACATTCTCTGTTCCGGCACGTAACCCATTTTCTTGACTACCACCACACACAAAAGCTTTTAATAGTGATGAATCTTTAGCGTACAAGAACCCAATCCCTTTCGGACCATTAAATTTGTGTGCGGATGCAGATAGAAAATCAATATCTAAATCTTTAACATCAATTTGCACATGACCAACGGCCTGGACGGCATCAGTATGAAATAAAGCACCATTACAATGAGCTATTCTGCTCAATTCCTTTATAGGTTGTATTGTTCCTATTTCATTATTTGCAAACATCACCGAAATAAAATCCGATTTGATATTTTCAAAGTGATGCCGATCAATCAATCCACTATTATCAACGGGAATATAATTTGTCTTATATCCAATTTTTCCCAATTGCTTACATGGATTCAATATTGCATGATGCTCAATTTCACTAACAGCAACTCTCCAAGAAGTTGAATGCGATAAAGCAAGTCCCTTAATCACCCAATTATCACTTTCAGTCCCACACGAGGTGAACAGAATCTGTTCCGGATTCGCATTAATGCAAGAAGCAATAGTTTCACGAGCGTCCTTCAAAGCCTTCTTCGCAGATCTTGAAAAAGAATACGGCTGAGACGCATTGCCATATTGTTCCCTTAAATAAGGAAGCATAGCGTTCAATGCTTCATCATCTAATCTCGTCGTTGCGGCGTTGTCTGCGTATATCATAGAATCTACTTGAATAATTCACAACCTTCGGCTTTAAACTCTTCAATTTTTTCTTTAATGTCTTCAACAGTCGTATTTAAATACGCTGCAAGGCAATCTAGACAATAGAAATTCTTCACATTTCGTCCAAGTAGCTTTTTGCAAACAGCAATTTCATCTTTTTGCAAATTAAGTTTCAAACACGACACGCACTTAGTTTGCATTTTCCGCCTTTATCTTAAATTGCGGAACATCCTTGCCACCATATTCTTTAGGATCTAGATGTCCCAACTGATTACGTATAATTTGCCGCATGCTTTTCGCTGGTTTCAAACAATAGTGATTGAACATTCCCAAATCAACATCTTTTTTATTGCGGACATTCGGGAATAACAGCTTTAGATACGCAGTTGCAATACGCTTGACCGCTTCTGTATCGCGAACATCAGCCCTTTCTGGCACATCAATCAATTCATCGACAATAGCTCTGTAGGTTCCATCATTACGCAGCAGATGCATAATAGAGCAGAAATATTCGGAATTTAGAGCCCAATCTGAAATTTTCAAACCATCATGCATTCTCGGAATATCCCAACCTTTAATAAATCCATGGAATCGATCCATCAAAGCACTTTCCTTGAACAAATCAGGCAATTCTTTTAGCATAAATCCACATTCATCCATATAATCTTGGAGAATGTTTCCAAGAAGAATGATACCTGCATCACCAACGCCTTTATAAGTCCCAACGGTAAATTCACCTTGTTCCATGTACCCTTTCATGGCACCTTGCATTTCACTCACATTACCAAAATCAATAGTTTGAATTTCATCAAGAGCCACATAATCGTTATTGCAAACAAGCCCCTCGGCACGTTTACTTACGTCATAGAACATTTTTGCTCTAGTCATCGTGCCACCAGTAGAAAGCCAGCTATACTTACTCACACGACCAAACAAATATGATTTTCCGGTCCCTTTAGGAGCTAATTCTATCAAATTCAATCTTTTTTCTATAAATGGCAATAATCGAGTAAGCATAGTCATCTTCTGAAGATGATTTTCATAACCGTTGGGATTATAATCTATCGCGCCCAACAAGACATCGATCCACTCGTCAATTGTAAATTCCTTTCGGATGTCCTTATAGAAATCCAAATCTACCTCGTAAGGGCAGAAATTTGAAAAACTCACAAGTTTTATTTTACCGGGGACCTTCTCATCGGGATAACGATATCCCATTTCGACAACGCCCCACTGTTCCCGTGTTTTCAGCAAATCATCTTTACATTCTTCCCATACATTTTCATCAATATATGTTTCTCGGCTAGACAAACCAAATTCAGGCAAGGCAAAAGATTTTTCACTAGTTCTAATGTCAACATCAACTGAAATTTTTGCTAGAATTTTTACATGCTCATTATCGGTAATTAACCGATCTTTGATGCTAACCCATTCCTCTTTGCGAGGATAATATGTACGAATAAAATCGCTTATTTCTTCGGTGCTATAGTTACCCTCGTCATCTTCAAACTTTTTTAGAATCCAGTCGCGCAAGAACGACGGGAGACTCAACGATGAAAAGAAATTCGTTTTTTGAAGGTCCTTATAGACCACCATTTCATCAAAGCATTCTCTTAATTTATTAGACATTCCTTACCTCACAGCAAATTGCGTTCTTGTGCCATCTTTTTCTTAATCTCGCATTTCAAATCAGATTTTAGGAGATTTCCGTTTTCAAATACTCTCACATCATACATCCCAGCCTTGATGCTTTTCGGAACATCAAAGCTAAATTTCTGACCAGACATTTCTATCGCCGGTATTTTTTTACCATTTATTTCCATAAATACGTTTTTCAATACCGTTTTAGAAGCTATCTTAATTTTCGCATTTATGCCAAAACCGACAGTTACTTCAGGAGTTTCAATCCATATCTCAACATTCGTTTGTTTCAAACATATTTCTATTATGGGAACAGCAACCTCTTCCAAAGTTGCGCCTCCATGAACTTCTACAGTAGGCCTTCTTCCGCCCTTAAAACGCTTATAACCCGCCACTACACAGAATTTTCCGTCCATAGTATCAACGCATGTTGTTTCTTCAAGATTTGCTGCATCCTCAGAATACTTGCACACGCGACCGCCATGACTGACATCAGCGGCCACCTCAAATTCGCTTATCGAATAATCATAATCTTTCTGAGCAACAACAGCCAATCGAGTTGCACCATGATCAGCAATCATAAAGCACCTATCAACATTTCTCGATTTCAGTTCACTTTGTATTCTGCTCAAAGTTTCTTCAATAATCACAAGCTCCTGAATCAAGTGTATAGGCAACTTTGTTTTCTCATAACTATAATCCAAAGTTCCGTCATGTTTAATTTCATCAATTCCCTTGACATTCTTTGCTTCAATTCCGTGACTCTTGAAAAAATCAACAAAGTCTTTGTTATATAATGTGAGTGAAGGAAGTTCTGATCGGCATACCTTTATGTCAGCCATTAGTCTTTTCTTATTGCACTCTTGCTGAATAAATCCTAAATATTCAACTCCCATCGCATCCATAAAATAAAGCGATGACTTTTCTAAATTCAGTTTTTCAAGCAAAGAAGAACGAGACGGTAACAAACTGTTGTAATCGCGTTCTTTGGCCTGTTCCTCTACTATTTTCAGAAAATCTGGTTGAATATGATTGGTCAATTTCTCATATTTATATGCGCTGAAATAATTGTTCAGAAAGTCATTCCTAAAATCGAAATCAATCAAATAATTGCTTAGTTCCGGATAAACATGCGAAAGAACTGCAGTTAGTTCTTTTTTCTCCAGAGAAGCTCCATTTTCGTCCAAATACTCAAAAATAAGCTCTTTTTCTTGTTGCGAAATATTTGTCAAATATGGCAATATATTTCCGTCTTTTGCACGAACAACATCACAGAAATCTGAGAATTCCGCCTGTTCACCTTTCATTAATTTTAAAAGTTTCAAACGAGCATCATAGAAATCCCAATATCTGTAATCATTGGCGCCAAAATCAAAAATACTCCTAAAAATACCTCGAACAATTTCTTGTGCAGATGCTATTTTAGAAATGACATGTTTTAAACAAGCATTTTTTGACTCAAACAATCTTAGACCAATATAAAACAGCCATTTTTTATCGTCATCCATTGAAGTAAAATCATGGAGACTATCTTCTAAAGACTTGTGCGATCCGAATACGGAATCAATTACAGGCTCCCAACTTGTGTTTTCCTTTAACAGACCTAAAGCGTATTCCCATTGTTCGCTAGATCCTTTATCTATAGAAATATTTGCAGTTTGCGGAATTCTGCTACAAAGGACTTCATAAGCATTGTTCAGTTCTCGAATATTTATCTTAGCATCAGGAAAATCCCTTTTCTTTTTTGACGTCAATATGTAGGCAACGGCATCATCCTGCTGCTCAAACATAGATCCGAATAAATGAACACCTCCATATGGTCGAATTCCCTGAGGCAAATATTCCGGAGCAGGGACAAAACAGACATCTAAATACTTTTGGGGCATTCCTTCAACAGAAAGAACCTGACATTTTTCTTTCAGGCGCGGATCCGTTATGCGAAAATCTGTACGGCATTGCACCGTCAAAATAATTTTCTTTGATCCAATAGAGAGCAATGTTGACAAAACTTCGGCAGTCTTTCGCGAACCAAGAAGTTTTAGGAATCCAGAAAGATTGCATATAAAGGCAAAGTCTTCCATCCTGAAATCAGAATACAAGTTTTCAAAACGAGGCATTGAATCTTCGTTGCAGTATTCCTCTACAGAAATTTTTCTATCTACAAGAAAATTTCCTATAAAAGAGCGCAAGTCTTCTGCATTTGCAAAATCAATCCACAAAGGATAACTTTGTGCCGATTTACGATAGTTTTTCGCCTCTAATACACAACTTTCTAAATTCATTTTTTACTCCTTGATAATTTCAAGGCCAACAATCATATTATCCTTAATCAAATTTTTCAAATATTCCTTAACTTTCGCTGCATCCATTTTTTCAATCTTATCAAAAGCCTTTTTAAAACCACCCTGGTTGTATGTTTTTTCAGCATACATCTTTACACGGTTTTCAACTTCAGGATGTCGCAGCCAGTTATATGGTTCAGCAGTAACATCAGCTTTTAATTTTTCCTTAACATTTTCAACCTGATCCAACAACTCAGAGTATTCTTTGAGAATTGTATTACGGAAGGCATCATCTCTTGCAGACGAATCACTCAGTTTTTCAAAGAAATCAGCATCACTTAAAAACTTCAATGCTGCATTGACTCTCTTTTCATCAGAAACCTTATCATTAATGGTGTCAAAAGCACTTCGAGCATCGTCATACTCTTTCTCACCCATCATTGAAAGAATCGGCATCGAATAACGCGACGACCATTCTTTGGGGCTATGCGTTCCCGTTTTTTCTTTCCACAACGCCTTTAACTTTTCTGCACCAAGATTTTGCCTAAATTGCGTCACAATATCATCAATTCTACTGAGATATGTCGGCTTATCATCATCAAATACACGGTCTGGAATTCGGTCAAACACGGCCCTGATATTATCGTCTGTCAAGCCATCTAAATACGATTTGCACACATTCTTGAATGTTGATACCTGATTATTGCGGAATTCAACAAATGCGGTTCCTTCCGCCTTTATGGCATCCAGAAGACGTTTCTTTTGCGGTATCTGAAGATTCAGGTTTTGCCGTATTTCAACCATTGAATCCA
>Ga0256407_10014995_pt1 | contig 10072 bp, 2 predicted proteins | sample RumenRJG_04DNA_FD_193489 | JGI IMG/M metagenome (GOLD analysis project Ga0256407, IMG submission 193489) | Bovine rumen microbial communities from Lethbridge, Alberta, Canada - RJG_04 | ecosystem: Host-associated > Mammals > Digestive system > Stomach > Rumen | place: Canada: Alberta | collected... | reverse complement strand
ACTTATATATGGTGTAGAATAGTAATAATTAGTAATAAAGATACGAAACAATGAAACAGTCTGTAGATTTGATGAACTCAATGAAGCGGTTTAGTTTTAGACATAGTAACTCAGGAACATATTCTACTCGAAGAACATATTCCACTGCCCCGACGAGCCTCGCCCGCCGGGCCTTACTCCTATTGACCGTACTCCTGATGAGCGTAGGGAGTGTGTGGGGAGCAACAACACCTGAACCAAATAAAGAAAAAGAAATGTCTTCTTTAACAGACCAATCGCAGCAAACATTTACAATAGACTGGGATGATATTGTTTCTGGACTTGGTTTGTCAGCTCTTAGTGACTTAAATGGAAAACTTTCAATAGGTTGGTATGTTGTTGATGGTAGTAATAACCCTGTATCCTGTAACTATAATTGGAGTGGTTCGGGGTATCCTCGTCATTCTTCCAGCGGAGACAGTTCTGGTTCCGATTTTAATGATGTGACATTTGTATATTGGACGCATACAAATAGTTGGGATGATAATTTCACAGATGATGGTAATAAAACAAATCATGGAACGATTAAGATTACCCCATCTCAACCTTGGGTTGGATTGACGGTTAAATTCGTTGTTGTCAATGACAATACTTTTAGTGGAAATCCAATGACAGTAGCAACTCCTTCCTTATTATATACGTGGACTTTCGTTGGTCCTGATGATTTCCCCGGCACATTCTCTGGCACAGAAACATCAATGTCCCATGAAGTTGCTTCACGTAGTACATCTACATCGACGGTTGTAGATTTCTCGGATGTCTTGACTTCCTTGTCAGGTGTTCAATATGCACGTTTCTATTTAGAGAAGGATGGAGAAGCACAAGATATCAGCTCAACAGCCATTACAGTTACTGGGGGGCAGACTACCAGTAAGGACTCTCGTGGTGTTTATGTATATACGGGTTCTGCATTGACAGCCGATAATCTTAATGTAACGGTTTCCCTCCCCGCTGGTTCATATAGTAATTATCAGTTAATAGCTGTTTTCTCCGATGATGAGCCAGCAGAGCATTCTGGTATGACTGTTACCAAGGAGCCAGCAGCCCTTAATGAGAAATATGTGTGTAGTTTTACCTACCCTACAACGGTAATAGATAAATATATCGACAAGAATCAGAATTCTTCTGATGATTTTGATATTACTTCTTTGGCTACAGATTTAGGAAAGTCGCTATCCGACATTAACAGTTCATATTATATTCGCTGGCGAATCAATGACGGAACTTCAGACGTGAACTTTGCTACAACTGAGTATGAAGGCGGTAGATGGGTAATTTCATCTCCTACAGGGGGTGGCACCGTAGTTGGTGGATATGCTCCAACATGGAATAATAATACCTCCATAGCCTATCTTTATACGGGTAATGCTAATTTGACGACAGCATTGGAGACTGTTGGTAAGATGAAGGTGAAAGCAACAGGCTCAAAATTGTTCTCAGAATATCCTAATTATACAGTAATTTGTGAGGTATTCACCCCACAGCCAACGATTGATGATAATGGTGTAGTGACTGATGCATCTGTTCCCGCATTGCGTTATGTCTTCCACTTTGCAGATGCATACGTCGCCACATCTGCCGAGTTGACTACAGGTATGACCGTTAAGCGCGAGCATAACAGCAAGCTTACGGCTGAACTCGACCTCGCTACCGCTGACCATTTCGATGATGTCAACACACAGTTTGGAGGTCATCTGAACGACGAAACGAATGTAGAAAAACTATATATGCGCTGGTATCTGACTGATATAGATGGCAATTTTGTGGAAACACCAGCAGGCATTACGTTTACCCCTCTCTATGCTGGCTATGCCGATAAGGTTGTCAGCGGAATCAACTATGGCAAGGTGCTGCATCTGGGTAATGCAGGTGCTGTGGTGACTGCCGACATGCTGAAGATGAATGTCGAGGTGACAGACGGAGATATAGACCTGAATGAATATCAGGTAGTCTGTGCCATGGGATATGCCGATGATGGTTACACCAAAGAACCGACACCGCTGAAGGCTAAATACGTCTATACTTTTGAGTCTCCGTTTGAGGGCAAACTGTCACCTACAGCCATTACGCATACCAAGGAAGTCATCGTCTCGTCTTCAGAGACTGTAAAGGAAATACCTCTTGACACCTACTTCAGTGAGATACTGACAGACCTCGGCACCACGGCGGAAGACCTTGGTAAGAACCTGCACATCCGCTGGTATGTGATGCATGGCGATGAGCGGTATGTACGTTCTGACCTACAGTTGGAGGCTGTAGATACGGAGATAGGCTATAAGAAGCATACGGGTGTCTCAGGTTCTACGAATCCAGAGAATGGTAGCCTCTACTGGAATACAGCAACCTGTGGCGTTGCTGATCCTTTACTCGAAGGTAAACTGAATGTGCAGTTTACTATACCTACTGTTGATAAACTGTGGGAGAACTACAAGGTAATAGCTGTCCTTACCAACGACATCTCAGCCAGCAGCGGACAAGAGACCGCCGATGACGGTCTTGGTGGCTTGCAACTGACTAAGGAGCCGCAAGTGCTGAATGTGCAGTATATCTTCAGTATGATTGACAGCCAATTCAAGTTTGTACACCATAAGGGTGCTTCGGAGCGCGACTATTTCACACATGATGACGATGTACACATCACAGCGCAGTCTGGTGACTATACGATGGACAAGACTACTATCTTCCTCCCATCAGATATCAATGTGATTGGTGGTCGCGGTGATGGCTTCTTCGTTTCTGACCGTTATACCTTGGGCTCTGCCAAGCAAAGCAATATCGACCCAGAAACCGGTGAGACGTTGTCAAAAGGTGCGAATGACCTGTACCCGAAGTTCGGAGGTCTCACGGTGAAAAAGGACAACCCCCTGAAGACAGCGAAATTCAAGATTTCTGGCATCAAAAGCGTTGTGGCATATCTGGTTTCTACAAACAAGGCCAAGTCACGCACTTGCTATGCCACTGCCACACCTTCAGATGGCAGTGCCGTAGTGGCTGCTGACGGTACCAGCGAACATGAGGGAATGACGGCAGTCATCACGCTGACTCTTGACCCGGCGAAAGAATATGTCGTAGATTTCAGCGATGCCCGTGAGTATGGCACAGAGAATGGTGGCGATATGAGTCTGCTGGGTGTCCGCTTCGTTATAGACGGCACAGAGCCTGTAAAGTATGAACCAGAGCAGCTCGTGCAGTATTCTTGGGACAACGCCAACAGCAGGGTTAATATAGCAGAACGCCCCGACATCCGTCAGGGTGTGCACACGGTTCACTACTATATGTATATCAAGCCTACCGATGGTGAAAAGATGCTGAGACTGCCTTTCCAGTATTATGACGGATCAGGTAATAACTTGGAGCCGATGGCATATATCCGCTGGTATGACTGGACAGCTGACCTCAGTTCCAAGCGATTAGTAATGAAAGGAACATTGCTTAAAGAACTTACTGATGTAGCAGGTAATCGTGGATTTTTCATGCTGAACAATAGCGTGCCCAATCTACAGCCCTGCCACAACAATGTCGGTGTCACCTATAATCCCAGTAGCCTGACTAAGGATGGCGACATCATAGCCTGTGATGTCAGCAAGTATTACGATGGTCTATATCCGGGAACTGCAGATGATGACCGCACTGGTTTTGAAGGAAAAAAATATCCACAGTTGGTGCATGAGCCAACCCTGAGCATACGCTACCTGTTCCACGTCTTTCCTTCATCGGTCATCGTCAAAGACATCAAGGAGGGTGCTGACCGCTTCACGGCAGCTCTGTCAGGATTGACCAAAGAGAATTTCGCAGAGCGCAAGAAGACTATGTTCAATCTCTATGAGAACAACGGTCGTGTGGTTGTGTCGCTGAACGGCAGTGCCGGTGACTTTGCGGTGCGTGCACAGTTGCAGACCCTTGGCGAATACTATGTGTATAATGGTACGGATGAAGGTGTACAATGCAGCCAAATCCGCTGGACATCCTATTTGGAGGATGAAAACGGTCTGTGGTTGAGGTCTGGTGACCTCTCACATAAGGAAAATGTAGGACGTGTCTATAGCTTTGACCTTAGCAAACTTAATGGCACCTACACTCATCTCACCGGCAGTCTTGGCAATAAGGATGTCACCGCTGCACCTGGTATGCGTTTCCATATCATCGGTTATATTGGTGGCGGTGGATACGAGGCACCCGCCATCCACTATGAGCTACAGTTCCTTGATGCCCCTGCTATTCTGGCAGAGAACTTGAAGGCTACCGATGTGAAGCGTACTATTGACTATTTGAACCTTCATTATCGTGAAGGCGGTACTGTTACTTTCGATAACTATTTTGCTGACCTGTCAGCGCCAACTACTGAAGCGGAGAATATGCTCTATACACCGTTGGCATGGAAAGAGGCTCAGTATGGCTTCTGCTATCCTTCAATAGATAAGTATCGTATTCACACCAGTTGGTCGGGACTGACTCCTATTCATGGCGACTATATGCTGTTGAAGTCAATGGGTCGCGCAGGTGTTTCTAAGAAAGGCGACAATCCCGAGACCCCGTCCGCAGGTTGTAAGTATGTCTATTGGTGGTATAATGAACCCACAACAGTCCTTTATGACTGTACCCATCTGAGGGATAATAGCAAATACGGAGGATATATTTATGTGGATGCCTCTGACGAGTCGCGTAACATTGCCACTCTTGACTTCTCTGCCAGTCTGTGTGCAGGCTCACAGATATATTTCACGGCGGCAATAGCCGATGTGACGGAAGGTAGTAAGACCAGTCCTCAGCTGATGGCGAATGTCTATGCTAAGAATGAGTTTGGCGAGAGGACACACGTTATGTCGTTCCTCACCTGTGTGCTGAATACAGTAAACTCCGGTGACGGCGGCTATAAATATAACAAGTGGTATCAGGTGTATGGACACGGCAATATTCCTGAGAACATCGATATCACCAATTTCACGGACTTCACGGTTGAGATAGACAACTATTCGAAGAACACAGAGGGGGCAGACTTCTGTGTTGACCAGGTTGTGTTCTACACCAGTACGGGTAAGATACAGGTGGAACAGACGGGTGGCATGTGTGAAGATGAAGGTTTGAGTATTACAGCCCTCATGGAAGTAGAAAATCTGGAGAACATGGTAACGCTCAGCAACGATTCGAAGACACTCTATTACAAGTTCTTTAAGATAACAAGCAAGAACGACAACGGAATCATCACGTTTGAGCCTATTGATGACACTTCTATCTACAATAACGGCGAGAATAAATACGGTCAGTTGTATGTCAGTAAATATGTGCTTAAGGCAGACGGAACACTTGATGATAGCTCTGCCGAAATCATTGCGAGAAACGGTAACTATGTAATAAAGGACGGTATTCTCTACTTGAAGCTGTTAGACAATAAGGTGATCAATCTGCCGCAAGGATATAATTACTTTATTGCCATGACGAAGAATCTCCAGGCGCCTGATCTGAACAAGTGGGCCGATCCTAATAATGCTTGTGAGGTGTATAGTAAATCCTTCCTGCCAAAGAAGACCTTTGTACACTTCCTTGCTCTCGACGGTGACCATGATGTGGTGAGCCAGACTGTTCAAGCTGCATGCGGAGGAACTACGGCTGAAATAGAATATTACATTCAGGCAAACTATCCGGATGACAACGAACCTTCTGGTTTTAAGTCGTTGCCGTTAGGTACAGCTGGTAGCCTGACAGACGATGGCGTGCTCTTCGATTTCTTCCTGGGAACCAAGGAGCAGATGACAGCGAACTATACTGGATATGACAAGTCGCTGTTAGAGGCTCTGCAGGAATACAGAGCTTATGAAAGAACTACCCCGACGGATGGCTATTCCAATGCCCTGCGAGCAGAGTATGAATCGGTGAATCCAACCTATTATAACATCCTCAACGATGCTATTACTAATAATCTGTTATTACTGAGGGCTTCAGGCAAGTTTAAAGATGAAGTCACGACAGAGACTACGTCCTTCTGGGCAATTCCTGTCAATACAAACTATACCTTTGATGAGAAAAACTATACTATCTGTGACTATATCCCCTTCACATTCACACTGAAAAGCGGTTCTGGTGGCCCGGAACTGATACTTGGCTTCGATGATGTAGACTACGAGACTGCAGGCACGAAACGAGTACTGAGAGTGGGACTGGAACAGCTGAACAAGATGAGGACGCAGGGATACATACTCCATGTGCCGGTGAATAGGTTCAGTGATAAGTATGGAAAGACTGACGGAAAGGTCTATTTCCCATCAGATTCCTATCTCACCATCTCAGCTGTGGATAAGAGCGCAAGTCCGACTGTGCCTAACACCACCGACCCGACATTGCCTGCCGTGGGAACGAAGTTTGCGAAGATTGTTCCTATCAACAGCATTGAAACACGTCCGTGGGTCGATAAGGACCACATGTATCTGGCACTTGATCTTTCAGGCACAAACTGTGCCATCACCTTCCACGAGGGCTATGAGTATGAGGTGGCTACTATTTTCTATGATGCCGAAGACGTAGGCGATTTGTCAACTGCTTGTTTGGGGGATTTGTATATGGTAATCAAGGTGGTGCCGGAGTTTGTGACTTGGAAGGCACAGCATGTAGATAATGATGGTAATCCTACAACAACTACGACTGACTATTGGAGTGCTAACTGGTACAACGATGGCAACTGGCAACGCTCTACCCGTGCAGAATTGTATAAAGGTAGTGGAACTCAGAATACAGCTACTGCCGGTCACCCAAGCGGATATGAGAACAACGGCGAGGGCAACCTGAGCGGTCTTACCACTGGCAATCCCGGTTTCGTACCCATGAGGTTCACCTACGTTACCCTGCCCACTGGTAACCATGCCCCAAGCCTTATCAACGAGCCGAGAGTAGTGGGGACGGGCAAGGGTGCGCGTCGCCAGGGCGGTGGATTCCTCGACCTTACAAGAACAACGTTGCTTACCGACCGCAGCCCTAATGCCAATACCGACGGCATGTCGTTGGCAGAAAGACAGAACAGTAAGCCTACGGAGAACATCTATTATGATATGTTGGTGCGCTATGGCGAATACCACACCGGAGATAACCCTGATGAGCATTACGGTGAGGGTTGCTTCGGTCACCGCTACATAAAGAGCGACGGCACCTGGGACGATCAGGGCGTGCAGAACCTGACGGCTAAGGTGTTTGATGTGGAGAAGTTCCAGGGCAACGTCTGTCGTGAGATTTACTTCAAACCGGGAGCCGAGCTGCTGCGCCCGCACCGTCTGCAGTACGAGAAGGCGTGGGTTGAGAAGGAACTGGATGCCAACAAGTGGTATCTGATATCGAGTCCCCTGAAGAATACCTATGCGGGCGATATGTATGTGCCATTCACTAATGGTCGTCAGGAAACCGAGGCTTTCCAGCCTATCACGTTTAATACCACGACCTACAGTCGCACACGCTATCCTATCTACCAGCGGTCGTGGGGTCTGAACAATGGTACTGTCTATGTGAAGCAGAACGACATCCGTGCTAACAGCTATTCAGCCAACCTTAATTATAGTGGGGTAACCACGAGTCTGGCAGAGTGGGGACATACCTACAACGATGTGCAGGTGTCCTACAACACCATGACAGCCTTTGCCATTCGTGCTCATAAGAAAGACCAGACAGATAAGACCCTTATCCGTCTGCCTAAGGCTGATACCAGTTATGATTACTACGACTGGAGTGGTGACAGCCCGGATCCTGCTGCAGGTACAGGTATCAAGACAGTTGACAAGGTGAGCGTCTATAAGTTGGTAACAGACTATCAGGACGATACCAACACCGAAACCTCACCGCTGGAATTTAATATCAGCACTATGCAGCAGCAAGGTGACTATGTGCTGGTGGGTAATCCATTCATGGTGTCCATTGACATGAAGAAATTCTTTGATGGCAATACTGAATTGAGTAAAGATGGCTACTGGACATACGAGGGCAGTTCAGCTGAGACGCACACTGTTCCGACAGTCGCCAAGACCACCGTCATCAAGCCGCTGCAGGCCTTCTTCGTGAAGAAGGGCACGGCCACAAAGATAACCTTCACCAAGGAAATGCAGATTGACGGCAACTTCCCGACTCCTCCGGGATGGACAGACAGCTCTAATCCTGCTCCTGCCCTGGTGCTGACGGCGGAGAACGAGCAAGGTAGTTCGAAAGCCAATGTCTTGGTGGGCGAGGGTCAGAACGTGGAGACGCTGTTTGACTCGAACCTGGAGGATGTGCCGATGGTATATACCGTGGCTGACGGACAGGCAGTAAGCATCAACCATACCAAGGATTGGGAGGCTACAGGCTTCGGTGTGGTATGCAATAGTCCGGAGGTGGTAGAGGTGACCTTGACTGGTGTGGACAACATCGAAGGTGAGCTCTATGTAGTGGATGCCGTGGACGGAAAGGCTACCGAGGTCGCAGAGGGACAGACGGTGACGGTGGTCCCTAATGAGTATGGCCGCTACTTCCTGACACGCAGCGCTTCGTTGGGCGAGGTGAAGGCAGGTCTGTCCGAGGGCATCATGGTCAGCGTACATGGTGGTGTGGTTTCCATCACCGCTGCCAAGGCTCTGGGGACGGTTCGTGCCATGAGCATCAATGGCGCTACGGTGTACCAGTCATCTGATTGTGACAACAGCGTACAGTTCCAGTTGCAGCAGGGCATCTATGTCATTGAGGTGGCTGGCGAGGCTGGAAATAGGACTATGAAGATTGTAGTGAAGTGAAGGATCTGAAGTGGATATTACTGATGCTGCTGTGCCTGACGTGGGTCGGGTGCAGCAGCGTTGTTGATGACGACAACAACAAGGTAGTAGAGCGCGTGCATGTGGGCGATCGTGTGCCGTCGTTCAGCGTCACCATGACGGACGGTGGCGAGGAACGCACTTTCTCAACGAGTCAGTTGACGGGCGAGATGGTCATTGTGTTCTTCAATACCTGGTGCCCTGACTGTCAGCGCGAGTTGCCCCGACTGAACCAGTATTACCTGCAGCATAAGGATGACAAGGGCTTCCAGATGGTAGCCATCAGTCGGGGAGAGGGAAAAGACGTGGTGGCCAGGTTCTGGTCAGGGCACGAACTGCTGATTCCATACTCGGCTCAGGAGGACAGCCGTATCTACGAACTTTTTGCGTCGGGCATTATTCCGCGTGTCTATTTTGTCTCGGCACAGGGCATTGTGACACGTATCGACGTGGAACAGTTTGCTATTTAATGTTAATCTTGCAACTATTTCGGATTTTATGTTTACCTTTGTGCCCAAATTGCAAGGATTATGAAGAAACTGACTATATTTTTGGTGCTGATGGGGCTGTTGACGGTGACCATGCCGGCAGGGGCCCAGCAGCCGAATATCAAGGATTCTGCGGAAGTCGTGTCTGCTGACTCGGCGGCTGTGGTGGCTGACTCTGCGGCTGTGGTGGCTGACTCGGCTATGGCTGCCGTTGAGGCTGAACTGACGGGGGCTGACCCGGAGGTCGCCGAGGAAGGCGGGGGGCTGCACAAGCAGTTGAAGCGTAAGTTCCTGGAGGGATCGGCAGGCTTTATGTCGCTGGTGGCCCTGGCCCTGGTGCTGGGTCTGGCGTTCTGCATTGAGCGCTTGGTCTATCTGACGCTGTCGGAGATTAATGCCAAGAAGCTGTTGGGCGATATTGACGCCAAACTGGAGCAGGGTGATGTCGAAGGTGCCAAGGACCTGTGCCGTGATACGCGAGGCCCCGTGGCCAGCATCTGCTATCAGGGACTGCTGCACATCAAGGAACCGCTGGAGCAGATAGACCGCCAGCTGACCAACTACGGTACGGTGCAGATAGCCAACATGGAGAAGGGCTGTTCGTGGATACGCTTGTTCATTGCCGTGGCGCCGTCGTTAGGATTCTTAGGAACGGTGATTGGTATGGTGATGGCCTTCGACCGCATTCAGACGGCGGGTGACATCAGCCCGACCATTGTGGCCGAGGGTATGAAGGTGGCGCTGATTACCACCATCTTCGGTATCATTGTGGCCATTGTGCTGCAA
>Ga0256407_10014993_pt1 | contig 10075 bp, 5 predicted proteins | sample RumenRJG_04DNA_FD_193489 | JGI IMG/M metagenome (GOLD analysis project Ga0256407, IMG submission 193489) | Bovine rumen microbial communities from Lethbridge, Alberta, Canada - RJG_04 | ecosystem: Host-associated > Mammals > Digestive system > Stomach > Rumen | place: Canada: Alberta | collected... | reverse complement strand
TGAGGCCCTTGCTGCCACGAACCAGCTGCGCACGTTCCGCGAGAATGGCGGCGCGCTCTTCCTGACACGCTACGCAACGAACCTGCCGTCGTTCATCGGTGTGACGGGCGACGACGAGTGGACGACGCCCAACAACTGCTGGGGTCAGAACGAGGATGGCGCCGAGCTTTGCGGCGGCCCGTGGACGTTCCGTATCTTCGACGGTCAGAACGGTCATCCGCTGTGGCAGAATCTCATCGCCGGCGACAATGCTCAGGAGGTGTATTGCACGGATGCCGGCTACCACATCACCAACTCTACGGCACAGTATCATATCGGCACCGACTGGGGCGGCTATGACGACCATGCTGCTTGGGAGGCCCGCACGGGCGGTAAGATTCTCGGCGTGGGCGGCGATGGTGCTGTCGTGGCCTGGGAATATCCCGCCACGGACGGTAAGGGTGGCATCATCTGTATCGGCTCGGGCTGCTACGACTGGTATTCGTACACCTATGAGGCCGGCTATCAGGAGAACTACCACCGCAACATTGCCATCATTACTCAGAACGCATTCAATTACTTAACGAAATAAACCAGCCATGATGAAAAAAATGATGAATATATTCTGCATGGGTCTTGTGTGTTGCGGTATCGCCGCAACCACAGCCTGCAGTGACGACGATTTCGCCGGCGACGCTCAGAAGGACTGGGCTGGAACGGCAACGACCTTCACGTCGGTCAACGACGACACCGAGGAGGCTTTCTCTACCTATTATAAGCACTATCTCGGCCGCATCGGCGACCCCATGCCTTTCTACGACAAGAAGGCCGGAAACTTCAAGGTGCTCTACCTGCAGGACTATAACAACAACAGAGAGTTCTTCCACCCCATCTGGGCTGTCGCTACGACAGACGGCTGCAACTACGAGTCGCTCGGCGAGATCCTTCCCGCCGGCACCAACATCGACCAGCAGGATGCAGCTCTCGGCACGGGCTGCTGTGTCTACAACGAGCAGGACCAGCTCTACTACATCTATTATACAGGCGAGAATGCCCGTTGCACGAACCGCCAGGTGGTGATGCGCGCCACGTCGCCCGACTTCAAGAACTGGACGAAAGACCGCGAGTGGCGCCTCAACGGCCCCGACTACGGTTTCTCGGGAGTAGACTTCCGCGACCCGCAGATTTTCGAGGACGGCGGAACGTACTATATGGTTATCACGAGCAAGAATCGCTTCGCTTACTTCAAATCGTCGAACCTGAAGGACTGGACTTGCGAGGGCGGCTTCAACATGGTTTGGGACCGCATGTGCGAATGCCCCGATGTCTTCAAGATGGGTTCGTGGTGGTACCTCGTCTACAGTGAGGCTTTCCCCACCAGCTGGAGCCGTAAGGTGAAGTACATGATGGCCGACTCGTTCGAAGGACTGCGCAACTGCTTCAACGACCCGGGTGCCAACTGGCCGAAGGACGACAAGGAGGGTGTGCTCGACAGCCGTGCCTTCTATGCCGGAAAGACGGCCTCCGACGGACAGGACCGCTACATCTGGGGATGGTGTCCTTATCGTACGGGGACGACATACCACGACAAGAACCTGGCCGTGGGTGCCAACGGCGAGCCCAACTGGTCGGGCGCTTTGGTGTGCCACAAGCTTGTGCAGCATGAGGATGGTACGCTCACCGTTGGCGAAGTGCCGGCGATGGCTGCCAAATATGCCACTGCGGTAGAGTGCAATGTGATGGCCAGCAACGGCTATAGCGACGGTCGCCTCTCGGGCGATGGCGCCTACGTGCTGTACAACCGTCTGGGCGCACACAACCACATCTCGTTCACGGTGACGACCGGCGGCGATGGTGACAAGTTTGGTGTGTCGTTCTGCCGCGGCACCGATGCCACGAAGTATTACACCATGGTGGTCAACCCCGAGTGGGAGAACGGTCGCCGCAAGGTGAACTTCGAGCAGGAAGGCCCAGAAGGCAAGGGCTTTGTAGAGGGTATCGACGGCTATATCTTCCCGCGACCGGCTGACAATGTTTACAACGTCAGCATCTATACCGACAACTCCGTTGTGACGATGTATATCAACGGAGTCTACGGCTACACACAGCGCATCTACGGCATCTACAAGAATTGCTGGTCGATCAACGGCTATGGTGGTAACATCACCATCAGCAACCTGAAGGTTTCAGCCTACTAAACACTCGTTGTAAAATTAGAAAAATAAAGAATCTCTCTCTTTACGAACCAACACAATAACGACGAGATGAAAAAGTATCGTATAGCAATTTTGACAAGCATTCTGATGGCAGTGTTGCTGCCATCAGAATCGCTTTTTGCTGCGTTGTGCATCGGCAGAGCCGACGCTTACCTTGACTACAATGAGCACTACCGCAACCAGTATCACTTCAGTCCACAAAGGGGCTGGATCAGCGACCCTTGCGGCTTCGTCTACCGCGACGGGCGATACCACTGCTATTGGTGGGGATGTGCCGAGTCGGTCGATCTCGTCCATTTTACCGAGATTAGCCGCTATGTTCACAAGGATGTGCCGCGAGGATTGGGTTGCTGGACAGGCTGCGTGGTGGCCGATACGGCCAATACCGCCGGTTTCGGAAAGGAAGCCTACGTTGCCTGTCTTACGTTCAACGACGGTGAACGCAAGAACCAGTCGCAGGGCCTCACCATCAGTCATGATGGCGGTAGGACGTTCACTTACTACGAGGGAAACCCGGTGCTCGACATCGGCTATCAGGACTTCCGCGACCCCACGATCATCTGGAATGAGGCGACCGGTCGGTGGCTCATGGTGGTCAGCAAGACGCTGGAGAGCAAGGTGGCTTTCTACGCCTCCGAGGATCTCAAGCAATGGACGTGGCTCAGCGACTTCGGTCCGGCGGGTAGGACGTATCGCTGCTTCGAATGTCCCGACCTCTTTGAGCTTGAGGTGGATAACGGCCCTATGAAAGGGCAGAAGAAGTGGGTGCTCGTCGTCTCAGTAGACTGGGACAACGAGCAATATTTCGTGGGCGACTTCGACGGCACCACCTTCACGGCCGAAGGGTTGAAACAAGAAACAGGCGTCTACGTAGACTGCGGCCCCGACTTCTATGCCTCCAGGACGTTCAAGGACTTCGACGGAACGCTGGGCGGTAAGGTGTACAGCATCGGATGGATGTCCAACTGGCGCTACTGCCGCGACTTGCCGACGACGTATGGCAAGGGTTTCTGGTCGATTCCCCGCGAACTGTCGCTCCGCGATACGCCCGAAGGATGGCGGCTTGTACAGAAACCTAAGAAAGAGATTTATTCGCTCAGGGGGAACCCACAGTTTTTTGAGGGATTCCTCCTTCCGGGCAGGACGACTATCGATGCCGTCGGCCAGCTGGGCAACACATATGAGGCGATGGTAGGCTTCGACACGTCGACAAGCAACACCTTCGGAATCAACCTTTGTGCCGGTGGCGGTCGGAAACTTGTCATCACCTACGACACCGAGAGCCATTCGCTCGTCGTAGACCGTAGTCAGGTGGCCGACTTCGACATGCCGAAGTTCGAGACGACGTGCCATGCCAAGGTAGCACCCATCGACGGATGGCTGAAGCTGGACATATTTGTTGACAGGTGTTCTGTTGAAATATTTTCGGAAGATGGCACGTGTGTTTTCTCGCTGGCTACCTTCACCGCCGACAGCCATACGGCCTTCGAACTGTTCAGCCAAATGCCGGGAACGGCATATTCCATGTCCGTGTGGCCGATGAGGAGCATCTGGCCAAAAGGGTAGGGCGGTGATTGACGTGGCTGAGCCACATCTTACCGGACCTTGCTGGGTGATTGGCTTCCGCCGAAGGTACTTCCGTTCGGAAAAGCCCGAAAAAAAGCAACTTTTCTTTGCTTTTTCTTGTCTTTTCGCTCACTTATTCGTACCTTTGCCGTAAAAATACGGAGCGTATGGCAACAAAACATCCCACATGGAACGACGAAGACTGGTTGCTGCTGATGCAGCTCTACTTGTTCAAGCCCGTCGGCGTGAAGCCTATCTATTCACGCCCGATGGTAGACCTCGCCCTTGAACTGCACATCCACCCGCAGGTGCTCTACGAGCAGATGATGAAGCTCAGGCAGATAGACACTCCGCGGATGGAGCGCCTTTGGCAGCAGTATGGCAACAGCCCGAGACGCCTGGCCAAGGGGGTGAAGATGCTGCGCCAGATGAAGGGCTTCCGCAATGCCAACGCCTTCTACGATGGAGTGGAGGAGACTGTTGCCGAATGGGAAGCCGACTTTATGCCCTTGGAGGGCATTACCATGCCGCAACAGCAAACCGCCGCATCATCGCAGAAGACAACGATGATGCCCGTCCACCTCATCATGATTCTCGACCAGTATTTCCGCCTGACACCGACAACTATGGTTGCTTCCACTCCCGAAGTGAAAGCCCTCGCACGGTTGTTGGACATACCGGCCGAGACGGTTGTCGAGGTGATGGACGTGTTCCAGATTTGCGATCCCTACCTGAAGCGCGACGCTATGATGGTGAGCGAGTTCTTGCTACCTTGCAGGCAGATATGGCAGCGTTTCGGCAACGATAAGCCCGAGAAGCTGGCAGCCCTGGCCGCACAGCTGAAAGCATATTTTGTCTGAAAGAGGAGAGAGGAGAGAGGAGCATCGACAGAGCCGAAGCTTTCCAAGTAATTATAGGAGTTTATGATGAAAACATTAACAGGACAGATACAAACCCAAGAACAAAGGCTCGTCCAGCAACAACGGTTGTCGGCCCAGCAAATCCTGCAAGTCAGGCTGCTCGAAATGCCCCTGGCTGAGCTGGAGGAGAATGTCAGGACTGAGATAGACGACAACCCCGCTCTGAGCATCGATGAGAGCAGCATGGCCAGCGACGAGACGGCTACGGGGAGCGAAGGGGGAGAGAACACCGACGAATGGACCGACGACACCTTCGAACAGGAAGAGCGCCAACAGGCTATGAACGATGCGCTGGAACGGCTCGGAGGCGACGACGAGATGCCGACGGCGCGCTCGTACTATACCGACGATGCTGAGCGCGAGACGATGGTCTACGGCGAACAGACATCGTTCTACGACACGCTGCGCGAACAGATGGGCGAACTCTCACTGAGCGAACAGCAGCAGGAGGTGATGGAATATCTCATCGGCTCACTCGACAGCGACGGTCTGCTGCGCAAAGACCTCTCCACCCTGAGCGACGAACTGGCTTTATACCATAATATATATATAGAAGAGGCCGACATCCGGCAGCTAATAGAACTTCTGCAGACTTTCGACCCGCCGGGCATCGGCGCACGCTCGCTGCAGGAATGCCTGCTTATACAGATAGAGCGGAAGCGTGAGAACAACGAAGGGTCGGCCGTGATGCTCAAGCTGATGAAGAAGGTGATCGAACAACACTACGACGATTTTACGCACAACAACTGGAGTGCCATCGCCGACGCTATCGGCATCACCGACGAGGCAGCACGCGAGGTGCAACGCGAGATTCTGCGCCTCAACCCGAAACCCGGAGCAGCCATGGGCGAGACAGAGGGGCGCAGCACGCAGCAGATAGCGCCCGACTTCATCGTCGACACCGACGACAATGGCAACGTCTCGTTCGTCGTCACCAGCGGACGGGTGCCCCAACTCTCGGTGTCGCCCATGTTCAGCGACATCGTCAGGGGATTCCAACAAAAGAAGAGTCCACTCAGCCGACAGGAGAAAGAGGCTTATGTCTATGCCCGCGATAAGATAGACCGTGCTCAAGGCTACATCACCGCCCTGCAGCAGCGACGGCACACGCTCTACACGACAATGAGGAGTATCATCGACTGGCAAAAGAAGTTTTTCGAATATGGTGACGAGAACGACCTGCGGCCGATGGTGCTGAAAGACATTGCCGAGCGGACAGGGCTTGACATCAGCACCATCTCGCGTGTCTGCAATTCAAAATACTGCCAGACACGATGGGGCATCTTCCGGCTGCGCCACTTCTTCAGCGAAGGTGTTAAAACGGCCGACGGCGAGGAACTGTCAGTCCATCAGATCAAGAACGAATTGCAAGACATCGTCGACCATGAGGACAAACAGCATCCTCTCAGCGACGACCAGCTGGCCCTTCAGCTGAAAGAGCGGGGCTTCCCCATTGCCCGCCGCACTGTGGCGAAATATCGCGGACAGCTCGGCGTCCCTACCGCACGGATGCGCAGGACCTGAAAAAAGTATTCTAAGTGTATTGTGCTGTGGCTCTACCGCAGCAATCTGCAACGAAAGTGAAAGAAAAAAATATCATCTACGCCGCACGGGCCATCAGCGCCCTCTTCAGCCCGTTCTACTTAGCCATAGTCGGACTGGCCATTCTCTTTGTCTTCAGCGATCTGAGCTTGTTGCCCTTGGGCTACAAGCTCTCCGTGCTGGCTGTGGTTTATCTCTGCACCGTTCTGCTGCCTACCTTCCTCATCCGTGTCTACCGACGCTATCAGGGATGGTCGCGTATCGAACTGGGCACGAAGGAGCGACGCATGATACCCTACGTCATCGCCATCCTATGCTATTTCCTCTGTTACTACCTGATGAACCTCTTGCATATCCCCCACTTCATGAGCAGCATCATCGTGGCCGCTCTGGGCATACAGGTGGTCTGCGCCATCATCAACCTATGGTGGAAGGTGAGCACCCACACAGCAGCCATCGGCGGGGTGGCCGGAGCGTTGCTCGGCTTCTCGGTAATGTTTATGTTCAACCCTACGTGGTGGTTCTGTCTTGTCATCCGTCTGGCTGGCATGGTGGGTACGGCCCGCATGGTGCTCCGACAGCACTCGCTGCAACAGGTGGTGGCGGGCTTCCTCATCGGACTGGTCATCGCGCTCTTTGCTGTCATCCATGTATGATTATAAAATTATAGAATTATAAAATCAAAGAATTATAAAGATACGTAAGATGAAAAAGATTTTTGCCTTCCTTGTCTGTTTGTTTTCCTTGCAGGGAGCACAGGCTTTCGACCAGCAGGAAGCCTTCCGCAACCTCTACAACCGACTGTCGCTATCGGGCAGTGGGGAATATCCTGATATCGATGGGATGGACGAGGGCTCTTGCAACTTTATCCGACAGCTCATCAATCTCAACGAGCTGACCACCGATGTGGTGTACACAATCTGGGGCGACCCTGGATTGACCGAATTGGCCTCAGCCATGCCGGAAAGCGACAACCCCTTAATCTTGGGCATGTACCGCCGACTGGAATACAATATCCTGAAGTGTAACGAGTTTCTCGACAACACCTCCGACAGCGATGCTGAGAGCAAGCGTCAGCGTGCCGAGACCCGCTTCCTGCGTGCCTACTACTACAGCCTTGCCATCGACCTGTGGGGCGACATGCCGCTATGGAAGACGGCTGCCGACGATCCCGCAACAAGGACGAGCCGACAGGAAGTGTTCGACTTCGTGACACAAGAGCTGACATCATGTGCCGAAGACATGGCCTTGCCCGCTGATTCGCAGTATGGTCGGGCCGACCGGGTGGCTGCCTGGCTGCTGCTGGCGCGGCTCTATCTCAATGCCGAGGTGTACACTGGTACGGCCCAGTGGCAGCTGGCCAAGGACTATGCACAGCTGGTCATCGACAGCGACTACACTCTCTGCGACCATTATTCCCACCTCTTCATGGGCGACAACGACAGCAATGGCGCGCAGAGCGAAATCGTCCTGCCGGCCATCGTCGACGGACTGACGCAGTATGATTATGGCAATACGATGTTCGTCATATCGGCCACCCATGCTTCCGACATGCCTTCGACCGGGCTGAACAGCCCCTGGGCTGGCTATTATGCCCGCTACAGCCTGCTCACGAAGTTCTTCCAGGCCGAAAACATCCCCAACCAGTCTACCGAGGAAACAGCAGCTGCTGCCGCCGACGACCGTTGTCTGCTCTATGGCATCGGCCGTCAGCAAGGCCAGCAGCTGGGCTCGAACTTTACCGATGGTTTCAGCATCGACAAGTTCACCAACAACTGTGTTCACGGCACAGCCTCTTCCACACAGTTTCCTGATACCGACTTCCCGCTGATGCGTGTGGCTGAGGCCTATCTCTGCTATGCCGAAGCCGATGCCCGCCAGAACGGAGGTGCTTGCACCGACGACGGACTGGAGAAGCTGAATGCCCTCCGTCAGCGTGCCCATGCCACGACGCTCCCGGAGGCAACGCTGAGCGACCTGGCTGACGAGTGGTGCCGCGAGTTCTATCTCGAAGGACGTCGCCGCTCCGATCTCATCCGCTTCGGACTTTTCGCCGGCGACGACTATCTGTGGACAGGTAAAGGCGGAACAGATTCCGGGCAAGCCTTGAAGGCATTCCGCAACTTGATGCCGATGCCCGAAGAGGTACTCGTAGAGCATCCGCAGTACACGCAGAACACGGGCTACAGCGACCCGAACTTCATTCCCGACGACTTTGTCCTCAATACGCCTGCTTTTGGGGCAGAGATCGTCGACCTGTCGTCAGTCGACGCCATGCGCCTTTCTTGGCAGCGTCCGTCGAACCTGCCAGAGGAGGGAAATATGAAATGCAGCTTAGAGCTGTCGATGAACCCCGATTTCAACGATCCGAAAACATCGTTCGCTCCCAATGCCAATGCTTTCGAAGTATGGGTCGATGCACGCAACCTGAACAGTTTCTTGTTGTCCAACAACGACCAAGCTTACCTCAGCACATCGGTCAAGGTTTATGCGCGCTGTGTCACAAGGAATGCCGTATCCAACACCGTCGAACTGAACCTGAAGGCCTACGACAACCGCTACGAGCAGATGCCCCAGCCTTGGTATTTCGTTGGCAACTGCATCGGCGACGGACAGTGGGACAACAGTATCTCGAAACTCGGCCAGTCGATGTTCCCGATGAATATCAGCGCCGACGGCAGTAGTGTCTATACGGGCTATTTCCGCGAGGGCGACTCCTTCGTGATGGTCAATAAGCCTGGCAGTTGGGAAGAGTGTGTAAAGTCGAACGATGGTTCGGTTTACGGTTTGATGATCTCAGGTGGGGGCGAAAACATCAATATCTACGAGACGGGCTGGTATACATTCCAGGTATATCCGCAGTGGGGGTCAGCCTATTGCATGCAGGTCTCCGATCAAGGATGGCCCGTCTATACCAGCATGGCAATGGCATCGGGATTCCGCGGAAGTGTGGTCACGGAGATGACCGCCTGCAATCCGGCCAATCCCTATAATCATGTATGGTACGCACGCGTATCGTTCGACGGCGACGACACCGTATACTTCCGCCCCGACGGCAATGAGACGGCAAAGGTGGGTGGCGAGGCATTCCCCTACGGCTATGCCACCGATGCCTCGCTGACGATACCTGTCAGGAAGGGCGACTATGTGGTCTTCTTCGACGACATGACCGGCTACTATCAGTTTACGGATGCCACGACGGGATTGTTCCCGCAGCTCTTCAGCAGAAACTACCGTCAGATAGAAGTGGCACCCGTGGATGTGGTGCATCTCAATGCCACCACAGCGACTATCAAACTGTGCGACATCATCATGCCCGAAGATGTCGAGGTGAGCCAGCTCCACCTGGTTATTGGCGACGAAGAGTTCGTTATCAACGAGCAAGGCGAGGTGAATATCGAATCGTTTGCCGCTGCCATGAAGCGGAGGTTTGGACAGTATGGCTTGCACAACGCAGAGGCTCAGGTCGTCATGGCAGGCATACAGCGCGATCTAGCCCGTACATTCAAGTCGGAACCGTTCACGCTAACGGTGCAGATGCTCAGCATGCCCGTCGAAGAGCATTACTATTATGTCGGCACTCAGACGCTCTGGGATTACTCCAACCTCTCCATGCCGTTGACCTGCCTCAGCGGTGACCAGTGGCCCAGCGACCCGCGCTTCTATATAGACATCACCATACCGGCCGGGCAGGACGACTGGTTCAACATCTTCCCCGCATCAGCGCTGACAGCCGATGACCCATGGTCCAGTATTCTCCGTCCGCAAGAAGGCAGCGAGGATCAAACGGGAACATTTGCCATCGGCAATGACGGCTACGCATGGCACATCCCTGCACCCACACAGCAAACC
>Ga0256407_10014990_pt1 | contig 10076 bp, 10 predicted proteins | sample RumenRJG_04DNA_FD_193489 | JGI IMG/M metagenome (GOLD analysis project Ga0256407, IMG submission 193489) | Bovine rumen microbial communities from Lethbridge, Alberta, Canada - RJG_04 | ecosystem: Host-associated > Mammals > Digestive system > Stomach > Rumen | place: Canada: Alberta... | reverse complement strand
AGACTGTGGCGATTTGTACACTAGAATCTGCTTTGACATGTTCCTGAAAAAAACGGGCTTTTCAGAGAGAACGGCAGATATTGCTGAAGCTTTCGGTATGCCAGAAGAAGGTTTGCTGTGTACTCTGAAGCAGAAAGGCATTATCGTTGAGAATGATGATGAAGGCGAGGATGGCTGGGAGTTGGCAGAGGCGCTAAAGGACGCAGATCTTACTATTATAAAGACTGGGTCAGGCGGAAAACCAGAGAATCAGTGGACTTATAAGGGTATCTACTTTATTTGGCTACTGCTTACGAAGGATTGTGGTTTAATGCCATGTTATGAGCGAAATGAAACTTTGCCTTAACGGCGAAGATTCTCACGCTCGGCAGAGTTCAACCAAGTTTGACTCTGCCCTTACTTAATCGAATCTTTCATACGATTGTTTTTAGGTTAATAAAAAAGGAAGGCACCGGCTCGTGATGGGTCGGTGTTTTTTGTGCCTGTTGGTGAGCGGAAGGAATGAGAAGTTTATAAAAGAGAAAAAAGCACTTGACATTTCAGAAAAACGCTGTAATTTTGCACCCGCAAAAAAGAAAAACACGAAAAAGAAAAGGATAATATCATGAAATTCACAGCACTGTTAACGATTATCATTGTGGGCTACGTCATCTACTATGCCTATCAGATCATCCACGACCTGTTCTTTACGAAGGGCGTGTTATCTGATGAGTTGCACATAGAGGAAGAGGTGGACATTACGGGCGAGGTGAAAAAGTACCAGCCTGTCAAGGTCAGCAGGGAGGATATTCCTCTGGCCAAAGCGAACACCAAGCCTGAAACGGCAGAGGATGACGGACTAACCCAGATGTGCGGTGGCTATACTATTGATGAGCTGCATGATGCACTCTGTCAGGAACAGGAGAATCCTGGGAGTACCGCACTCAAAGACGTTATGAAACTTTACGAATAAGACCTATACCTTACGGGATAAACATGAAAAACACGCAATCCCCACTTTAAGATGTTCAAAAACAAAGTAAAAAAATGAAAAACACATTATGCAGAAAAACTGGAACAAGCTGTGTTCCCTCGTTAAGAATTTTAAGGGTAAGTTTTCTTACCAAGGTCTGAGACTGGCCAGCCTGGCCCTGTTGTTTATGATGAGCACCGGCTACGCGATGGCCGATGCCGGATCGAGTGCCATCACTGGAGCCGTCGGCACCTTCAAGGGCTACATCGAGCCTGTGCGTAACCTCCTCTATGTGATTGCCGCAGTGGTCAGCATCATCGGTGCCTTCAACGTCTTCTACAAGATGAACAACGGCGATCAGGATGTCAAGAAGACCATCATGATGACCATTGGTGGTTGTGCCGCTCTGGTAGCGATGGCTGTTGCACTGCCTAAGTTCTTCGGCTATTAAGCGTATGGAAACGAACTATGCCGGTTATCCCGTCTATAAGGGGCTGCAGCTCCCTTTGGAGTTCATGGGCATACGGGGAAGGTTTATCCTCATTGCCGCAGCCACCTTTGGCGTCTCATTCCTCGGTTTCATTGCAGGGTATGTCCTCTTCGGACTGGGCATAGCCCTGCTGATTCTGGGGGTGAGTGCCGGAGGCGGTCTGCTGACCATCTACATGAAACAGAAGAAGGGGCTACACTCCAAGAGACGGGACAAGGGCGTACAACATTATCACCATCTGTATGAGCGTTAGGAAAAACACACTGGACGGACTCTTTTCGGGCATCGAGGACATTACCGATGCACGGGGAAAGGTTGTCAATACCGTGCTTTATAGCAAGGCAGGCAACTACTCGTCTATCTTTGAGATAGAGAACCCTGTGCAGCAGTATTGTACCGATGCAGACCAGTACTATGCCTTCATGAACGTGCTGGATCATATCCTCCAGACACTTGGTGAGGGCTATGCCCTGCAGAAGCAGGATGTCTTCTGTAGACAGGCTTTCCATCATGATATTACTCCTGGTATGGAGTTTCTGACGGAGAGCTACTTCCGCTATTATGAGGGCAGACCCTATACCGAGATACGAACCTTTATCATTATTACTCAGGAAACACGGAAAAGCAGCTTTGTTGCCTATGACCCGAAGAAATGGGCCGAGTTTAATAACAAGGTACAGAAGGTGAAGGACATTTTCGAGGAAAAAGGACTGAAACACCATCTGTTAGGCAGACAGGAGATCGACGAATATCTGCACCGCTTTATGGCCTTTGACTTCAAGAAAGGACCGTTTGGTATGACCAACCTGAAATGCAGTGATGAGAGTCTGCGGATGGGCGACAGAACGGTTAAAAGCTTTTCGTTGGTTGACATCGACGTAATAGACCTGCCGACACTGATAAAACCTGTACAGACCGTACCTGTCAATGGCTACAGTATGAGTACTGACTTGCTGTCGTTCCTCGCTACTGTACCATTGGCCGATTGTGTGGTCTATAACCAGGTGATTCAAATACCAGCGCAGCGTAGGGAGCGCCAGCGACTCATTGGAAAGTCGAAGCGCCATGCCTCGATGCCAGACCCCAGCAACAAACTTGCCAAGGCCGACATCGACGAGGTACTGGAGGTGATTGCCACGGAGCAGAAAACGATGGTCTGGACGAACTTCAATATCCTCGTGTCCTGTAAGCCGGAGCACTTAACAAAAGTGACCTCCTATTTGGAAACACGGCTCTTTGAGGTAGGCATTGCCCCATCGAAGAGTGCCTATAACCAGTTGGAGCTTTTTTGCTGTTCCTTCCCCGGCAATGCCTATAGCTTCAATAAGGACTATGACCTGTTTCTGACTTTGCAGGATTCGGCCCTTTGCCTCTTTTATAAGGAGCGCATGAAGCATGACGAGGTAACACCCTTGAAGGTTTATTACACCGACAGGCAGGGTGTACCCATCGCCATTGACTTTACAGGAAAGGAAGGAGAGCTGAAGCTTACGAATAACTCGAACTTCTTCTGTCTGGGGCCATCAGGTAGCGGTAAGAGCTTTTCGACCAATACCGTGGTTCGCCAGTTGATAGAGCAGTGTACCGATGTGGTGATGGTTGATACGGGTGACTCGTATGAAGGTATCTGCGGCTATTTCCATGGTACTTACATCAGTTACAGCAAGGAGCATCCTATCTCGATGAATCCCTTCAAGGTGAGTGATGTGGAGTATCAGCAGAACTTCGGAGAGAAGAAAAACTTCCTGAAGTCGCTCATCTTCCAGATCTTTAAAGGCAACAAAGCACCGGAAAAGCTGGAAGACACCATCATTGATACTGTGCTGAACGAGTATTATGATGCCTACTTCCATCCCTTTACGGGCTATACCAATGAGGAGAAGGAAGAACTGAGGAAGCAGCTGCTGTTGGCTGATAAGCGTAACGGTAAATACGGGGAGTATATCGAGGAGATTGAGAAAGATACCGATGTTGTGAGTGAAGAAACCATGGGTGGTACGACCACAGCGACATTCACAGTCACGGCAGACAAGCAGACCTACACCGAGGATGAGAAGGCTCACCATGCCAAGGTGCAGCGTATTGTTGAGAAACTGCATAACCTGGCCAATGACGAGGGAGCCAGTGCTGGCGAACGTGCTCATGCCAATAACCAGCTGATGCGCCTGATGCCGGAGTTGATAGAAGGTCACTATTTGATGAAGATAGACCAGCGGATTGCCCGTATGGAGCGACAGAAGCGAGATCTGAAGGTGACTCATCTGAGTTTTGATACCTTCTATGAGTTTGCCTGTGAGCGCATCCCTCAGATGATGGAGGAGAAGAGCATCGCCTTCCCCATCAATGAGTTTGCCGCTATCTTGGAGCCTTTCCATAAGGGCGGTAAGATGGACACCATCCTCAATAATGACATGGACTTGAACCTCTTTGATGAGAAGTTCATCGTGTTTGAGATTGACAAGATCAAGGATGATCCCGTGCTCTTTCCCATCGTGGTATTGATTATTATGGATGTCTTCCTGCAGAAGATGCGAATCAAAAAGGGACGTAAGGCTTTGATTATCGAAGAGGCGTGGAAGGCTATCTCTTCACCGACGATGGCAGAGTATATCAAGTATCTGTATAAGACCGTGCGAAAGTTCCACGGCATCGCTGGTGTGGTGACACAGGAGCTGGGTGATGTGATAGATTCGCCAATAGTAAAAGAGGCCATCATCAATAACTCTGACATCAAGATACTCCTCGACCAGAGCAAGTTCAAGGACAGGTATGATGAGATAGCTGCCATTCTCGGTATCACCGACGTACAGCGACAGCAGATCTTTACGATTAACTCGCTGGACAACCATGAAGGACGAAACTACTTCAAGGAAGTTTGGATATGCAGGGGCCAGAGCTCAGATGTCTATGGCGTGGAAGAACCGCCGGAGTGCTATATGGCATATACTACGGAACGCGCAGAAAAGGAAGCCCTGAAGATATACATCAAGCACTATGGCGGTGACACCATTGAGGGCATCCGACATTTTTGTAAGGATATGGAAAAGACCGGACTGACGGGTAAGTACCTGAAGTTCGCCAATGAGGTTAACAAACAACAAAAAGTCATGGAACAATGGGAAAAAACAGCGTAAAGAACACAAGTGCGCAGATACGCGCAGAGACAGGAACACGACTTGTAGCCCTGTTCTTGGTGGCATTGCTACTAACGGCACCGATTCAAGTTCAAGCCTACTGGCGATGGAACTATGACTGGAGGACGGTGGTACAGGTTGGAGCGAATACCACTGCTGCCTCTGCTGTTGAGGAAACGCATAATGCCACCCTTGACGAACAGAGGAAAAAGCAGGAGCGTATTGCCGAGTACACCACCGCCATCCATGTGATTCGGGAACTGTATAAGCAATCGATGCAGAATACGGGCGGCTTCGGTCAGGAGAGTATGTACTACCGGCTTATCGGTGAGAATGCACTCTATATAGTGACCAATATCCCTGTAGCCGTGAGCTGGCTCACGAAGAAACCACATATTAATCTACCTTTGTGTCTGAATGAGATCAGTAATATGACCATGAAAACTGAGCAGTGTATTGCGGGATTTGTGAACATCGTGAACAATGGACATGTTTCGTCGCCCTTGAAGGACAATTCGTTGATACCAGGTGGAGGTGGCAGGGCAAGCATCGGCAAGGATGACGGTTATAACTTCATGTCGAGGGCTGACCGTATGGGAATGGCCAATGATATTCTCGAGGACTTGGTGATTGTACGAAACAACCTGGACTATCTCATCTTTATGTGTCAGACGAACAACGGACTGGAGGATTTGCTGATGGAACTTGACCCAGATACGTGGTGTAGTGCCATGCAGATGAAGTGGTCGGTGGATGAGATCGTAAGAGGATGGGAAGATTTCTCATAAAGTGAATAGTGAAGAGTGAAGAATGAAGAATTTGCTTCCGCACGGAAAACATAAATGACATTTATGACAATGAAGAAGAAGGTATTAATGATAATGGTGGTAGGGGTGGGTATGATAAGCTCACAGACAGGACGGGCTGGGATATTGCCACATGACTTGCCGACGATAGAGGCCCTTATTGACCAGCATAAGCAGAATATGAGTGCCGAGGACGAGAGCAATAAGCAGTTGGCTTCCAATGCCGCTATCAAGGCTATGGTGAAGGATGTCTCAAAGAAGTACGATGATGTAAAGACCATCCTTGACAAGAAGAGTGGTGATGCATTTGCGTACCTGTCATTGGCAGCAGAGATGAGCCGCTGTGTGACGAATACGGTACGACTGACGAAAGAGTATCAGGAGTTTACCAGTTTCGCAGCAGCACATGCAGGGAGTAAGCCAATGGTTGCGTGGTACACTTTGGAGGCTAATAACAAGGTCTATAAGGAACTGAAGAATATCAGAAAGCAGTACCTTGCCGTTGCAGCAACTGGCACCAACTTCTTCCGGGCTACCAACAAGGAGCGCATGAACATTATCTGGACGCTGAATCAGAGCATTACCAATATGCGCGATGTCATCCAACAAGCCTATATGTGGTGCGATTTGTTGGTAGGCGGCTACGTCCATGAGGATCATATCTGGGAAATCTTGAACTCTTCGGTTCTTGAAGATATAGGTAAAACAGTAATAAACAGTTGGCCAGTATGAGAAAGACATTGATGATAATGACGATGGGGCTGCTGCTGGCACAGACAGTGACAGCGCAGGTACATGACGAAGAGAAGTATCTGCAATGGCGGTCGATGGAAACCGGGCCATTGGAGTTTGAACCGAGGATGTACTATTATCTGTTCCATAACAGCTATGCCCATCATAGGTGGGAATGGGAGTGGCATGGCTTCAAGAGCGGTTTGTATCTGCACCTGAAACCCAATGAGTCTGATGCGAAGCCTGTGGTTCCGAAGCGAACCCTTGGTGCTACCACTGACTTGTGGACGAAGGAATCGACGGACTCACAGGAAAAGGACTTCAAGCATCAGCTGGAGCAAGAAACCTTGGCTGCAGCAGACCGCAGGGTGGATGCTGCCTATCTGCTATTCAAAGATGACTTTGACAATATGCAGAACAAGATTTCTGCCGGGCTGACTTACTGCCTCGCCAACTGTAAGGGTGATGCTAATGTCATCTCGATAGTCAACAGTCTGTCGAATCAGAACCGCTTTATCACTGAGCAGGTCAGCTACGTGCATAAGAGCGGTAACGGCTACGAACTGGAGAATGCCAAGCGGGAAGAGTGCTATATCAAGCTGAAGGCTGATATGGAGAAGGTAACACAATCGACTATCGACTTAATGAGATACGTTGAGGTTTCGAAGTAGTTAAGAAGTTAGAGAAGTTATAGAAGTTAGAGAAGATGATGAACGAATTATTATTAAACTGTAATATTGGCGGGTTGTTCCTGACGATGGGCTTGCCGACGCTGGATCCAGTGATGACCAGTGTGCTGGACTATATCCACCAGCATGCACTGTTCCTTGGGTCGTGGGGAGGCTTTGCCAAGTCGTTGGGACTGATACTCGCCATGTGTGTGACCAGCTATGAGTGCTGGATGATGATGCTTGGTAGGCGCGGCATCGATGTGATGAAGCTGTTCCGTATCGTGGGAATCTCGCTGTGTATCGTCTCTGCCAATGCCATTGCAGATGCCGTAGCAGCACCAGGTGAACAGATGGGGCGTGTGATGAAAGCCCAGGCAAAGATTAGTCATGACCGTATCGATGCATTGGAGAAACACGAGGCTAAGTTGCAAAGCCAGTACCTTGACAAGCTGAGGGCGCATAATGACTCATTAGACAGAAAACGCAGAGCCGAAGCCAAACTAAGTGAGGATTCCCATTGGTGGGAAGAAGTGGCCTATGCCGTGAAGAACATGGATAATGCCGTAGAGGAATGGGCCAAAGAAGCTGCAGTTATCGCAGAGACCAAGACTGCAGAAATGGTCAATATGCTTATCAGGTATATCGGAGAGATAATCTATCAGGTTGTTTATTTTGGTATGCTACTCGGTCAGGCCTTTATGATGAACGTGCTGAAGATATTCTGTCCTGTGGCCTTTGCTCTGAGTATCGTGCCGCCTTGGGGGAGTGCGTGGAGCCAATGGATATCGAAGTATGTAAGTCTGTCGCTATGGGCACCTTTGATATATATGTGTAGCATCTATGCCGACATGATACTCAAATATACCATCCTACAAGACACCACGGCCTATACCACACTGTTGGGTAGTGCCAGCTATACATGGGGAGAGATTGGCGGTCTGGGAATGCAGGGCATTGGAAGTACCTGTATGTACGTCGTAGGATTGTTGGTTGGAGCTATGTTGATTAAGTTCGTGCCAGAGCTTGCCTCATGGATCGTACCGGGTGGAGCCAGCAGCAGTATTGGTTCTGCAGTGAGTGGAATGACCACTACGGCAGCAGCAACGGCAGGAAGTACGGTCGGAGGCTTTGTAGGAAGCAGCATCGGGGTAACGAGACATACCGTAGGTGGTGCTGTCAAGGGAAGTGTAACAGGATATACTTCTTCTGATGGAGGCGGTTTGAGCGGTGCCTGGAATGGTGCTGTATCTGGAGGCAGACGCGGATTTGAGCGCGGTATGGACTTCAATGTTGGTACGCACATGAGAGACAAACAGTATAAGTAACAATAAAACTAATAAAAACGATGTTGATAGAAAGTTTAGAGAAGAAGACGAAGTTGGCTATGTTCACGGTTTTGCTGGCAGTCAGTGCCAGCGCCGTGACTTGCGGCCTGTGCTTTTACTTTTCGATGCAGTTGGTCAGAGACCAACAGCAGCAGGTGTATATCCTTGACGGTAGCATTCCGTTCATGGCGGAGCGCAGTAAGAACGAGATGACGTTTGATATCGAGGCAAAGGCTCATATCCAGCTTTTCCACCAGTACTTTTTCAATCTCTCGCCAGATGACGAGTATCTGAAATGGACGTTTGGTAAGGCCATGTATCTGGCAGATGAGAGTGCTTTGCGTCAAAAGCAGGCCATCGAGGAAACAGGCTTCTATTCGCAGTTGTTGTCAAGTTCTGCCGTTGAGACTATTGTTGCAGACAGTATCGAACTGAATAAGGAGCAGATGAGTTTTAAGTATTATGGTACTCAGATGATCAAACGTCGTACCAACAGCGTGAAGCGCAGCATCATTACAGTGGGTAAGTTGCAGAATGTGCCAAGAACGCAGAATAATCCGCATGGACTGCTGATCACCAACTGGAGAACGCTGGAGAACAAAGATCTGAAATCGTACTAAAGAGACACGGCTATGAAGGTTTTTAGAAACAAGCAGACTCCCGAATACAAGGAGAAAGAACGCTACCGACTGAGAAAGGCCAGAATCTGGGGCTATAAGCTGGGTAAGAAGTATGGCATCGGTGAAAAGGTTGCCAAGGCTAATGCCTGGGCAGACGGTCACAGAAGAAAGACCGCAGGGATTCTCTTTTCCGTGAATTTCTGCATCTACTTGATAGGTTTCCTGCTGTGTATGTCAGAGGAGAGTAACAGCAGTAGTATCAAAGACCCGATGCAGGACTTTGCACAGGTACAGCCGATGTTTACCCAGCTGCATCGCATCGAGGACATGAAGACCGTTCAGAAGAACACATTTGTCAAGCTTGGTAGTAGAGTGGTGACATTGAAGCATGAAGTCGATTCATTGATGGCCAAACCTAACAAGAGCCATGCTGATTCTGTCCTGGCACTCGCCAAATATGAAGAACTACAGACAATAATGAACAAATAATCAAAAAGAGAAGAAAGATGAAGATAGATTTCAAGAAAATCGATTTGCGCCAGGGAAAGTATTGGTTCCCATTGGTACTGTTCGTCCCCTTGGTGGCCATTGCTTATTTTTCCTGTGAGATGTTCAAGGGAACAACAGTACAGGAGGGAATGGTCACTGACAGTATCAATACCATGATGCCCGAGCCTGCAGGTGACGGTTTGCGTGGTAAGTTTGCGGCCATGGAGGACAATCTCCTGAGAGGTGACGGTTATACCGCCATCAGTGCGCTGGGTGATGAAACAGCGGATGACGATGAGGAAAACGTTTATTCCGAGAGTGAGATGGACCGGATAGACAAGGAGAAAGCTCAGAAGAAGCGCGAGGAAGATGAGATGAACGCCCTCCAGCAGCAACTCCGAGAGTCACGAATGCACATCAACCAATATGATGATCGCTATACCAGTCATAGTAGTGGCAGTGGCAGTCAGCAGCGGGAAATGGAGCAGTTTGAGCAGGAGATGCGCCAGATCCAGGAACGAAGCAGAAAGATGGCACGTGACATTACGGGCGATGATGCCGTGAATACCGCTAATGCCCAGAATCAGCAAGCCATGAATCCCTATGGCAATGCCCAGATTACCGGCTATGACATTTACGGCAATCCGATTTATGCCAGCCAGCAGCCGAAGAAAGACACTGTCGAAGTCGTTACCAAAGCAGATGCACAGAGTACAGACGGTTTTAATACTGTCGCTGACGAAGAGAAGCTGGATGATCCGCTTATCAAGGCTATGATAGACAAGACCACCAAGGCTCATGAGGGAACACGACTCCGTTTTAAGCTGTTGGATGATGTTGTTGTCAAGGGCGTGAAG
>Ga0256407_10014988_pt1 | contig 10077 bp, 4 predicted proteins | sample RumenRJG_04DNA_FD_193489 | JGI IMG/M metagenome (GOLD analysis project Ga0256407, IMG submission 193489) | Bovine rumen microbial communities from Lethbridge, Alberta, Canada - RJG_04 | ecosystem: Host-associated > Mammals > Digestive system > Stomach > Rumen | place: Canada: Alberta | collected... | reverse complement strand
GAGAAGAAATGAGAAAAATAAAAGATTTTCAAAATAATTTTCATAGAGAAAGTATTACAAAAACAGAAGAAAATAAAAAAAAAAAAAATATAAAAAAAAAAAAAAAAAAAAAAAAATAAAAAATAAAATAAAAAAAAAAAAAAAAAAAAAAAAAAAAAAAAATTATAAAAAAAATCAAAAAAAAAAAAAAAACAATAAAAAAAAAATGGATAGATTTATACCACAAGACTCTAAAATTTATGAAGATTTCTTAAAAGACAACTGTGATGACTTAGAAGGAATAATTCAAAAAGAACCTCAAAAAAATAAATATGAAACAGTAGGTTATCATAAAATGAATCAATTTCCATATTTTTTAATAGGAAAAGTAGTATCAAAATTTGAAATTGATGGAATAAATAAATTTTTAAACGGAGTTGGAATTTTAATAGGACCAAATATAGTTTTAACAGTTGCTCATAATTTATGTCATTTAAATCATAATGGTAAAATTTTACATACTAAAAAAGTTCTTTTTTTTTCTTGTTCAAATGGAGATTTTAATTTATTTCCTGAAGTCAAATCTTTAAAAACTTTTGTCCCTGAAAATTATATTGATGCTTTAATTAAAGAAGATAAAGATAATGAATTATTAAATGATTGGGGTTTAATTTATTTAAATTATCCTATTGGGAATTCTATTGTTAAATTATTAGATATTGAAAATACAAATGAATTAAAAATTATTAATAATTATTTTTATCATTTTTTTATAAATAATCAAGAATTAAATTTAGAAAAAATTGTAAAAACAGTAAATTCTGAAAAAATTTCTATAATAGGATACACAGAATTTAAAGATAAATATAAAAATAATTCAGCATATAAATTTTTAAATAGTTTCATGAAAAAAAATAAAAATGAAAAAATGGAAAATTCATTTGATGATATAAACACAAATAAATCACCAAATAAAAACATATCAAATGAAGAAAATAAAAAAGAAGATTTTACAGAAGGTTTAATAACAACAAATCGTTTTTATCATGGAAGTAATAATTCAAATAATAAATTATCATTAAATGGAATAGATTACATAGTTTTAAATGAAAAAGATTTAAATAAAGAATTTGATTTAAATGATGCAGATAAACAAATAATGAGTGAAAGTAAAGGAAAATTAGTAATTGATGATAATGAAAAAAATTTTAATTTAAGATATAAAATTTCTACTTATAAAGGACAAAGTGGTTCTCCTATTTTTTTAAGATATAAAAGAATTTCTAATATTAAAAAAGGAGAATATGTTTATCAATTTATAGGTCTTCATTCAAGAAGAGGACCTTTAAAAAATTTTTATGAAAGTGAAAAAATGAGTCAATTAACTGAAAATTTATTTACTAATGATATTCAAGGAATTGAAATTTTAAATTTTCCTATTAAAAATAATAATATTAATAAAATTTCCTTTGATGATAATTTTGATGATTTTAAAAAAAAAAGTAATATTATTTTAAATGATAATAAAAAAAATTATAATGAAATAGTAATTTTAAATGGTTCATGTGATTATAATTGTGCAGTTTCAATTTTAAATTCAACAATACCAAAAATTGTATCTTTAATAGAAAATAATATAAAAGAAATAAAAAATTTAGAAAAATCAATTTCACAAAATATAATAAAAAGTGAATTTATCTATACAAAAATATTATTAAATGATGAAGTAAAATTAACAGGTTTATTTAAAAGTTACGTTCCTTTAAGTATTCTTTTTTCTTTTGGTTCAAAAATTTTTAAAGTACCAAAAGAATATATTTTATTAGAAGATATTGCAAATCCTTTTGGATTAAGTATTCAAAATTTTAATTATGATCAAAATAAAAAATTATGTGAAGCTTTAGAAGATCCTGATAATTCTTCTTCAATTTCTTTTGAATTAAATCTTAATATTAAAAAATATGGAGAATTTCTTGCTAATAATATTTTAGAAAAATATTTAGAAAATTATGATTTAGAAGAAAGTCAATTAAAAAAAGATTTTAAGAAACATATTAAAGGTTTGTTTCATATTATTTTTAGAGAAATTAATAAGTTTGAAAATATTCCTTTGACTTATGGGAAGTTGTTTAAAAAAATTAGGAAGATGATTTTAAATAAATTAGGTTTGATTGAACAAGCAAAATATTAAACTGAAAAAAAATATTAATAATTATATAAAAGATATTAATAGTTTTTTCTTTAAAATAATATAATTATATGTTTATTATAAAGAAAAATAAATATATTATATTTATAATTATTTTAAAATAATTTTTTTTATTGAAATTTCCAATTTTATTATTTTATATATTATAAATATTATAATTTCTTTTATAATTAATTTATTTTAATTATTTTTAATTTATTATAATGAAGAAAAAAGCAAAAACAAAAGGAAATATAAATCAATATAAAAAATATGGTAATTTAATAAAAGTAAATTATAAAAATAATAATTATCTTCAAGAAAGAAAATTTTCAATTGAACCAAAAAGAAATAAATTAAATTCAGATTTTAATATATGGTATAATAATCAAATAAAAATAAAAAATCATAATAAAACAAAAAATATAAGTTCAGGATTTTTACAGGGAAAAATATTAAATAATGATATAATAAAAAATGAAAAAATTGAAACAGAACCAAAATATTTAAATACAAATAATTATTTTTTTCAAAATAATAATTTAATTACTGAATATTATCCTCAACAAACTTTTATGACAAGACAACATTCAAGAAATTTAAAAGAAATTTTTATTAATAATACTGATAAATTAAAATCAAGACATTTAAATAAAGAAAAAAAGAAAATTGAAACTTTTAATCTTTTTCCGTATAATAAAGAAAATATATTAAATGTAAGAATGAGAGTACATAAATTTTTAACAGAACAATTTTTTAAAAATAATAATAAAAATGAAAAAGATAATAATGAAAAATTTGAAGAATTAACTAATAATACAAATATTTTAACTAATATTATTAATTCAACTCTTGCAAGTTCTGATAGAAAAAATGAAAATATAATTATTAAAAGTAAAATTAATAATATTGAAAATAATAAAAAAAAACAATATTTAACAAGTAAACAATCATTTGATGATATTAATAAAAGAAATAAAGATTTAGAAAATTTTCTTTCTTTTACAAATAATATAATAAATCAACCAAAATCAACTAAGAATTTATTTAAAAAAGAAAATAATATTCCAAAACCAAATAATCATTTTAATAATATTAAAAATAATTTAATTTTAAATAAAAATGATTTTCAACATTTTATGAAGAAACATAATAGTTTTCAAAAAATGAAAAATAATTCAAATAATAAAAATGATAATATGATTAAAATTGAAATTAATAATAATAATGATAATGAAGAAGAGATTAAGTTTATTAAAGAAAATATTAATGATACTTTAAAACAAAGTATAAATTCAAATCCAGATTTAAATAAAAAATTAAATAATCATTCAAAAGAATTTATATTGAAAAAAGTAAAAATGATAAAAAGACATATTAAAAAAAATTAAAAATAATTTTTTTTTCCATTAATTAAAATAAAACAAAATTTATATATTTCAAACTATAGTTATTATATAAAAAAATAATATTTTAGTATAAAATATAATAATATAAATTCTTTAATATAATAAATATTATGACATTAAAATATCAATTTAAAAATGAATGAAATTTCAAATTCAAGTTTCCAAAAAGAAAAACTACTTTCAAATTCATATGAAAAAACAATAGACGAACAAAATAATAATAATTCAAATAATGAAGAAAAAAAATATTTAAATTATTATAATGAATCATTTATAAATAAAATTTTTTTCCGTTGGACAACAAGAATAATAGATTTATCAAATGAAAAAAAATTAAAAATTTCAGATATAAATTCATTACATGACAATCAAAAAATAAAAAATCATATTAAACAATTAGAAGAAAAATGGAAAGAAAATTCTTCAAATAAAAATTCAAAATATCCTTTATTAAAAATAATTTTTAATATTCATAAGTATGAACTTATAAAATTATTTATAATAGACTTTTCACTTCAAACATTAAAAATAATAAGAATGTTTTTTTTTCGTCAAATTATTTTTTTATTTTCAAAAGGTGAATTTGAAGGAACAAAAATAAATAATTTCAAAAATAAATCTTTATTAGAATTTATTAAAAATTATCAATTCAGTATTTATCAATGTGGTTTTATTTTTATTTCAACTAAATTATTAGGAACTATTTTATTTCATAATTTCGAATTTAAAAATTTAATGATGCAAAGAAGAATAAAAAATGAAATGACTGGTTTATTATTTAATAAAATATTAAGAAGTAATTTATATAATTATGAAGGAAAAGATGAAGGAGAAAAAATAAATTTAATTGAAGTTGATTGTGAAAAATTAGGTTTTATTTTTACAGTTGGACCAAAAATTATTAATGCTCCTTATATTATTATTTTATCTTTATATTTTTTATTTCAATTATTTGGATTTAAATTTATTTATGCAATGATTATTTTAATTATTTTAATTAGTTTCATTTTATTTTTACAAATTTTATATTTGAGAAATATGAGAAAAATATTAATTAAAAAAGATGAAAGAATGAAACTTGTAACTTATGTTTTTCATATATTAAAAAATATAAAAATTAATGGTTGGGAAAATGAATGGGCAAAAAAAATAAAAAATAAAAGAGATGATGAATTATTATATATAAAAAAAAATTTATATATTGGTTTAATTAGATTATTAGTAAATTCAAATATTCCATTAATATTATTAATGGTATCTATAGGAACATATATTTACTCAAATAAAACATTAGAAATTGCAAATTTATTTACAGCATTTCAATTAATAAATCAAATGACAAATCCATTAATGGGAATTCCAATGTTTTTAAATGACTTTTTCACTAATTTAATATCAATAAAAAGACTTCAAGATTTTTTATATTCTGAAGAACATAATTATAACAAAAATGAAAATTCAAATGAAAAAGACATTTTAATAAAATATAACAAAGCAACATTTGGAATAAATATTTCATCAAATCAAATAGAAAAAGAAAAAAAATTAGAAATAGATAGAAAAAAAACAAATGATAGTAAAAATCAATCATTATCATATGAAATAAATAAAGGAATATTATTAAATGATATAACATTAACAATAAAAAAAGGAGAATTTATTGCAATTTTAGGAAATACAGGATCAGGAAAATCAAATTTAATAAATTCAATATTAAACAATTATAAATTAATTTCAAGTAATAATCCAATAATAATAAATGGTAATTTATCATATTGTCCTCAATTACCTTGGATAATGGAAGATACAATAAAAAATAATATTATTTTATATAATGAATTCAATGAAGAAAAATATAATAAAATTATTAATATTTGTCAATTAAAAAAAGATTTTGAAAATTTTAATAAAGGAGATTTAACTTATATTAATTTATCAGGAAATAATATAAGTGGTGGTCAAAAAGGAAGAATTTCACTTGCAAGATGTTTATATAAAAATGCTGATTTATATTTATTAGATGATCCTCTTGCGAATGTTGATACTGAAGTTAGTAATAATATTTTTAAAAATGCTTTTGTTGATTTTTTAAATGGAAAATGTAGAATTCTTGTTACTCATGATGTTAATAATTTACAATATGTTGATAAAATTATTTTAATGGATAAAGGTTGTATTACATTTATTGGAAATTATTATGATTTTGTTATGAAATTTGGAGAAAATTATGTTGTTGATTATGATGATTATGAAGATGAGAATTTAGCTTTTAATAAAAAAAGAAGTAAAAGTAGTGTTGATAATAATGATAGTTTTAATAATAGTTATATTAATTATCAAGATAATAAATTTATTATTTCTGAAAGTGAGAAATCTAATATTGTTATTGAAAAAAATCCTTTATTATTATCTGATGATAAATATAAAAAAGGGAAATTTTCTTTTAGTAAATATAATTCATTTATTAATTTACAAGGAGGATATTTTATCTTTTTATTATTAATTATTTGTATGTTAGGAGCAAGATTTGCAAATTCATATCGTTCAATTTATATATCAAGTTGGTCAAAAAGTAGAAAAGAAATAGAAAAAAATGAAAAAGAAAAAAAAGAAATAAACATAAATTCTCAAATAAACAATTTTTACATATATGTAAAAATATCAACAATAGGAATTTTTCTTAATTTCTTAATAGAATTTATTCATTCATACATAACATTATATTCACAGAGAAATCTCCATGAATCAATAGTATATAAATTTTTAAGAGCTCCAATAAATTTATTTCATGATTTAGTTCCAATTGGTCAATTATTAAATAGATTAACAAAAGATATTGATTTAATACAAAGAATAATAAGAGGAATAACAAATTTTGCAAAAGCACTTTTTACAGTCACAGCATCAATTTTCGTATGTTATATTTATAATAAATTTACACTTTTTTTATCTCCTTTATTAATAATATCAACATTTTCTTTAACTAAATATTTTATAAATTGTGCTAGAAATTTACAAAGATTAGAAAGAATATCATATTCTCCTATAATTACAATTTTAAGTGAATCAATAAGAGGAGTTGAAGTAATTAGAACAGCAAAAATTGAAGAAAATTTCAGAGATAAATTATATAAGAAATTAGATGATAATTTCAGTGTTCATATTTTTTTAGAAGGAAGTAAAAAATGGTATGTTCAAAGATTAAGATATTCATCTCATTTTTTTTTTGGTTTAATTATAATTTTTATTTTATTTAGAAAAGAATTTTTTTCTCCTCAAGCAATTGGTTTAATATTACAAAATTCAGAAGAATTTTCAAATGAATTAGCAAATATATTAAATTTTTTTTCAAATATTGAAATATCAATGATTAGTATTGAAAGATGTGAAAGTGCCTTAAATACAATATCAGAAAAAATTCCTAATAAAAATGAAGAAATTATTATTAATGATAAATGGCCTTCAAAAGGTAAAATTGAATTTATTAATTTTTCTACTAAATATCGTCCTTTTACTCCTTTAATTTTAAAAAATATTAATTTAAAAATTAAACCAAGTGAAAAAATTGGAATTGTTGGAAGAACTGGAAGTGGGAAAAGTAGTTTAATTTTATCATTATGTAGAATTTTAGAATCTGTAAATGGAAAAATTTTAATTGATAATATTGATATTAGTAAAATTAATTTAGATTTTCTTAGACAAAATATTACTATTGTTTCTCAAGAACCTTTTATTTTAGAAGGAACTTTAAGAGAAAATATTGATCCTTTATTTAAATATAAAGATAATGAAATTTTGGAAATTTTAGATTCTTTTAATTTATTTAAAGATGTTATTAATAGTAAAAAAAGATTAAATTTTTTTATTAAAGAAAATGGGAATAATCTTTCTTTTGGAGAAAAACAATTAATTTGTTTTGCAAGAGCAGCTATGAAAAAAAGTAAAGTTGTTATTTTAGATGAAGCTACTTCTTCTTTGGATAGTAAAACTGAAAGTATTATACAAAAAAATTTGGGGATTTTATTTAAAGATTGTACTATTATTATGATTGCTCATCATATTCAAATGGTTAAAAGATGTAAAAAAATTATTGTTATTGATAATGGGGAAATTGTTGAAAATGATACTTATGATACATTAATTAATAATAAAAAAAGTAAGTTTTATACTTTATATTCTGAAAGTTTACCTTATATGAAATAAATTTTTTTTTAGTAGTAAAAATTATTTATTTAAATCAAAATAAATATTTAAAAATTCATTTTTAATATCATTTAAAATAATTAAAAAATATAATAAAGAAATTTCATTATAAATCATATTTTATTATTTTTCTAATTTTTAAAAATAAAATTTCAAAATTAATTGAAAATATAATAATATCATATATAAAAATGAATTAAACTACTTTCTAAAAAAAAAAAATTTAAAACATCAAAATAAAAAATCCAAAAATCCAAAAACTAAAATAAACCCATTGACAAATATTTTTTTTTCCAACAACCTCATTAACAGAAGTATCATTACTCATATCATAATAACTTTCTAAATCAATACATTCAAGTGGATCATTACACCAAACACTCCCAGTACAAACTCTATTATAATCAGGGCAAATAATACTTCCACTATAATTATCAACTTTAACCTCTTCATATTTCCCAGAACAATTTAATAAAAAATCTCCAATATCAATAGTAAAACTCTTATTAAAATAATCACATTCAATTTTATGACATCGTGCTTCTTTTTTATTTAAATTTTCATAGTTTTTAGGTAATAAAGAACTTAAAACACAAATTGAATTCTTACCATAAATTTCTCCATAATGTAAAGGTAAATTATTATAATTATCACCATTAGAATCACATCTTGAATAAAAATAATAATTTTGATGAGGATATGATATTGAAACAGGACAATAATCCGAAGGTAAAAATCCTCCTTTTTTATTATTTTTAAAATATTGATAATTTTCAGGTATATTATCATATTTTACAATATAACAAAATCCCCTATCAATATTTCCAGAAGAGCATCTTTCTTCATTTTCATTAAGACAAAATTCCCTTCCAAATAAACTCATATCATCTCTAATACAACTTGAATTTAAAAAGGAACATCCTAATCCTTTACCAAAACGAAATAAACCTCCAGTATAATAATTAACAGTATACCAACCTGAATCTTCAAGTAAAGCAAGTGTAATTTCACTAATTGTTATTTCAGGATAATCTGTTGATATCATATAATCACCTAACATTACTCTTGCTTCCCAATGAGAACCAAAAGAACCAATTCCACCTTGATTTTCTAATTCAATTCCTTCTATTGAATCACAATTAAAATGTCTTTTTGCTTGTTTTAATACATTTTTACCTTGGAAAAGAAATCTATCTTCATTATTTATTTTTCTCTTAATTATATTTATACCAGATGGGAAAATCTCATATAAATTATTATTAAATGCTAAAATATGAGTAATTTCATGTAATAAAAGCATAATTAAATATTTTTCTGAGTTTTTTTTATTAAAATCATAATGTTTTCCTAATAAAATTCCACCTGCAATTGGACGTTTATTATAACTTCCTATTGCTATTGGAAAAGCAGCTGCATCTACTTTATCAATTTGATATATTTTTGGGATTAAAATTAAATCAGTATTTATTGAATTGTTTGTTATGAATGGGACTTCATTTCTTAATATATATTCATCATCTGATGTTCCAAAAAATGAAGGTTGTAATTGTATTGAATATGTGAAATCAACATTTATTAATTTTGAAAGGTAGGTACATGTTTTATTTAATGCTTTATAAATGTTTATATAATAATTTTCTGTTATAATTCCTTGTTGATATTGAGATATTAAAATTTCAGTATCTATATATATTGATATTGGATGGAATTCAAGGGTTAATTTACGGATTTCTTTTAAAGAGTCTGTTAGTTTTATTGTTTTTATTGTTGGGGCTTTTATTATGTTGTTACCACATTTGAATGTATTTAATATTGGGATTAGAGTTAGTAAAATATAGAATAGTAAGATTTTCATTTTTTTATTGTTTTTTATTTTTAATTATTGTATATTTTAAATTTGATGTTTAATGCTAAGTTTTATATATATTCGGAAGTATATATAAAATTATATATTGTTCATAGATAATATTAAAAATGAGATTATTTAGATATAATTCATTTATTTTGTTAATTACATTATTTCTTTGAATTATTTAAATTAAAATATATTCATAATTAATAAATTAGATTTTATTGGGATTCAAATTTAAAGAGAAATTTTTGATTTTTTTAATAAAAACTCGGATATTATTAAAATTAACCATTTGAAGAATATCGGATAATAGAAAATATTTTATTAAATTTTTAATATCACAATTATTAATAATATTAATTTAGTTTTCTTTTATTCTTATAATAAAATACTTATTAACTGTTGAAAGTGAAAATAAAAAAAAAATAAAATTTATTTTACTAAAT
>Ga0256407_10014985_pt1 | contig 10080 bp, 7 predicted proteins | sample RumenRJG_04DNA_FD_193489 | JGI IMG/M metagenome (GOLD analysis project Ga0256407, IMG submission 193489) | Bovine rumen microbial communities from Lethbridge, Alberta, Canada - RJG_04 | ecosystem: Host-associated > Mammals > Digestive system > Stomach > Rumen | place: Canada: Alberta | collected... | reverse complement strand
TGGCCACCTTTCTCAATATCGACATCTATGCCATCGTGCTCATCTTAGGCATCACGATTATCATCCTGACACTCTTCGGTGGCATGGAGGCCATCGTGTGGATGGATGTTGCACAGGGATTCCTGCTTATCGGCGGCGGCATCATCTGCATTGCCATCCTGCTGTTTGGCATCGAGGGTGGACCAGCAGAGACCTTCCGCATCGCCTCGGAGTATGACAAGATTTCGTTTGGTCCCTACGACTGGGACTTGACACAGCTGACCTTCATCGTCATGGTGCTCAACGGTATCTTCTATGCCCTGCAGAAATATGGTACGGATCAGACCATCGTACAGCGTTATCTGGCGGCGAAGAACGACAAGGAAGCCAAGAAGGCGGCTTACATCGGTGTGCTGATGTCTGTTCCCATCTGGGCACTCTTTATGTTCATCGGCACTGCCTTGTTTGCTTATTATCACGCCCAGGGTGCTCCCCTGCTGCCTGAGGGCATCAAGGCCGACGAGGTTTTTCCTTACTTCATTGCTCATGAGCTGCCTGTAGGCATCCGCGGCCTCATCATTGCCGCCTTGGCTGCCGCTGCCATCTCGTCGCTGGACTCAGACCTCAACTGTCTGTCTGCCATTGCCGTCCAGGACTACTATATGCGGTTCCGCAAACAGGCTACTGACCAGCAGCAACTGCGCTTCGGCAAGTGGATGGTGGTGGCTGCCGGTGTGGGGGCCATCGGTGTAGCCTGCCTCTATATTTCCTGGGGCGGCGAAGGAGTCTTAGGAGCCCTGTTCTCGCTCTATGCCATCTTCTCGGCCGGCATCGTGGGCATCTTCATCCTGGGCCTGTTCAGCCGCCGAGCCAACAAGCAGGGACTATACATCGGCATAGCCGCCGCCGTGCTGTACACGGCCTATGCGGTGCTGACCTCCACAAAGGTTGACATCGACGGCGACGGTGTGAAGCAGACACTGCTCGACCTGGGCGATTGGAACTTCACGCACCACAAATACATGTTAGGGGTTTACAGCCACCTCATCGTCCTCATCGTGGGCTATGCCGCCAGCTTCCTCTTCAAGACACCGCTGGCAGACAAGGAACTGACCATCTGGGGCTATCTGGAAGAGAGCAAAAAGGTAAAAAAGTAAAAGCGCAAAACAACAAGTATATGAAACAAATCACACTCCTGCAGCCACAGAAAATCGTGTTCGGCACGGGCTGCATCCAGACATTAGTAGAAGACTACAAGAAATCAGGCTATAAGAAACTGTTCGTCATGACAGCTCCTCCCATTCGTCCTTTGCTGGACGAGACCTTGACGGAACTCCAGGCTGCTGGCGTGGCTACCGAGGTCTATCAGGACATCGTGGCTGAGCCGACGGTCAACGACTTCAAGCAGATTCTTGACTGCGCCCGTGCCTTCGGTGCCGACAGCATCGTAGGCGTAGGCGGCGGCTCGGTGCTTGACGTCAGCAAGCTGGTGGCTGCATTCATCAACAGCGACCAACAGGTGGAAGACTGCTTCGGCACGGGCTTCATCCGCCAGAAAGGTCTCTGGTTCGCCTGTCTGCCTACCACGGCAGGAACGGGCTCCGAGGTTTCGCCCAACGCCATTCTGCTGGACGAGCGCGACCATCTGAAGAAGGGCATTGTCTCGCCTTATCTCATTGCTGACGCTGCCTATGTAGACCCCAAGCTGACCTGGACCGTACCGGCTAAGGTCACTGCCGATACCGGCATGGATGCACTGACCCACTGCATCGAAGCCTACACCAACAAGTTTGCCCATCCTGCCGTTGACATCTACGCCCTGCAGGGCATCCGTCTCATTGCTGCCAATCTGGAGCGTGCCGTCACCTTGGCTCGCGACAATAAACCCGCTGACCTCAGCGACAATCCCACCTACGTCGAGGCCCGCGAGGCGCTGGCCCTCGGTTCGCTGTATGGCGGTCTGTGTCTGGGGCCTGTCAATACCGCAGCCGTCCACGCTCTGAGCTATCCCTTAGGTGGTGAATTCCACATTCCCCACGGGCTGTCGAATGCCATCCTGCTGCCCAGCGTCATGAAGTTCAATGCAGAGGTCAACGTCAAGCGCTATGCCGAAGTGGCTATCGCGCTCGGCTGCAAGCCTGGCAAAGACGACGCAGAAACCGCCGCCAATGGTGTCGATTTCATCTACCGGCTGGCCGAAGCAGTAGGTATCCCCAAGAAATTGACCGACCTGGGCATTCCCCAGACCGCTGTCGACGGCATGGCCAAAGCCGCCATGGAGGTACAGCGCCTGCTGAAGAACAATCCGAGAGAAGTAACCGAGCAAGACGCTCGTGACATTTACAATTCGCTTTACTAATTCATCGAAGCATCGAAGTTTCGAGACCTCGAAAAAAAAACAAAAAGATGAAACCAATATTAGCCATCACCATGGGCGACCCTGCCGGCATCGGACCGGAAATCACCGTGCGCGCCCTGAACAGAAAAGAGACCTACGACAAGTGCCGTCCCATCGTCACCGGCGATGCTGCCATCATGCAACAGGCCGTCAGTCTGCTGGGCTTCAACCTGCAAGTAAACGCCATCCAAGATGTCAAGGAGGCCCGCTTTGAGTTCGGCACCATCGACGTACTCGACCTGCAGTGCGTTGACCTCTCCACCTTTGAGTTCGGCAAGGTGCAGGCCCAATGCGGCAATGCCGCTTTCCAATATATCAAGAAAGCCATCGAGCTGGCCATGGCCGACGAGGTTGACGGTACCGTTACCGCCCCCCTCAACAAGGAAGCACTGAATCTGGCTGGTCACCACTTTGACGGCCACACGGAGATATATGCCACCTTCACCAACACCAAGAAGTATGCCATGATGCTGGCCGACGAGAATATCCGCGTCATCCATGTCTCGACCCACGTTCCCCTGCGCAAGGCCTGCGACCTTGTGAAGAAGGCCCGCGTCATCGAGTGCGTGGAACTCATTGACGACGCCTGCCGCCAGTTCGGCATCGAGAAACCTCACATTGGGGTGGCCGGCCTGAACCCCCACAGCAGCGAGAACGGTATGTTCGGCTGGGAGGAGGCCCAGGAGATTATTCCCGCCATCGAGGAACTGCGCCAGCGCGGCTTCGATGTAGACGGTCCCGTTCCCCCCGACAGTGTCTTTGCCAAGGCCAAGTGCGGACAGTTCGACGGTGTTGTTGCCATGTATCACGACCAGGGCCACATTCCCCTCAAGGTCTGCGCCTTCAACTGGAACAAGGAGACGGGCAAGATGGAGTCGGCCTCCGGCGTCAACATCACCCTCGGCCTGCCCATCATCCGCGTGAGTGTCGACCACGGCACAGCCTTCGACGTTGCCGGCAAGGGCATTGCCAACGACAGCGCCATGACCCTCAGCATTGACTACGCCACCCGTATGGCCATCTATAGGAAAGGTAAGAAGTAAGAAAATGATAGTCATTGCGGACGACATCACCGGGGCTGCCGAAATAGCCGGCATCGCCCATGCTACGGGGCACCCCGTGCGGCTGCTCTGCGGTTGTCCTGCAGGTTGTGACAGTGTCGCAACAGGCGCTGTCACTGTCATTGCCACTGACACCCGTTCCATGACAGAGGGCGAGGCTGCGGCTGAGACCCGCCATATCATAAGCCCCCTTTCTTTGGAAGGGGATGGGGGGAGGCTCCTCTTCAAGAAGACCGACTCAGCCCTGCGCGGCCACGTTGTCGCCGAACTCACAGCCCTGATGCAGGCCACGGGCTACCAGCGTGCCGTCTATCTGCCTGCCAACCCCTCGAAGGAACGTACCATCCGCAATGGTATCTATTATATTAAAGGTGTACCCATTGCTGACACTGCCTTCAGTTATGACCCAGAGTTCCCTGCCCACACATCGTCGGTGAAAGAGCGCTTCCCCGATGCTGGCGACCACGGCATCATCATGCCCGACGCCGAAAGCACGGATGACATCCGGAGAGTGATAGAACGGTATGACGACGGTAAGACGCTTTTCGCCGGTGCAGCAGACTTGTTTACGGCGTTTCTGCCCAAGGGCCAAGGCATAGATAGGCTAACTAGTTCAACTAGTCATACTAGTCATACTAGTCTAACTGGCCCTACTGGTCTTTCTCGCCCGAGCGTCCTCATCCTCTGCGGCAGCACGCAGAGCCGCCCCCTCGACCTCGGCATACCTGTTGCCCCCATGCCGCGCGAGGTCTACGACGGAGAACGGGGAGCCGACTACTGGTACCAATTCCTCACCTCTCACCTCTCACCCCTCACCTCACTCATCCTCACCATCCCCCACACCCACCGCACGGGCAAGGAGGTGGCCGTCCATCTGCGTACGGTGATGGCGGAGATGACCAGGCGGTTGGTGAGCCTGCACTGCCCTGACCAACTCATCATCGAGGGCGGCGCCACGGCTTGGGCCACGCTCAACGCACTGGGCTGGCAGGAGTTTCAGATAGAGCGTCAGGTGGCACCAGGCGTAGTACAAATGAGTGCCACCAACGGAACGCTGGTGACACTCAAGCCTGGCAGTTACCCGTGGGGCGGACTGTTTCAGTCCTTCAGCGAATAGGTCACGGTGGTGACCACGCGCACCTTTTTAATATAAGGGGTATTGTCGTCGCGGTTTTCAATGCTGAACTGTCCCTGGTCGGCACTGACTATCTTATCCAGCTTTGAGTGAGAGTTCTCGGCAAACTGCTGCGCTGTCTTCTCGGCATTCTCGATAGCCTCTTGCATCATTTTCGGTTTCATCTCCTTGAACGACACATACTCATACTTCACCGGGTTCTCATAGCCTCCGTCCACGATAGCCACACCCTCCTTCAGCAGGTCACCCTGACGGGCAATGATGCTACGCACCTGCTTCACCTGACTGCTGGTAACGGTGATGACCGAGGTGACGATGTATCGATAAGGCTTATTGTTGTCGCTGTATTCGCGGGCCTGTAGGTCGAGCACCTGCGGAGCGTTCTCGGTCAGTTCTTCCTTCTTGATGCCACTGCGCAGCAGAAACGCCTTGATTTTCGACTGTGTCACAGCTATCTTGTCGTACAGTCCCGGCAAGTCGTTGCCTACTTCCTTCGACACGATGGGCCATGTCACCTTATCGGCTTCCACCTCACGCTCGGCCAGACCTTTGACATTGACCTTACGGTCCTTGCTGGCAAAGTCGTCAATGCCAGCCTTGATAAACCACCCCAGGCAGAGCAGTCCCAATGCAATAAGGGCTGCGCCAATCACTCTGTTCTCTTTCATAATGCTTTTTGGTTTTAAACGGAATATTTTTCACAATACAAACTGATAGCCCAGCGTGAGCCAGAACGAGCCTGTACGCCAGCTGCGGTCTATCACATCGACATTGCAGAGGTTTGCCACACCGATATTGTAGCGAAAGTCTGCCGTGAATGCCTTATAAGTATAGCTGATGCCGGCAGGAATCGAGACATTGACACGTTTATAATTGTCAGTGACCGTATTCGTCACATTGCCAATATGCTGTTTGGCTGACAGCAGATAGCCTAATTGAACACCCGCCTTCAGTGCCAGACCCGGAAGCAGATTCGGCTCGATATAGAAGTTGAGCAGTATGGGTACGCTGACGAAGTGCAGCGTCTGTGATAGTTTGTCCGCGTCCTTCACCTTGCCATAGGTATAGCCTTCGCCCGAATAGAACACACCCGCTGACACTGCTACCTGCTGCCAAGCCTGATATTCGGCCTCGGCACCAGCCGTCAGACCGAATTTGTACTTGGCATTCATTTGGGCCTGACTGTCAAAGTTCTCATAGATGAGTTCCTGTTCCGACATCTTCGACAGGTTGGCACCGACCTTGGGCGTCAACGTCCATGAACCTACCTCGCGCTGAGCCTGGGCTCCCAATACACTGGCCATAAAGGCTATCATCCATACAATTCTTTTCATTGTCATAATGCTTTTTTTAGTATAAAACGCTGCAACTGACGTTTTATTGTAGACAGGGGGGGGAGAGATGGGAGACGGGAAATGTAACAATATCGTAATACGATTTTCTTGACCATGACAGGGATTGGCTGTATCTTTGCACCGAGTAATTCAAGAATCATCACATACGATATGGAAACGAATCAAAACTATCTGACGATTGCGCTGCAACTGCTGGGCTCGCTGGGCCTGCTGATTTACGGCATGAGAATCATGAGCGAGGCGCTGCAGAAGATGGCCGGACCGCAGCTGAGACACATTCTGGCAAAAATGACCACCAACCGCGTGACGGGTATGCTGACGGGAACGCTCATCACGTGCGCCGTACAGTCATCATCGGCCACGACGGTGATGACGGTCTCGTTTGTGTCGGCCGGGCTGCTGACACTGGCACAGGCCATCTCGGTCATCATGGGTGCCAACATCGGCACGACGCTGACGGCGTGGATTATGTCGCTGGGCTACAACGTTGACCTGACGAGCGTGGTCTATCCGTCGTTCATGCTCGGCATCATGCTGATCTACAAGAAGCAGCACCGATATTTAGGCGACTTCCTGTTTGGCACGGCGTTCATGTTCCTGTCGCTGGTCATGCTGAGCGCGACGGGCAAGTCGATGGACTTGGAGCACAACGAGGCGGTCATATCGTTCTTTGCCTCGTTCGACACGTCGAGCCACCTGACCATTCTGGCCTTCCTGGCCATCGGCACGTTCATCACCTGCATCGTGCAGTCGTCGGCGGCCGTCATGGCCATCACCATCCTGCTCTGTTCCACGGGCGTGCTGCCCATCTACCTGGGCATTGCGCTGGTGATGGGCGAGAACATCGGCACGACGGCCACGGCCAATCTGGTGGCACTGGGTGCCAACACGCAGGCCCGCCGCGCGGCGTTGGCCCATCTGCTGTTCAATGTCTTCGGCGTGGTGTGGGTGCTCGTTGCGTTCTATCCGTTTGTCGACATGGTTTGCAGCGTTGTCGGCTACGACCCGTCCTTAGGCGGCCAGACGGCCAGGCTGCCCGTGGTGCTGGCCATGTTCCACACGTGCTTCAACGTCATCAATACGGCCATCCTCATCTGGCTGGTGCCTCAGATGGAGCGCGTGGTGTGCTGGCTGCTGCCCGAGAAGCAGGAGACCAGGGCAAGGGAGGACGAGTTCCGGCTGCAGTACATCCAGTCGAACCTGGTGCAGACGCCGGAAATCGCCGTTCTGCAGGCGCAGAAGGAGACGGCAGCCTTCGGCGAGCGTGTGGGCAGGATGTTCGGCATGGTGCGCACGCTGTTCCACGAGACTGACCCGAAGGATTTCGGCGAGCTCTTCAGTCAGATAGAGAACGAGGAGGACATGACCGACAAGATGGAGATTGAGATTGCCCGCTATCTGGAGCAGGTCAGCGAGGGCCACCTGAGCGACGAGACGAAGCAGAAGATTCGCCGCATGATGCGCGAAATCAGCGAGCTGGAGTCCATCGGCGATGCCTGCTACAAACTGGCCCGCACCCTGGCCCGCAAGCGCGAGGCCGGCAAGACGTTCACCCCTCACCAGAGCGAGCAGCTGCAGGCCCTCATGGTGCTGTGCGACCACGCCCTGGAGCAGATGCAGACCGTGATGCACGGCCACCGCGCCGAGCACGACATCCGCGAGACCTTCCGCATAGAGAACGACATCAACCAGCTGCGCCAGCGGCTGAAGGACGAGAACGTCACGGCCGTCAACAACCACGAGTACGACTACGCCGTCGGCACGCTGTACGTCGACATCATCAACGAGCTGGAGAAACTCGGCGACTATGTTGTCAACGTCGTCGAGGCCCGCTTCGGCAAATAAATCTGCCATCGCCGACGGTTTGTGGTGACTATAAAAATTCATGAAGAAAGGGGAGGTGCCTGACGCCCTGCGTCGCGGCACCTCCCCCTCGCTGTTGCTTATCTGAATATCCGTTTCTGTGCGTCGGACTGTCCGTTGCTGTAATGGTTCTGCCGGATATACATGCCACGGCGGGGATGGGTTGTGCGCTGTCCGTTGGGACGGTAGTAGGTTGTCCGGGTGGCTGTGCGGGCTGAGGGATTGTGTCGCGGACTGCTGATGGCGGTATTGCCGCCGCTGCCGGGTGTCGGTGTCAGGGTCATGTCTGAAAGTGCGGGATAGCCTTTGGCCGCCATCAGTGAGTCCCAGTCGGCGGGCAGGTCGATGCTGACGGTCGAGAAACCGCCGCCGGGCATGGTCTGGACCTTGTTGCGTGAGGCGTCGCCTGTAATGAGGAACGCCGTGGCCCCTTTCTCCATCGTTGGAACGGTGGTCATGGTCTCGGCCTGCGTGTCGTACCAGACGGGAGCAGATGTAGTCTCTCCGCCTTCACTTTTGATGATGTGGCTCAGATACTGGTTGAAGGTGTGCTCCCCGCCGTCCTTGCGTCCTCCGGCATTGGCATAGTAGTTGGCAAAAGCCCGTTCGTATGCCGACCGGCGGGAGTTCTCGACGAGGGCGTCCTCCAGTTGGCCGATGGTCTTGTATTCGTCCTTCAGGATGTTAGCCACGGGTTCGGTCATCAGGATGACGCGGTTGGTGAACTGCTTGCCGCTGCCCAGCGCGAACTGACACCGTTCGGAGATGTCCCACGCCATGAGCTGCATCACGCGGACAGGGTCGATGGTCGAGGGGGCCATGTTGTTGCCCCACATCAGTGCCGAGGCCAGGGTCACGGTGTTGTCGTTGATGTTGTAGCCGTTCTGCTCGTTCCATGTCTGCCAGCCCACGCGGTGGCAGGCTTCTTCGTCTTCCACCAGGCACCACGGCTGCAGGTAGCCGAACGTGCCCATGCGGTTCTGCCCGACATAGTAACCGGCGAGGTTCTGCAGTGCCAAGGCCATGAATCGGCTCAGTTCGGTATTGGCCTCGGCATTGATTTCGCCCTGGGCGCTGCTGATGCCCAACTGCCGGCAGACGGGTCCGTTCAGCCATGAATAGGGTACCCAGGCGTGGGTGCTCTGCAGCGTACGGCGGAAGTCGCCACCGCCCATGGCCTTCGTCATGGCAATGAGGATGGGCATGTATTCCGGCTTGCAGCCAGCCATGCACGCGTTCACTGCCACGTGCCACGTCGTCGTGGCCCGATTGGCACCAGGCAGCACGGCGACGGTCTCGTCCCACGCGTGGTCGGTATAGTCGAGATAGGTCAGCACCTTCTCGTAGGTGGGCGGGAAAAACGGTGTGCCGTCGCTCCATCCCATGGCCTTGAAGTGGGCGTAGACTTCGTCGAGTGTACCGTGGAACACATCGTCGGTAATGCCCTGCACGGCAGTCGTTGACGGATATTCGTCTTGGGTGATGGGCGTGGTGAGGGCCGTCACTATTTGCGGCCATGTAATCTCCTGCGTATTCTTGACGAGTTGTTCCTCTGTGTGCGAGGCGAAGGCTCCGGGATAGACGGCCACCCGCAGTACGGGAACGCCACAATTGCGGGCGGTGTAACGGGCTTCCTCGTCGAAGCCGGGAGCAGTGACGATGACCGAGGGGATGCCAAGTTTCTCTGCCACGATGCACGAGCCGGTCTCCTTCGGCGTACAGATGCCGCAGCCGCCATTGCCTGCTATCACGGCATCCACTTTCAAGTCGATAAGCCGCTGGCGGAACAATTCGGTCGACTGTCGTGTGATGCCTGGCGCGGGATAAGGGCCGGCAATGGGCAATTCGTCATACATGATGACTTTGGCCGTGGGATAATGCTCCCTGATGAGCCGCTTCAGTTCGGGGTGGGTGATGTTATACATGAAGTCCTCGCCCACGATGGCGATGGTCTTCCCCTCGAGCGTTGTCAGACGCGGAGCCATCTCGATAGGCTGCACGGTCGAGAAGCCGACGGGACTCACCACGTTGTACTTGACTGCTCCTGTGGCATCAGGGTCGCACGAGTCGTCACACTGGAAGCGGTCGGACTGCGCCGTGACGGAGCTGACGATTAGTAGTTGAAAACTGAAGATGAAGAATACCAGTCTGAAAATCTGTTTCATTGTCGTTGCAATTTAGGTTTGTTTATAAGATACATAACGACAGGCAGTTCATCGTCCGGTGACGGTCAGCACGCCGTCCTTCAGCCCGTCGGCAGTACACGTCAGGACGGATGCCGACGGCTGA
>Ga0256407_10014984_pt1 | contig 10081 bp, 8 predicted proteins | sample RumenRJG_04DNA_FD_193489 | JGI IMG/M metagenome (GOLD analysis project Ga0256407, IMG submission 193489) | Bovine rumen microbial communities from Lethbridge, Alberta, Canada - RJG_04 | ecosystem: Host-associated > Mammals > Digestive system > Stomach > Rumen | place: Canada: Alberta | collected... | reverse complement strand
TTTTCTCTTCCTATTTTTTTATCTTGTTTTAAGGGTATTGATGGGTGTTTTTTATTATTTTAATAATGTCTGTGAGGTAGATAAGTGTGTTGATTCTTGAATTTTTGTATTAAAAATATTTATATTTTATGTAATCATAGTTAATAATGGTGCTTAATTAATTGGATTTTTTGGTGTTTTAAATGGGAGAAAGTAATAATAATTCAAAAGAATCTGCTTATAGTTCTGAATTAGAAAAATACCTTGATGAACAAGATAAAAATTCATCAGATGACTTGGATTTTGATGATGAGTCTAATTTTGGCTCTTCCAGTATTGGGGGTTCCAAATTAGATGAATATATTAACCTTGATGAGGATGAAGAAGATGATGAGGTTAAATATTGTTCCATCTGTGGTAAAGAATTAAAAAAATTCAATTATGGAGATAAATGTGATGAATGTGTTAAAAAATGTGAATTGGTCAATGATATTAATGAATTATTGGATTATGTCTCTCCATCCGAAGAATTAAAAAGAGATATATTATTGGACGCTGGTTTTGATGAACTTAAATTGAATATTACAATTTCTAATTTAAGGGATGAAAAATTAATTGTTTTAGGTTCAAAAGGCATTTTTTTAACAGATGTTAAAAGATTAAATGACTTTTTTAGGGTATATGGTTCCAGTACAGATCTTCTTGATGAATCTCTTTATAAAAATTTAATGTTCTCAGATGATTTTGTAGATATTAGCCAATATTCTGATTTGGTTCAGATAATATTCAATCCTAAAAATAATAAATGGAAAGTTAATTTGTTTAGGGATGGTAGATTCGTTCTTAAAAAGTTTTTCATTGGTCTTTTAGATGCTAATAATTTTGCTACTCGTTATTTGAAGGAAATGGGGGAACTTGGTAATCTTCGTGATAAAAAACCGGTTGAGCAAAAGCAGGTTAAGTATAAACGATCAAAGCACAAATTCATCTTTTTCAGTATAAAACGTAATCAATGGTATGTAAAGGTAAAAGGGTATGGGGATTCTAAAATACTTGGTTTTTATAATACTGAAGAGGAAGCGGTCCTTGCTAGGGATGGGTATATTGAGAAAAAAAGAGAAAACCGTGCTAATTTTCGACGTAAATCAGATGCAATCATTTCATTTAATGAAAGAAAAAATAAATGGGTTGTTAAAGTAAATAAAAAAAGAGGATTTAAAAAATTAGGGTATTATGATACTAAAAAGGAAGCGATAGCTGCTAGAAATGAGTATTATAATATAGGCATTGAAAAGGAACTTGAAAATGTTCCTAGTTTTAGTGAGGGAGATAGGGTTCAAGTAACATCAGGAATGTTTGAATCCGATTTTGGAGTTATCAAGGGATTTAATGAGGAAAGAGATTCATTTATTGTAAAACTTGAAAATCCAGATGTTCCGCTTCCAATATTTATTAAATCTGACCGCTTAAGGCCGATTTAACTCTTTTTCTTTTTTTCATTTAAAAACTATTATATATACTTAACTACATATTATACATTATTGTATCAATGTTACATACTGATATCAATTTTTCAATTTGAAGGCATTTTCTTTATATTGGTACAATAGCGCGGGGTTGGTTAGTTTGTTAAGAAATGCAGATATCAAGTTTAAATATGATTCTGATAAAGATAATTTGGTTGAGGAGTTTTATATTCCTGTTTTATCAAATTCTATAGAATATTATAGGATGTCAGGGTATTTTTCATCTTCTTCATTAGCAATTTCTGCACGAGGTATTGCTGATTTTATTATTAATGGCGGAAAGATGAAGTTATTGTGCAATGCACAGTTAACTAAAGAAGATTATGAAATTATTGAAGAAACCCGACAGAATTCTGTAGATTACATTCAATGCAGATTTTTAGAGGATTTACACAGTATTGAAGATGAATTTATTAAAGATCATGTCAAGGCGTTAGGATGGATGCTCGCTAATGGTTTTTTGGAGATAAAAATTGCCATACCAAAAGATAAAAAAGGCATATTCCATTCTAAAGTGGGAATTCTAAGAGATAATGAAAATAATTTGGTTTCATTCAGCGGATCAGATAATGAAACTGCAGCGGGATGGTTATACAATATTGAAGAATTTAAGGTTTTCAGATCATGGGATTCTGGTGAAGAAAAATATGTTAAGTCAGATGTAGATACTTTTAATGATTATTGGAATGGAGTTACTGAAAGAACAGATATTATCGATTTGCCATCTGCTGTTAGAGATGAACTAATTGAATTTGCACCTGTATCTAGAAAAGAATTGGTGGTAATATCTAGAAAAACTAGAAAGCCAATAAACTTAAGAGAATATCAGGAAGATGCAATTGATTCCTGGTTTAATCATGACTGCAGAGGTTTATTTGAAATGGCAACTGGTACAGGTAAGACAATCACTTCATTATCTGCTTTTAAACAATTGTCCAGTACTAAGGATAAGTTAGTTACAGTCATTGCTTGCCCTCAATTGCATTTAATCGATCAATGGATTAAGGATGTGGAGAATTTCCATTCTGGAAAGATATTAAAAGCATCAAGTAAAGAGAAATGGAAAGATAAGGTAAGTGCATTAGCTCGTGATTTTTATATGGATTTGGAAGACCATGTAGTGATAATGACAACACATGATACATTGGCCTCTGATTATTTTATTAAAAAGATTAAAAAGATTAAATCTGATAAGTTACTTATTGTAGACGAAGTTCATGGAATTGGTTCTTCAAAGAGGCTCAAGGGATTGATTGAGGATTATAATTATAGATTGGGATTAAGTGCAACACCAAAAAGATGGTTTGATGAGGAAGGAACCCAAGCTATTTATGATTATTTTGGTGATGTTGTTTTTGAATTTGATATAGAAAGAGCGTTAACTGATTTCAATCCAGATACTGGAAAACATTATTTAACTCCTTATTACTATTATCCTATCATTGTTGACTTAACTAATGAAGAATATTCTAAATATAAAGAGTTGAGCAAAAAAATTGCAAAAGCGCTTGCACGTAAAAAGAATAATAATGAAAAAATTTCGCTTTCTGCATTATGTAATGAACGTCAAAAGGTAATTAACAATGCTGAGAATAAATATGAAGAGTTTAGAAAGTTATTAAGAGAACATGAAGGCATTGATAAATTGATTGTTTATTGCTCAGATAGACAAATTGATAGGGTTCAAGAAATTTTAATTGAGGAAAATGTCATTCCTCAACATAGATTTACACATAAAGAATCATCCGGTAAAACTCAAAAAGAATTATTTTCTCAAAGGGAAAAGATTTTATATAATTTTGAAAAGGGTAACTACAAAGCATTAGTTGCCATTAAATGTTTGGATGAAGGAGTGGATGTTCCTGTTGCAGAAAATGCTATAATTTTATCAAGCACTTCTAATCCAAGGGAACATGTTCAAAGAAGAGGCCGTATTTTAAGAAATGCGCCGGGTAAAGATCATGCAACGATTTATGATTTTTTAGTTTTTCCTAAGGAAAAAACCGAAAGTGGTTCAAAAATCATGAAAAAAGAGATAGACAGGTATAGAGAATTTGCAAATCTTGCAATCAATTCTTTAGACTGTTTGGAAATTTTAGATAAATATTATTACAGCACTTAAAGGAGGTAATTAGGTGGCGGTAAAAGTTAATCCTGAAATTGAAGAATATATTGATAATTTGGAATATGATGGAAAAATCAAAGAATGTCTTAAAGATATTTTGGATTTGGAATTGACAAGATATAAAGAAGATATTACTCAGTATACTGCAGAGTATAATAGAATAATAGAAAGATATTTGGAGAAATGAGATTATGATATTGGATAGGGTTATTATAAATAATTATCGTCAGTATCGTCATGCAGAAATAGAATTTGCTAAAGAAACCAATAAAAATTTTACTATTATTCAGGGAACTAATGGTGCTGGGAAAACTACATTGCTGAATGCTTTAAGTTGGTGTTTATATGATGAAGAGATTCATGATTATGGTGATGAAGCAGCAATGGAAATATGTAATAATAAATCAGCATTTATAGCATCAGATGGTGATAAAATTGAGGTTTCTGTTCAGATAGATTTTACTGATGAAGGTAAATATTTGGCATTTAAGAGGTCAAGAAAGTTCATTAAACGTGGAGATAAATTAATCCCTGCAAGAAATAACACTGATTTTCAAGTTCTAAAAGAAGATGATGCAGGCAATATATCTGTTGAAGAAAATGATGTGTATACTATTGAACGTAAACTTCCTCAAGAAATTGAAGATTATTTCTTTTTCGATGGGGCTCGTTTAAGTGAATATTTCCAAGAAAATAGTAATAATAATATTAAAGATTCTGTTTTTGTCTTATCTCATTTAAATCTTTTAGAAAATTCTTATAACAATTTACCTGAAGTTAAAAGGAAATATGTTAGGGAACTAAAGAATGACTCTCCGAAGTTAGGTAAGGCTACAGAAAAGGTTTTATATTATGAAACTGAGTTAGCAGATGCTAAAGAAAATTTAAAACAAAATGAAAACAATCTGAAAATAGCTGAAGAAAAAATTGAAGAAATTACTGAGGAATTACGTGCTAAAAAAGCATATGATATTGAAAAAGATATGGAAAGATATCAACATTTGAATAAGGAGATAAAAAATATTAATAGTCGCTTGTTTGACAAAAATGGACTTGTTCAAACTAGGATAAATAAGGTATTAAAAAAATATCCTTATGTCTTATCTTATAATTATGCTAAACAATTTGAAATTTTAGGTGAGCAGTATAGGAAAAAAGGTTATATTCCTCCTAAATATAAAAGGAGTTTTATCGAAGATTTGTTGAATGAAGGCATATGTATCTGTGGTGCTGATTTAAAAGAAGATAATGAACATAAACAGCATCTTGAAAAATTGTTGGAGTTAACTAATCCTATAACAGATAAATCCGAAGAAATTACTGTTGCTTTAGCAAATGTTAAACGTAATATTTTGTCAGATTCCACTGACTTTAAGGATGATTTTATTAATAGATATAAAGCTATTAAGAAAGCTAATGATCAGAAAGAAGAGTTAATCTCTGAAAGACAAACAATTAAAGCTAAATTAGATGCAAATCCCTATGAGGAAATTCAAAAGTTAAATGCGAAATTAACTGATTATGAAAATCAGAAAAGAAAATCTGAAAGTAATATACTTTCAATAAAAAATAGTCAAATACCAAAATTTACTAAAGAGTTAGGTTATTGGAGGCAGCAACTATCAAAAGAAGAAGCATTATCGATTAAATGTAAGGAACTTCAAGAAAAAATTGCATTATGTGATAAACTTATTGATATGGCTAATAATGTATATCATGAAATGTCTGAAATTATACGTAAGGATATCCAAGAATTTACTAAAGACAAATTTGATAAAATTCTTTGGAAAAAGGATGAATTTGTTGATGTTCGCATTAATGAAAATTACGAAGTGTTTATTAAGAATAAAACAGGTTTTGAAGAAAGGCCGGGTGACTTATCCGATGGGGAAAAAATAAGTTTAGGTCTTTGTTTCATGTATGCATTGCATAAATATTCTGGCTTTGAATTACCTATTATAATGGACACTCTTCTGGGACCTATTGGGGTAGAGATAAGAGAAAATATTGCTACATTTTTACCTCATTTGGTTGAAAACAAACAAACAGTATTGCTTGTAACTGGTACTGAGTACACTGAAGATTTTAGAAACATTTTATTTGACCACATCGGAAAAGAATATACAATTGAATGGTCTAATTCTGATGAAGGTAAAGAATCTATTGTTAAGGAGAATTCACTTAATTAAGGTGGTTTAAATGGCTGAAGGAAGAAGAATTATTTATGATGATGAAGATAAAGAAATTTATGATAAATTGAGGGCCAGTTCCGGAATTTTTAATAAATTGGATCTTATAGATTTATTTGCCATAGCTTTAATTTATGGTAAAAAGAATGGAAGACGTACTCCATTAGGTAAAGGTGCAATTGGTAGAATAAGAGATTCAACAATACGCAATTCTCCTGTAAAAGAGCTTATGATGGTTATTGCAGTTGAAGAAACTGGAAATATGGATATTCTTTCTGATACTAATGAATATTTTAGGATTTGTGAAGAATATGCTAAAACTGGAATAAATTTGTTGGAAAAAGATTATATTGAAAATTCAGATGATCTTTTAAATGATTTAGAAATGGAAATGTTTGAATACTATGATGATGTAATTGCCGAAGATATTGCAAAGACTTCTGATTAGAGATTTATTTATTTTCATTTTATTTTCTTTTTTAAATTTATATATTGAAATAGATATATTAAATAAATATATAATTTAATTAACATAAGGGGCCTTATTTTTAATGAACTTTGAAGATTGGATTACTGAGGATGTAAAGAGGGTTTTATTAATTGATCCAGCATTCCCTATTGCAAATAAAAGTAGAAATCATAAGGATTTATTGCCTGTGGGTTTGCTTAAAATCAGTACTTATCTTAAAAATAGAAATATCGAAACCACTTTAATTAGATTAAACAATGATGATGATTTTAAAGATTATATTTTGGATTTCAATCCTAATCTGGTAATGATTACTTCAGTTTTCACATATTGGTTTAAAGAAGTTGAAGAGGCGGTTAATTATTCTAAAAAAATTTTACCTGATGTTCCAGTAATAGTTGGAGGTATCTTGGCTTCCTTGCTTCCAGAAGTATGTGAAGAAAAACTTGATTGTGATTATGTCCATAAAGGAGTTATTGAATGTGCGGAACATCTTAAGCCTGATTATTCATTACTTGAAAATGGTGGGGAAGATATTAATTTCCAAATTATCCACTCTTCAAGAGGATGTGAACGTGGATGTAAATTTTGTGGTGTTAATAAAATTGAACCTAAATTTCAAGGATTTCCTTCAATTGAAAATGAAATAATACGTAAAAATCTAGTTTTTTATGATAATAATTTATTACGAAATCCTCACGTTGAAATATTGCTTCAAGAATTAATTAAACTCAGAAAAGAGAAAAAGATTACTAGATGTGAATCTCAAAGTGGTTTTGATGGTCGAGTTTTACGTAAAAATCCAGAATTGGCTAAATTATTGAAAGAAGCTAATTTTAAAGATCCAAAAATTGCATGGGATGGTCCTTATAGGAGAAAGAAAAAAAGAAAGGAAGAAATTGATGTTTTAGTTAATGCAGGATATGATTCTAAAGAAATTGCAGTTTTCATGCTTTATAATCATGATTTAAGTTATACTGAACTTGAAAAGAAGAGGGCGTTATGTTTTAAATGGGGAGTTCAAATTTCAGATTGTAGATTTAGGCCATTAGATAGGTTAACTGATGGATATAATCCTCATAAAAGAAAACAGGAAATGGATGAATATTATATTCATGAAAATTGGTCTGATGAAGAGGTAAGACAGTTTAGAAGAAATGTAAGAAGGCATAATATTTGTATTAGACATAATATGGCTTATCATTCTAGGCAAGCTGAACTCAAAAAAATCTCAAAAGAAGATTCAATGTTAATTCGAACATTGAGCTATGAAGAGGTATTGGAAACAGATATAATTGATGATGCATGGAATCCTGCAGAACCTCATTTTATTAAAAAAGACTCAAGGCAAACTACTTTGTTATGAATGATTTATATTTCTAATTGGTTGATTTTATATTGATCTCCTAAAATTGTTTTAATTTTATTTTAAGAATATATTATCTTTTTCATCGTTATAATTTATTTTCATTACTTTTCAAATGCTCTCTAATTAACTATTAATATACAAGTTAATCAATATATTATATGTTGGAGATATTACTATGGATAAAACTGTTGTTGAATTATTTGCAGGTGTTGGAGGATTTCGTTGCGGCTTTAATCAAGTTAAATTTGATGGAGATAAGGTTACAGAAGAAAATAATTGGAATTTTGTCTGGGCTAATCAATGGGAGCCTTCCACTAAAACACAAGCTGCATTTGATTGTTATACTGAAAGATTTGGGGAAAATTCTTGTGTTTGCCAAGATATTGGTGAAATTGATAAGGAAATTATTCCAAATCATACGGTACTTGTTGGCGGATTTCCCTGTCAAGATTATTCTGTAGCAAGATCTCTATCTAATGAAAAAGGAATTGAAGGCAAAAAAGGAGTATTATGGTGGGAAATTGCGAAAGTTTTAGAAACAAAACAACCCCCTTTTGTTTTACTTGAAAATGTTGACAGATTACTTAGATCTCCTTCAACTCAACGGGGCCGTGATTTCGGAATAATGTTGAGAACATTTTTGGACAATGGTTATGCTGTTGAATGGAGGGTTATTAATGCTGCAGAATATGGTTTTCCTCAAAGAAGAAGGAGAGTATTCATATTTGCTTATCATGAATCCACTAATTATTATAAAAAGATGCTTAAAGTTCCCTTAGAACAAATTGTTTATAAAACTGGAATCTTTGCTAAAAACTTTCAAATTAAAGATATTCAATTGGACAAAGAGCATACTAATATTTCAGCTAAAAAGTATAAAGATCTCATTGTATTAAACAATGAGTTTGATTTACATTTTTTTAATGCGGGATGTATGGTTAATGGTGAAATTATACATTTAAGGTCGAACCAGTTGAATGTAAAAACAATACTCTACTAAAGGATGTTCTTGAAGATGGAGAAATTGATGAAAAATATTTTATTTCTGCTGAAAAACTAGAAAAATGGAAATATTTGAAAGGTTCAAAGAAATTAAAGCGTAAAAAACCTAATGGTGAGACATATTGTTATTCCGAAGGATCTATTGCTTTTCCAGACCAATTGGATGCTCCTGCAAGAACAATGCTTACCAGTGAAAGCACAACTAATCGAAGTTCTCATATTATTGGTGTTGATGAAGAGAAAGATGTTTATAGGACATTAACTCCAGTAGAGGCTGAAAGAATTCAAATGTTTCCGGATAATTGGACCAATATTGAATCTAAGGCGATGACTGAGAGAAGACGTTACTTTATGATGGGTAATGCTTTAGTTGTGGGTATTGTAGAAAGATTGGGAAAATATTTGGAAAAAATTGTTGAAGCTGAAGATTAAATGTATGGTTCATTATTTAATTTCTCAACAATGTATAATCCTTTAATCCAAATTTGTTGATAATACATTTGTACTCCGTTTATTCTCAATGGTTTCACATCGGAGGTGGAGCTTGTTCCTCTTACAAAAACATTTCCTTCAGAACTTTTTGGAAAATTTGGAGCACTTCTAACTACTCCATTTTTATTTATTATAGGTTTTCCATATTTGTTTAGGGCTATAATATCTTCTAATTTGTTATTTACAATTAAATCTTTTATTCTTTCCCAGGTTCTTCTAACATCATTCTCAATAAATTGTTGACTAAAATTAATCATTTTGAAGCCTAAAAATTTATTCTCAATCATTTTTGCATCATTATATGGCTTTTGGAAAAGTATACACAATATTTTATTGTTTGTAAAATAATCATAGATTTGTGAGTCTTCAAATTCAATTTTTTCATTTTCAAATTCATCAAAATCGATTGTAAAGAATTTCATATCTTCCTTTCTATGCCCTTTTTCTGTCAAAGTTATTGTTTTTCCTATTATTCCCGCTTTTCTAAATAATTCAATGCTTTGCATTCTATTGGACTTTCCACCGAACATTTTAACAATAATCGTTTCTCCAATTGCCTTGTTAACACGTTTTGCATCTATGTCAAGCAAATCCATTAATTCTTCAATTGTTTTTCCATTATATTTTTCAGATAACTCATGTAATGTATTGTTTATTTCAGAGTAAGTGGTATATTTTCCGGGCAATTGTTCCAATCCTCCTTCAAAGTGTTCCTGTATAATTGAGGACACGACCGTTCTTTTCAATCTGAATCTTGGTCTGTTCGGCCATTTTGGAGCGGTATCTATATACATCAATTTTGGCCTCAACTCATGTGAAATCCGAGGGTATTCATCCTCATAGTCTTCATATTCATCCTGCAGGTATCTAATGAAATCCCTTACAATTTCCCAATCATTTTTTAAAATCTCTTGATCTTCTTCATCGAAT
>Ga0256407_10014983_pt1 | contig 10081 bp, 15 predicted proteins | sample RumenRJG_04DNA_FD_193489 | JGI IMG/M metagenome (GOLD analysis project Ga0256407, IMG submission 193489) | Bovine rumen microbial communities from Lethbridge, Alberta, Canada - RJG_04 | ecosystem: Host-associated > Mammals > Digestive system > Stomach > Rumen | place: Canada: Alberta... | reverse complement strand
TGGGCAGATCATGGGTTCTCCCTCCTGCGCGTGGCCCCGGCGATACGGGGCTCCCCTTCGGGGGAATTGTTTGATTGTTTGAATTGTTTGATTGTTTGATTTAGAAAGGAAAAAGACATGAACATCTGGCAGAAACTGAAGCTCGGCACGAAGTTCCTCTTCGGCTCGTTTGAGTCGGCGAGCGACTACCTGCTCAAACTCACCAACGACTACCTCGCGAAGACGAGCGTCGCGGCGAACGTCGCGAAGGCGCGCGAGATGATCGGCTATGCCTTTACCTGGCTCGTCAGGCTCGAGCCCTACTGCCCGAAGAAATGGGCGGACGACTACCACCGCATCCTCACTGCCGTCGAGATTCTTTTCGACGCACTCGAGGACGGCGCGATCGCCCACAACGAGATGGAGCGTCTCACCGGCGCGATCCAGCTCGCCTACAAGGAGTGGCAGTCGTGAAGAACGCGGCGGACATCAAGGCGAAGCTCAAGGCGAAGCGCGACGCCGTGAAGGCGAAGCTCGACGCAAGGAAAAACAAACTAAAGGAGAAAAAGAAATGAAGAACGAAGTCTCAATCACGCTGATGCGCGCCATGTTTCTCGTAGCGCTGTTCACGATATGCTACTGTCTCGCGGGCTGCGCCCTGGAGCGCGCCGACCCGGCGGCGAGGTCGAACCGTGCGACGTACACGATAAGCGTCGTCGCAGAGGGAGGCTCTACCGCGACCGCGTACATAAGCGACGGCCTCATGGCGACGGCGGACGGCGAGGGCGCGATCACGCAGCCCGCGACGCTGACGACCGAGCAGAGTCCGGACGTGACGGTTCCCGGCGACGCGGTCACGGCAGGCATCCAGGCGATCGGGCACGTCACGGGCAAGGCCATCGACGCATACGCGGCAAAGGCATCGGGCGAGAAGGCAAATAGTCAGTTAGGGTCGGATAGCGTCAAGGGAGCGTCGGACGCTGGCGACTGCCCCGACGGGAACTGCACGACCGGCGCGTGCACCGACGGAAGCTGCGAGGTGAAGTGACATGGAAGTCGACGGCGTAAATCTTGCGATAGGCGGCGGAGCAGTCACGGCGATAGCCGGGGTCGTGGGCGCGTACATCAAGGCGAAGTTCGGGAAGACGCAGATCCCGCAGCCGATGGAGACGAGCCAGGTCGGGCCGTTCGTGACGTGCGGAGAGTGCAAGCAGCACCGCGCGGCGATCGGCAAGCGCATCGACACCATCGAGACCTCGACGCGCACGATCATCAACAAGCTCGACGAGATCGACACCCGGGCGGAGCAGCGCAGCGAAAACCTGCACCGGCGTCTGGACCCGATCATCGAGAAGGTCGCCGCCAACTCGGCGAAGGTCGAGATGATGGACGCCGTCATTCGCGACGCGGCGAAGGCCGCGGCAATCGGAGGGAAGAAATGAACGACTTGACGTTGCAGAAGAAGACTCTTTCGGTCTTGGAGCGCCTGGACGGAATCGCGATCAGGGAAAGCGTCCTCGCGAGCGAAGTGGAAATCCTCGTCGGGCGTCCGCTCACGACGGACGAGTTCCGCGCCACGATGAAGGAGCTGATGGGCACCGGGCGCGTGAAGCGCACCTTCGACGCCTGGAACGAGGCGCTCTACGAAATCACCGGCGCGGGCAAGGACGCGCTAATGGGGCGGTAGGCGATGGGCAAACTTCGCACAGACTCCTGGGCGGCGGGGCTTAGCGAGGAGCAGAGCTGGGAGCTCTACTCGAAGGCGCGGCGCTGCCAGTGGCAGGAGGCGGCTGCGTGGGCGGTGAAGGAGTTCGGGCTTGAGAAGGGTCCGTCGCGCACCGCGTTCTACGCCTGGATGACTGCGATGCGGGAGGAGGAGCATGAGCACCGCATGGGCCAGGCGGCGATTGCGGCGGCGGAGGCCGCGGCGCTCGGCGGCAAGTGCACGAAGGACGAGGCGCTGATACAGGCGTTCAAGGCGCTTGCCACGGACGTCGCGCTCACGACGGGCGACGCGAAGACGGCGTCGGCGTTCGTGTACTCGGCGATGGCGATCAAGGACCGGCTGCAGAAGGAGCAGGAGCTTGCGCTTAAATCGGCCGCGCAGTCGACGAAGGACGAGCAGCTTAAATTGGCCCGCGAGAAGTTCGAGGCGGCGGAGAAGCGGCTGAACGCGGTTCAGGGCGCGGTGGACGCGCCGCAGCTCACGGACGCCGAGCGCGTGGCGAAGATCAAGTCAATCTTTGGAATGAAGTAGAAAGGGAACTCCGATGGTTATGGCTCTCGCTACCGCTCCGCAGCTTCGCGCTTCTCAACCTCAAAAGGTCGAAGCGTTAGCGTAGACTTCGGACTAATCGGAGTTAAAACATGGACATCCTGAACGAGATACTTATGCCATATCAGAGGCGGTGGGTGGAAGACACCAGCCGCTTCAAGATCGGGCTTTGGTCTCGCCAGACCGGCAAGAGCTTCGCGACGGCGTGCGAGTCCGTCTTGGACTGCAACGCCCAGCCGAAGGGCAACTCCGATTTGTGGGTAGTCCTCTCCGCCGGGGAGCGCCAGGCGCTCGAGTGGATGGAGAAGGCGAAGAAATGGACGGAGGCCGTCAAGGCGACGGTTGACAGCTATGACGAGATACGCGACTCTGCAAACGCCCTGCTCTCCCGCGCCGAGATCCGCTTCGCGAACGGAGCCCGCATCGTCGCAATCCCCGCGAACCCCGACACTGCCCGCGGCTATTCGGCGAATCTGGTACTGGACGAGTTTGCGATCCACGAAAAGCCCTTCGACATCTGGGCCGCGATCTACCCGTCGATAACGAACCCGCTCTCCGGAAAGAAGAAGCTGCGGATAGTGTCGACTCCAAAGGGGCGCGGCAACAAGTTTGCGGACCTCTGGGAGCACAACGAGAAGTACTCGAAGCACAAGGTGACGATCGAGGACGCGGTGAGGATGGGGCTGCCCATCGACATCGAGGAGCTGAAGGCGGGCGTGGACGATCCGGACATCTGGGCGCAGGAGTACATGTGCGAGTTCATCGACAACACGTCGGTGCTGCTGCCCTACGAGATGATCGGCAAGTGCGAGAGCGAGAAGATTGCCGACGACGGCGCGAGCCCGCTCTACGTCGGCATGGACATCGGACGCCAGAAGGACCTCTCCGTCATCGTGACGGCGGTCAAGCTCGGCGACGTTCTCGCGGTCATAGACGTGACGGAACTGAAGCGCATGCCGTTCAACGACCAGCTCGACGTGCTGCTGTCGAAGTGCGGCATCAGCTTCGGCGGCAGGCCGTCTTCAATCAACTATGCAAACCGCGTGAAGAAGGTCTGCATAGACTCCACCGGCATCGGCGCTATGCTCGCGGAGGAGGCTACGCGGATCGGCGGCGGAAAGTTCGAGGGCGTGCAGTTCAACGTCGCGACGAAGGGCGAGATGTACGGACTCATGCGGCGCAAGTTCGAGGAGCGGTCCATCCGCATCCCGGTCTCGCGCGACTTCCGCGAAGACCTGCACGCGGTGCAGCGCGTCGTCTCGACCGGCGGCAACGTGACGTACTCCGCGCCGAGGAACGCCGACGGACACTCGGACCGCGCGTCCGCCCTGGCGCTCTGCTGCCGGGCTGCGAGCGCCGCGCCGTACGTGCCGCCGATCATAGCGACTGCGGCACACAACATCGACACAAGGAGCGTTTATGGCGACTAAGAAGAGTGGCAAGGTGAAAGTGAACAGTGACAAGCTGCCGCCTCCCCATGTGCCGACGAGGCCGGTCGTGGTCGACGCGGCGCACTGCTGGCTGGAGCGCACGAATCCGCTTGTCGGCGTCTCGATACGCACGGCGCAGAACATCTGGGACGCCGCCCGCGCCGGCGACACGCAGCGCCTTCACTGGCTCTTCAACGAGATCGAGAGCGCGAACCCGGTGCTCTTCACCTGCATCGAGCGCAGACAGGCGGCGATCGCCGGATTCCAGCTCAAGGTCTCCGCGCTGCCGTCGATGGAAGGCGGCCTCGCAGACGAGCAGAAGAACGCCGTGGAGAGCTTCATCGCGGGGATAGAGAACTTCACGGAGATGCTGGAGCACCTCGACTCGGCGTTCTTCCGCGGCTTCGCGCTCGCGCAGCCGATCTGGGAGGAGGACGCGACCGTGCGCGAGATACGGCTGCACAACTCGTGGGAGTTCCTTGTGCACGACGGCGTCCTCTACCACAACCCCGAGTGCAACGGCTTCACGCGCGACGCCGTGAGCTGCGCGGACGCGGGGCTCATAGGCATCCAGCGCAGACGGGCGATAGACTACCCGGCGCTGTCGATCCACATCCGCCACGCGGTCTCGGAGCGGGACTGGGGGAGGTTCCTCGAGCGCTACGCGCTGCCGAAGCCCGCAGTGACGATGGCCCCGAACGCGACGAACGAGCAGAGGAAAGACTACCTCGACGCAGCGCGTGCCGTCGAGAACGGACAGGTGAGCGTGTGGCCGAGCGGCAGCAGCATCACCGACTTCGCCGGCGGATCGCGCGGCACCGATCCGTTCAACACCTTCATCGACCACCAGGAGAAGCTGGTCGTCCTGTTGGCGACCGGCGGCACCCTCACGTCGCTCGCCCAGGCCGACACCGGCTCTCTCGCTGGCGGAGCGCAGATGAAGGTGTGGCAGGAGATAGTCCGCCGCGACGCGGGCGTTCTCTCGCAGGCGGTCATGCGCTCGCTCATCAAGCCGTTCCTCGCGGCGAAGTTCGGCGCGCAGCCGTGCGCGGTCGACTTCTCGCTAGACTTCCCTTCCGAGCGCAGCGCCCAGGACGCGGCGAACGTCGCGGTGGCATTGAAGCAGGCGGGATGGCGCATCGACCAGGGAGAACTCGAAAAAGCGGTCGGTTTCACCCTCGAAAGGGAGGAATCCGCCCCCCAGATGCAGGCTTTTGCGAGGGCAAAGGCCAAGACCCCGTTTAAAAACGACGAGAATGGCTTTAAAAACGCGCCGCACGTTTCGGGCGGACAAGGAGACCCCAAGGGCGAGGACGCGCTTGTAGAGGCTCTGAGCGGCCTGTTTGAGAAGTCGCTGGCCGAGGCCGCCGCCGAAGCGGTCAAAAAGGAGGAAAAACAAGATGAAGAATGATACACTGACTTTCGCCGCCTGCAGCGCGGTCAAGGAAGACGCCGAGACGAAGGCGACGTGGTTCCAGACCTTCCCGCCATATGGCCGCTACCCGGTCGGCGGCACGGTCAAGGGCGCGGCAGCAGACGCGGAGTTCGTCTTCGACGAGGCCGCTGCAAAGGCCGTTATGGATGCTTTCAAGAACGCTGCGGCGGATCCTGCGTGGCCGGGCGTGCTTGTCGACGAGGAGCACTACTCGCTCGACCCGTCGAAGTCGTCTGCGGCGATGGCGTGGGCGAAGGACATCCGCCAGGAGGCGGACGGATCCATCTGGACGCGCTGGGAGTTCACGCCCAAGGGCCGCGAGCTGTGGGAGTCGAAGACACTCCTCAACCGCTCGCCCGCTTTTGCATGCGCGAGAGACGGCAAGGAGTACCGCCCGATCGCGCTCAAGTCCATCGGGATGACTAACACCCCGCACTTCGGAGAGCTTTCGACTCTTGCCGCGGCGCGTGCCGCGGAGGTCAACAACAACAAAGGAGAAATCCGAATGAAGAAACTGATGGAAGAGCTCGGGCTTGCAGAAGGCGCGTCGGAAGACGCAGCCGTCGCCGCCTGCCGGGCTATCAAGGAGAAGGCCTCCGCAGCGACGAAGGCCAGAGACGACGCGCTCGCCGAGTGCCGCAAGATGAAGTGCGAAGCCTTCATCGAGGCGAACAAGGCGAAGATCGCCGACGTCGCGGCGTGCCGCGAGGTCTACATGGCGAACCCCGAGAGCGCCGAGAAGCTGATCGCGGCGTGCAAGGCGCCCGAGGCGAAGACGCAGACCGTCCTCGCCGCGGCGAAGAAGACGCCCGAGGTCAAGAAGGACGGCGGAGCGGTCGCGACGTGCCGCGAGCAGATGGCCGCGCTTCCCGCCAACGAGCGCGCCGCGTTCTACAAGGAGCACAAGGCCGACATCGACGCCGGCAAGTAATCCAGGAAACATTCACTGAACAAACACAAAGGAAAGGCAAAACAACATGGCACTCACATCCCCCGGTCTCACGCTTGCGATTGACGCCCTCTTCGGGAACATCAAGCCGCAGCTCGACCTCATCCGCCGCCTCGGCGCGACGGACTTCGCCGCCGAGAACCCCGGCGTCGACATCAAGCCCGGCACCACAATGAAGATGCCGCTCTCGTCCGTCTCCGAGGCGCTCGCGTTCGACGACGACACGAACAACTACCTGACGGGCGGCGACACCACCTACGGCACGCTCACCTGCACGCACTTCCTGCAGGGCTACGACATGCGCGGCACGAACATCGACGCCGGCGTGAACGCGCCCCGCATCAAGCAGCTGTTCTCGATGCGCGTGGCGACTGGCCTCTCGATGGCGATGCAGAAGGCGCTCAAGACCGCGCTCGACGGCACGACCGCCTCGACGGGCGTCAAGATCGTCGCCTCGCCGACGCTCGCGCAGTACGACGCGCTCGCGGCGGACGTCACCTGGCTCGACAAGCTCAACTCGGCGCTCGTCGTCAACGGCGCGGAGTTCGCGATCCTCAAGAGCCTCATGCACGGCGCTCACCTCTCCGCCACCCCGGCGAACATCGCGCAGGAGCTCGGCTTCCGCGACGTCATCGTGGTGCCCGGCATGACGGCCCGCGCGGTCATCGTCCCCGTGAGCTCCATCGGCTTCATGGGCCGCGTCCCGGAGATCGTCGCAGACTACAAGGAGACGGGCGTCGAGACGGATCCGGATTCCGGCCTCTCGATCGGCATCGTCGTCGCCGACGATCAGGAGCATAACCGCATCGTCGTGAACGGCGACCTGTGGTTCGGCGTCTGCGCGAAGTCCGCGAACGCCGCCGCCACCGATGCGGGCATCATCAAGGTCGGCACCGCGAGCTAATCGACCGAAAGGAGCGGCAATGGCAAACTGGGTAAAGCCTACGGAAACCGACCTCGCGGCGAACCTCTCGCAGAGCGAGGTGGACGCATTCCGCCGCGACGGGGCTCTGGACGGCACCGATCCGGTTGCGCCGCTCCTCGATCGCACGGCATCGCTCGTCCGGACGTGGATTGCGTCAGGCGGGCGGTGCTCGAAGATGGGTCCGGCGGGGACAATCCCCGCCGGGCTCGTCATCCCCGCCATGGACTTTTGCATGGCGAAGGTCCTCAACAGGATAAGCGTCCCGCTCACGGAGGACCGCCGCAACGCGCTGAAGCGCGCGGAGGAGATTTTCGACAAGATCGCCCACGGCGAAATCGCCGTGGAGAGCTACGCGCCGGACGGAGAGGTCGACGACTCGACGCTGCCGGTGTCTTCCCCGGCCGCCGCCCCCGCCACACCCGAAAGGCTTTTGGACTGAAAGGATAAATCATGGCCACAAACAGAACAACGATCATACGCGGCCCCGGAGCCGTCAAGTACGACACCGTGACCATTCACGACGCCGACGGAATCTCCGCCGAGGTCGAAACCGCGACGAGCGAGGTGCCGAGCTCGATATCGGGCCCACTGGACACCATCAAGACCGACACGACGGCGACGGTGAGCCTCACGCCGTGCGGGCAGATAACGAACGACCTTCTCGCGATCCTCTTCCCGCACCAGACTCCGGCCATCGGCTCGTCGCTGTGCGGCAGCGCGGACCGCAAGCTCACCGTGCATTCGCTCGCGGGGACGAAGGTCGAGTTCCTGAACGCGATCCTCACCGGCGCGCCTTCGCTCAGGCTCTCGCCGGTCGCGACGGCGTTCGGACAGGCGACGTTCACTGCCCTCACCGCGCTCGGCAAGGCGCCCGGCGAGGCGAACAGCTTCTACACCGTCGCCGACGCCGCGTACAACATGGGCTATCCCGACCCCGATGGACTCACCGGCGTCCAGTACACAGGCACCTTCGGTTCGCTGTCGATTCCCGACACCGCCGACGGATGGACCGTCGACGTTGAGCTCGCGACGGAGCCCGTCTCCACGGACGGCGTCGGCACGATCGACTACACGCTCGCCGGCGTGACGGTGCGCGCGAAATGCACTCCCGTCGGGCTCTCGGAGTCGCAGATACTCTCCGCGCTGCCGATCGCCAAGGGGCGCGGCACTTCGCTTCGCGGGTCGAACGACCTCGTGATCGCGGGAGATGGCGGCCTCACCGTCACGCTCAAGAACGCGACGATGGTGACGGGGCCGCTCGCGTGGGGAACGACGACTCTCCGCGCCGGGGAAGTCGGATTCGTCGCGCACCGCAGCTTCTCCAACAATGTCGCCGGCGCGCTGTACAGCGTCGTCAAGACACCTGCTCAGAGCGGTAGCTGATGGACCTTACCCTCACACCTTCCGGAGGCAGCGCGTATGTCCTCTGCTCCGACGGCGAGCGGTCGGTCGACGGCTCGCCCGTCGGTCCGGGCAACCTCTCGATCAGCGAGGCGCCCGGCGTGGAGCAGCGCGAGTACGTCGGCGCGGACCGAATCCGCCCGGAGCATGTGCGCTGCGACCACGGCACGATGACGTTCCAGGCGACGCGCGTCTTCGCCGACGCCGCCGCGGCCGCGGCCTACGCACTCGTCGGCCACCGTTCGGAGCCGGTCGAAGGCGCGCTCAAGTACGGCGAGTCAACCATCTTCCCGAACGCCTGCGTCACCTCGCGGCGCATCGGCATGGTCGGCTGCACTGTCGTCGTGAACTACACCATCGAGGGATGACGATACCATGACGGACGAAGAACTCAAAGAGAAGCTGCGCGAAATCGCGAGGGCCGGAGCCCTTGCGGCGGCCCGGCATCTCTCGCCGTCGCTCCGTCCGATCGTGGAGGCCTACAACGCCGGGGAGATAAACCTTGCCGAGGCGCGCGAGCGCGTGGCGGAGGTCTTCGCGGCAAATGAGCCGCGCATCGACCTCATCGTGAAGACGCAGCGGAGGATGGCGCAGAGCCTCGGGCAGATCGTCGCGGGTTCGACGCCAGGACAGCTGCGGCGATATCCGGCGTGGCGGCTCGTCAGGGGCGGCACGCGCATGGTGCCGCGCGGCGACTGGGGCCGTCGCTGGATTGCGGCGGGTTCTGAATCGGGTTGGCAAGGGGCTTGCAGAGACGATTTCGTGGCTCTTAAAAGCTCGCCGATATGGGCGGCGCTGGGGCAGGGCGCGGGCGGATTCCGCGACGCGATCGGGAATCCCTTCCCGCCGTTCGCCTTCGGCAGCGGGATGACGTGGGAGCGCGTCTCGCGCGGCGAATGCGCCGCGCTCGGGCTCGTCGAGGAGGATGCGGACAATGGCTGACATATCCGTCAACATCTCGACGCCGCAGCTGGACGGCATAATCGAGCGGCTGGAGCCGGGCGCGAGGGCGGAACTTCACCAGGAGATCGCCGCCGAAATCCAGCAGACGGTGCAGGGGCATCTAAGGCGGTATGCGCTCGCGCACCACAAGACCGCGTCAGGACTTGGCGCGCGTCCGACCGGCAACCTCGAGGACGCGAAGGTGGAGTCGACAAGCGACTCGGACGGCGAGACCGTCACGGTCGCCGCGCTCGGAATCAGGCGCGCGCTCGGCCCGCTCACGATAACGCCGAAGAACAAGGCAGCGCTCACAATCCCGGTCGCGGCGATGGCATACGGACGCACGGTTGACTATCTTAAGAACCACGGCGTCGAAATATTCAGGCCCAAGGGAAAGAACTACCTCGCGACGACGGAGGGCAAAGGCAAGGACGCGAAGGTCGTGCCGCTGTACATCCTTGCGAAGCGCGCGACGCTGAAGCACGAGCCGGGACTTCTGCCTGGACAAGAGGAGCTTGAGAAAAACGCCATCGAGGCGGCAAGGGACTACATCATGGAGGAATCGGCATGAAGCTCTTGAAGATACAGGAGGCGGTTGTCGCGGCTCTCGGCGCGGTCGAATGGATAGCGCAGCGCGGCATACCGGTGGTGGCGGAGGACAAGGGCGACGTCAAGAAGAACCTCGACGCCGCGCTTCTGAACGCGAAGCGAGGCATCCTCGTGCAGACGCCGGGCCTCCGCGTGA
>Ga0256407_10014982_pt1 | contig 10082 bp, 10 predicted proteins | sample RumenRJG_04DNA_FD_193489 | JGI IMG/M metagenome (GOLD analysis project Ga0256407, IMG submission 193489) | Bovine rumen microbial communities from Lethbridge, Alberta, Canada - RJG_04 | ecosystem: Host-associated > Mammals > Digestive system > Stomach > Rumen | place: Canada: Alberta... | reverse complement strand
CATTGCCCATGTCCCACGATGTATGGGGACATGAGCTTTGGCAGTCTAATCCTTCCAGTGATATTACGTTGTTTGGTGTTTCGCTTTCCTAAAAGAATGACTGTTAACTCAATGTCGATGACACCTTACGGTATCGGCTGCAAAAATAATGCTTTTCTTTCAAAATGCAACAAGAAAACTCAAAATTTTAATTTTTTTGTTAATATCCACTATATCTGTATGGGAACATTTTGTATGATCAGAGGAACCGACCCCTGACTACGAGGCAAAGAAAAAGGATACTCCCCTTGAAAATCTGGGAGTATCCTCTCAAAATTAAACTAATAAAATTCTTTGTGTCACATTATCCGCTGCCGCCAAACGCGGCTGAAATGGATGAATAGGTTAAAAAGCGAGAACGGCACGAACCAACATACCGGTGGTTGTGGCCTTGGACTCGTTGCTGAAATTGGCTACACCACTCATGAATTCCACATCGCAAGCATTATAGCTATCGTAAACCGTCGACGACCAGTAATACATCCACTCTTGCAAGGGGTTACCACCAGCGGTAGATAATGCCGTTTGCAGGTTGTTATTCTTATAAGATCCTCCATCATACGTCAGCAAATTCTTCCAGTCGTCCTCGCTGGGCAGTTTCCATGTACTACCACCAGTGAAGGCGGGCGTTTTTGCTTCACATGTGGATTTTGCCGTCGCCCAGTCCATATTGCTACTTTCGTCGGCCAGTGCAATGGCCAGGCCGTTGGAGCCAGACACGTAGGCAATCATGGCCACTTTGGTCACGCCCGATGGAACGCTGGCAGCAGGATAGTTCTTGCCGTCGCTGCCGATGACCTGACCCACAGTGGGGCTGGTGAGGCTGAGCGTGGGAGTTGGATAAACGTACGGGCTGGCGGTTTTTGCGCCCACATTGCCGCCGATGGTCACCGTGCCGCAGGTGGCGCCCGGGCCTTCACCTGCACCGATGCTATTGGTGGCATAATCGCCCTTCGTGGCAGTCACTCTTGTCACACCAGCATTAATCGTGATGGCACCGCAGCCGGCACTAAAACCGCTACCGATACCGGCAGCATTGGCACCACCAGTAGCACTGACGGTTCCGCCTGAGATGATGATATCACCGCAGCTGGCTCGATTACCGCTACCGATACCGGCAGCAGCAACATCGCCAGTAGCCGTGACAGTTCCGCCAGAGATGGTGATGCTACCGCAGCTGCCACTAGTACCGCTACCGATACCGGCAGCACTAGAGCCGCCAGTAGCCGTGATCGTGCCGCCCTGGATCTTGATGTTGCCACAAGAAATATTATATCCTCCTCCGATACCGGCACCAAAGCCGTTGCTGCTTGCCGTGAGGCTGCCTGTGCCCTTGATGGTGAGCGTATGACCTACGGCAGCGAGGATACCAGGATAATCCTGATAGAATCCCTTCACGGTGTTCGTCGTTCCGTCTTTAAGTATAATGTTGGCTTCGCCTGCGCAGGTGATGCCTGCCCATTTGTAGCTGTCATTGCTCACACCGTTGATAGTCACGCCATTGAGTGTCACGGTAGCACCGTCGGCAATCGTAATCTTATACGGCTGCGTCGAGCCTTCGAGTGTACCTGTCAGCACATCGCCGTTCTGAGCCACGCAGTCTTCCTCCAGCGTCGAGAGGTTGATAGTTTTGCCCACGGGAGCAGCAGTTACCGTCACAACGCAGGTAGCGGTCTTGTCGCCAGCCTGGGCGGTGATGGTGGCGGTGCCTGCGGCTACGCCAGTCACATTGCCGTTGGCATCAACGGTGGCAATGGAGGGCTTGTCGCTCGTCCAGGTGATGGTCTTTTCGGTGGCATCTGTGGGCTCAACGGTGGCCTTCAGCTGACCTACGCTACCAACACTCAGTGCCAGCTCGGTCTTGTCGAGCTTGATGCCTGTCACAGCCACAATCTTCTGAGCCATCCATGACGTGGGCACGCCGTCGTCGCTGTTTTTAGTCATATCCACCACACTCTCCAGCACCTTGGTTTCGGTTGCCTCAGTACCAGCCTTACCGAGCCAGTCCTTCGTGCAGTTCTCTGCCTTGATGTCTGTAGCCAGACACTTCACATGGTTCAGTTTGGCACAGTCGTAGAACATCTCCTGATAGCAGTTCTTCTCCAGCTTCGGGGCTGGCAGCTCGGGGGCTTTCTCGATGCCCTTACAACCGTTGAACATATCCTGATAGCAGCCCTCCGTCAAGGTGGTGGCGGGCAATACGAGCAGACGCTCGGTATTGTTTACGAGTTTCTCGGCTCCGGCAAACAGACCGTAGAAAGCGTTCTTTGCCTCAAGGGCGGTGGCACTCTCCAGATTGTCCTTGCCCTTCAGCAAGCTCATCACGTTGCCGTAGATCTCAGTCTTCATCGAGGGACGGATGTTGATGTACTTCGCACCATCGTCCACGGCACGGGTGGTACCACGGGCACCTGCCACAGTGCTGCCACCTCCCAATGAGGTGTTCAGGCTATAGAACTGCACCACGTCGCCCTTCTTCACCTCGATGTCGTAGGCACCGGTGGTGTTCTTGGCTATCGTCTGCTCAGCACCGTTGTTGATGGTGTAGTGGATGTCGTTGGCAAGGGTGATGCCGTTGTTAAAGGTAACGGTGATCTTGCCGTCGGCCTGGGCAACGAGCGTCAATGGCGTCGCCTTATCCACATTCGCAACAGCCTTTGCAGACACGTTCTTCACCACGACCTCATAGGTGATGGTCTTGGCGGCATACCAGCTCTTTTTCGTCTCTGCCATTTCGATCGTGATGGTAGCGGAGCCCTCTGACATGGCTGTCACCTTACCAAACTGATCCACCGTTGCCACAGCGGGTTTGCTGCTGGTGTAGGTGATGGCGGCATCCTCTGCCTTTGAAAAAGCCATTCTGACAGCAGACTCACCCACCGACAGCGTCAGCGTGGAAGTATCTACATCTAAAGAGGTACGCACGGGGTTGTCTTTCTCGCCGCAACCCGTCAGCAACAGGACTGCCAGCACCGCCAGCATCCCGGAAAACAAATGTTTTACTCTCATCATCATTTTTATATGTTTTAGTTTGAATAATAAATTGTTTATGGTTGCAAAGTTACGAAGAATTTTCTTAATTTCTGTTGCCCCCCCCTAAAATTATGTTAAAAGAAAGCATTTTCTTCCCCATCAGCCCAAATGCGTGCATCACACACAAAAAAAGGTCGGTTCTTCAGCGAAGAATGAGGAGATTTTTATGCCCTTTACGCCCATATTACCTCAAACTCACCATACCCATTTGCCTTTAAGACTTCCCTATCTTCATTAAGCCTCATACAAATTCTTAGTGCAGCATCTTCATCAAATATCAAGGCTTCTGCTGTAGTGAAAGCCACAACCACATTCAGAGCATCCGGGCTGGTGTTATCATCCTCCATCCCTTTATAATAGAAACAAACACATGGTTTCTCTATAAGATGAGTTCTAAGGCAGAATCCTTCCATATCACTTGATCCAATCCTCTGGTTTCACACGGAATACACGGCTGATAGCCTCGATGTCGCTATCAGTAGCCATAGCCCTACCCTCCTCAACAGCAATCAGATGTCTGAGGTCTATCTTTGCCTTCTCTGCCAGCACCTTCCTTGTGTAAAGCCTGCTGGTGCGCAATTTGGTGATTGATGATGCGATGTCCATACCTTATTATATTATAAGAAACCATTGACAAGGCTTTGAGAGTGATCGTACAGGGGCGTTCACTGAAGACCTTGCGGATTTACATCAGACATTATAGCCAAGATTCGTGCAGCTCGCAGCACTTGTCAATTCAATAGATGGAGAGGTTAGCTATTCGTAAGGACTGCCAGATTTGTACGCACGTTGGCAGACGAAGTTTCGTGCAGAACCCCTTGCTTCCATCTAAGTCTGGTTTCTGGGGCAAAGTTACGAATTAATCAGCATCCCCACAACCGACTAAAGATAGCATTTGCAATAACGAATGTTAAATCTGCTCTTCCGCTGCTTTCAGCATACCATCCTCTTCCTCCAATTGGGGATAAGGCTTTCCAATAACGGCATGCTCTTCAAGCCAAATTTTATTAAGGGTAAATGCCAGCGACTTCAATGTCTGTTCACGTTTCGATGGTTTCAGTTCACACTCCCAGATGGTAATGCAATGCCAACCCATCTCCGCCAACCGCTTCTGCGTCTCAATATCCCTTTCCTGATTCCGCTTGATCTTCGCCACCCAAAAATCCCGATTTGTATTAGGTATCTTGCAGCAACCCTCATGCCCATGCCAAAAGCACCCATTCACAAAGATACATGTACGATACTTCTTCAACACCATATCTGGATGCCCAGGCAATCTTGGTGAGTTAAGTCTATATCGAAATCCCTTACTCCACAGCCCTTTACGCACAATCATCTCTGGCTTCGTATCCTTAGAATGGATAGCAGCCATATTTTTGTGAATGCGTTCTGCAGATAGTTTTGGCATATTCAGGATTCAATTAGAAAGGTAGAACTCTACATTTTTTTAGGAACCCCCCATCACCATCTTGGAATAATTCCTCCGAAAACATCTCAAAATTATCTCTCAAGCAACAGAAATCTCTTTCTGCTATTTTTATATCTCGACAGCATCTTATTATTTTATATCTTAATCTATCACAATCTACTCCTAACGCAAAAACCTGATTGGGATAAACTCTATCTAACTTTTCACTCTTGAATAACAAAGCGATTCCATCCAACCCTTTAATTCTATCACACATCATGATTTGTCCCTTAACATCCCCACAAAAATACACAAATCCCTTATTCTTTAAATCTTGAACAATTTGTTCGATTGATTTACCTTTCGGATCATATAATAAGGATTGGTTACTTTTCTTCATAATCTCATCAAGAAATTGATGATTGATTGTATTGTTATCTATTGCTTTCTTTACTAACGTATTCTGATGGGACTGTTGTTGACGATACTCAAAAGAATCCCTTTCTTTTTGTACTACATCACAAATAATAAACTCTATTCCATCTACATTTGCCCTATCCTTTTGATAAATACATTTTCCATTAGTAGAAATGCATTCCTCATCGCATTTATAAGCAGGTTTTACTTCACAGCCTACTACGTTCCCAACTTTTTCAAAGATATTCAGTTGACCATTCTTAATGCTTAGGAGCACCTCACTAATTATCTTTTCATAGTTAGAGTTATTAAGCCACTTTCTATCTTTAGGACTATTAACCAGGAATTCCTTCAACGTCTCCTTCCTATCCATTTCATGACCACGTACGTCAATCTCTATACAAGATAATTCAGACGATGAAATCTTGTTTAACTTATGTTCTTTTACTTCACTTGTATTGCGAATCTCAATATGCCAACGTAACCCGTCTTTTGTTATACCGACAATGTCGGGTTGCAAATCTGATCTATCATTCCTTTTTTCTGTCTCAACCTCAATGAAAGATAATGTTTTTGCCGGGATTCCTTTATAGCCAGGAACCCTTACTGCTTTTCCTTCCTCCAATAATTCCTCTGCTAACCTATGCAAGGCAGACATTGCTGCACCTTGACATTCTACTCCTTTGGGGTGAGCGAAATGTGGTTTCTTCCCGTGGAGGACATCGTGACCAAGCTTGGCAATCAAAGGGCTTTTACACTTTGAACAAATGCAACCACATGCCAGACCACGTTTATCGTTTGGTATATCTTCTATATAAACCATCTTCCCTGATGCGTCCAGAGCATAGATTAATTCATGGTCTCTTTCTCCAAACTTTCTCACGTGTCCCCAACCTCCTTTTCAATATTTCAAACCAATTCGGTCATCTGAAATCTTCTATTGGACTAAGAAGTGGTTCACTCGCATACAACACTTGAGATTCCCTAGAATCTGATTCCCACCCTAAAACGTCTCTATTATTCCTTAAAAATTCATCAAATACCGCTTCAATTACTGGCACCGATACAGAATTTCCAAACTGCTTATACGACCACGCGTCCTTTGGATGCAGTTTAAATGAATCGGGGAAGCCCTGTAATCTTGCACACTCACGAGGTGTTATATGCCTTGCACGATTATGTTGAATGACACCCAAGCGATTGGCATCTGATGATGTCAACGTAACGGAAATGCTTTCAGGATCGAGGAATTTAAACACCTCGAAAGACATGTTTCCGCAAACAGGATTATACTTGCCATCAATCTCCTGAAGGTAGCGCTTTTCAAGCAAGGAAGCTATAACCTTCTCGATATCAGGCTTGGTGTAGAAGGTCTTTATCTGCTCCAAAGTCAGTTTCTTGCCATCCTGATCTTTACCAAAAATCGGTTTGCGACGATTAAGTATCAATGCATTCATAAAGCGGATTTCCGCATCAGAACATTTACCTTTCATACCTAATTCCCAAGAATGAAGTGATTGTCCACCACGGTAGTCAATAAGACGATAACCATGAAGTACACTAAGATCTTCACCTATCGCATTTTTAAGCATCCTCTGGAATTTTTCAGAGCAATAATATTTCTCATCAACCTCTGCTTCTAGGACATCAGCTACACAACACCTTGGTTTCTCCTCGAAGAGGGAAAACTCCAAGGAACTCTGCTTGTACTTATGAGAATCGGCAGCGCCGAGATCTGTTGTCAATCTCATCTCTGGCGTAGCACCTAAGATACCAACGATATAAAGTCTAACACGATTTTGAGGAACGCCAAAGTTACTGCTATTTTGTAGCAGATCATATGTGCCATATCCCAAACCATGGAGTTTATCCATAATGGTTTTAAACGTTCGCCCTTCGTCATGAGTATAAAGTCCACGTACGTTTTCAAGTAGGAAAGCCTTGGGACGATACTTTTCAAGTAATCGTTCTATCTCAAAGAATAAAGTTCCTCGTGTATCACCAAAGCCCATGCGTTTTCCTGCGTAGGAGAATGGCTGGCATGGAAAGCCGCCAAGTAGCAAGTCAAATGGTTCTATTTCATCTATCAGCTTCACATCACCACTGGGGTGTTCTCCAAAGTTGAGTTGATAAGTCTCGCAGGCTTTTTCGTTGATTTCACTTGAAAGTACACACTTAGACCCTATCCCATTTTTGGATAGAGCCTGGCTTACTCCCAAGCGGATACCACCTACACCAGCAAACAAATCTATATACTTTATCATCCTATCTTCTCTTTGATAAATTCAATTAATAAATCAAACTCTTCTGGAGTATATGCTACGTTACAATGGCTGTTATTACACATGTCATTCATTGCTGCAGGACGAGAAAAATTACCAGCACCATCTATGATATACGCAACAAAACATCTTTTGTTGTTAGTATTTCTGAAACGTGCCTGTGCCTCGCGTCCCTTTCTTTCTGCTACACTATTAGAAGTTTCTTGGAAAGACACCTCAATACCAACATACTTTTTATATCGGCCATCATCGTCCTTTCGGTCAACTACAATATCAAAAGTCGCATCCTTATCATCATCCAATTTTACTCCAGGAATAGTTCCATTATTAATCAAGTTGTAATTATCTCCTAACCGTTCTGACAAATAGTTTAAGGCATATACTTGCGCTACATTGCCAAGGTCGGTTGCTGTCTTTCCTGCGATAATTCTACTTACTCGAATATAGTTCTCACGCACATATTGTTTGATTTTGTCCTCTTTGCCCAAATACTCAAAGGCATTGCATTTATAGAGTATTGCACGAGTGCGGGGTGTTGTTGATGCTGCTCCATATATCAGAAGCATAATAAGGTCTTTAGTAAGATTCTTGTTCTTACATGCTGCTTGCAGATTTTCCATTGTATCAATCTGCATTTTCTCGTTGTTGGGTTTACCCTTTATGGGGAGAGTGGTAAAAGTGTATCGATATTCCTTTCGCCCAAACTTGTAGGTTAGTTCTTTGTTTGGGAAGATCTCTTTGAATGTCGTGTTAATACGTTGAATAGGCTCAGAGCCTACATCCGTCAACAAGGCCAGATGCTTCAGGAATAGATGATATTCAAAATCAGAAGCATCAAGGAGCCCAAACAGCTTCTCTGGTTTGTTACCATCTGCCAAAGTTAAAAGTGAAATGAATTTCTCCTGTGTATCTATGAGATATTGCAGGATACTCACCTTCATGGCTTCATCCCTTACTTCTTTAGGCCACCATTTGCAGCCAACCTTTTCCAAATCCTTAATGGAGCGTAAATATCTATCGTCGTTCATTATTTAGATTCATTAAATTCTAGCATGCAAAGTTAATGAAAAACATTCGAAAAGCATCAAATGCACCTGTTATTTTTGATTAATTAAATCTTTTCCGTACTCATACCACCAACATGTGGCATCGTAGAGGGCGAGGACTCGCTCTTTTATGAAGTCTGGGTACTTGGGGGTGAGCTCTTCGGCATTGAAGCCGGCAATGACACAAAGGAACGATAGATCTCCCTCGATGTACTCACACCACTGGTTCTTAATGAGGCAAAAGCTCAGGATCTTATCAAACTCAGCCTCAGACTTGGGTATTTGCACGTGGGCTACTACATGGGGCTTGGATTGTTGGTACAATAGCCAATAATCACCATGACCTTCAACATGTTTCAACTCTGCCTTGAACGCATCGCGCTCTACATGCATAGAATGAAAGGCTTTAAAAAATTAACATAAGATTTTACTTTTCAAAGTTTCCCACTTTCCCACTTTCCCACTTTTGACATTAAGGTTTTTACTATAAGAAAACCCTGGTAGTAGCTTAAAGGGTAATCATTAAATTATATCTATATATATATTTAATATTATATATTATATATAATATATAATATTAAAATTTTCGTTTTGGTAAAATCGAAAATACAAATGTCAAAAGTGGGAAAGTGGGAAAGTGGGAAACCTCACCTAAAAAAAAGTTCGATTTTCAGCAAAAAAAGTCGCTAAAAAATTTGGTAAACTCACCAAAAATTCGTACCTTTGTATCGTTGTTCAAAAAAGACATAAGGCAACAAAATTTGCGGCATAACTATAGAGAAAATTTTTCTAAGTGCACTAGTAAGTTTTTCATAGTGAAACCGCGAAAACACGGACTAAGGAAGAGGTTTTAAGGAAAAGGAAAAACATTTACACCCTTAAAATTTTAAATTCATTATGGCATTAAAAGTAAAGGCAGTTGAACGCCTGCTGAAGTTTGACAAGAACGATCCTGGTTCTTACCGTTATGTGTTGAAACCCGAGCTCTACACCAGTCTCGACCAGAAGAAGGTGATCCGTGAGGCAGCTCTTAGAAGTGGCGTGAGCCAGGGCGTGATGAAGGCCTGCTGGGATGCAGCCGGCGAAGTGATCAAGGCCTGGGCTACGGAAGGTCACGCTGTGGCTCTGCCAGGATTGGGAAGTATGCGATTCGGACTCCGTTCGAAGTCGGTAGAGAAGGTCGAGGACGTGAAGACCGGTCTGATCACCAGTCGCCGCATCATCTTCACCCCGAGTGTCGATCTGAAGGATGAGCTCGCCACCACTGGCATCCTCATCACCTGCTATGACCGCACCGGCAAGGAGGTGAAGCGTGTGACCTCAACCTCTGGTGAGGTGGAGGATCCCGAGAACGGCTCTGAGAACGACTCAGGGACCGTGAATGGTGGCTCTGAGAACGGATCAGGTACCGAGGTACACAATGGCAGTGGTATCATCCCTACCCCAACGGATCCTGAAGACGATCAGCCCAGCGATTGATTTCAACTTGGGGGCAGTTCGGCCTAAGGGCTGCCCCCAGTTCTAAATTAAACAGTAAACACTAAAATCTGAATTGTTATGAGTAAGAAAGAGACTACTAAGTTTATTGTGCAGTTGATTGCATCGATCGCGAGTGCGATCCTGACTGCACTGGGCGCCACATCCTGTATGGGCTTTTAAAACAAGAGAATCCTCGGCTAAGGTCGAGGATTCTTTATTTTCTATGACTCTACAAAAGATTCAGGAAGAACGTGATGATGCCTGTATTGATCAGATCGGCGAACATCGCACCGATGATCGGAACGATGAGGAAGGGCTTGACGGTATAGCGGTATTTATAGCATACTGCACTCATGTTGGCCATGGCGTTGGGGGTAG
>Ga0256407_10014980_pt1 | contig 10084 bp, 1 predicted proteins | sample RumenRJG_04DNA_FD_193489 | JGI IMG/M metagenome (GOLD analysis project Ga0256407, IMG submission 193489) | Bovine rumen microbial communities from Lethbridge, Alberta, Canada - RJG_04 | ecosystem: Host-associated > Mammals > Digestive system > Stomach > Rumen | place: Canada: Alberta | collected... | reverse complement strand
TTTGGGGTTTGGGGATTGGGCCCAATCCCCAATCCCCAATCCCCAATCCCCAATCCCCAATCCCCAATCCCCAATCCCCATATAAATTGGATGATAAAATATTAATAATTCTTTATATAAATAATTAAAAAATTAAACAATAATAATAAATTTAAATATAGAAATAATAATAAAAAAAATGAGCCAGCAAAATGCAGATCCTGCAAATGGCCAAGAAAATTTATTATTATCAAAATTAAAGAATTTTTACCTAGAAATTAGATTTAGTTATCTTCATGATGCAGATAAAACGGATGAAATGCTGGATTTAATAAAATTTTTAAAAGAAATCTTAGAATCAAACGAATCTTTAGAGCATAATTTTAATGATAATGAACCAGCTTTTCAATACTTTATAACAGAATTTTTAAAAGAAATTATAACTAATATTTTATCACAGTATATTGTATATGGGGAAGATGGTGATGAAATTGCCGTCGATTTATTATATCATATATATAAACTATTTCTGAAATTTCACAAAAATGTAAAATATGCACCAATGTTCGAGGCTATAAGAAATATGTTAAAAGATGAAAATGCATCAATGCCTAATTTTTTTAAATTCTGTTTTGAGCATAATTTTTCAAATCAAAATCAAAAAATCCAAAATCCAAAAAGGAATTATAATTGTTCAAATTTTAATCATATTTTTTACAAAGAATATATCGATGAATCAAAACTTTCAAAAAAAAGATTCGTCATCGGCGATAAAGTTGATATATTAATATCTTATAAAAATTCTAGAAACCCAATGGATCGTAATTGCTGGGTTCGCGGCGTAATAGATTCAATAAATTCCGATAATTTTATTTACTTAGTAAAATGCCCAGAATTAAATAATGAAATTTTTTCGGTCCAAATCGATGGCGAAATTGAAGAAGAGGGAAAAAAAACAATAGACTGGGATTGGAGATTAAATTTAAAGAAATATGATGTAATTGATGGATATGATAGAAGTAGATGGTATCCTTCGTCTATTGTGGCTGTAAATGAGAAGAATAAAACTTATAAAGTAGGATTTAGATTATATCCGGAATATTTTAAAAATTTGGAGGATGAAAATGATAAATATGAAAATTATATGAAATTTTGGGAAGGACATCAATTACAATTAGATAAAAAAAAAGAAAAATATTTTGGAGACAAAGAAGACTATGATGAAGAACTCTCTTTTTTTTCAAAAAGAATCCAAAAATTTAAAAGTTATACCAATACTCAATCAATGTATATTAATACCCCGATACAATATTATGCTTATGGTGCAAAAAAAAGTGATATGAAAAATCCTATGCAAAAAATGAATTATGAATTACAATATGATGAATTTGATATGAGTTTCAATGATGATGCTATAAAATATGAAATTAATGGAAAAAAAAATTATATTATTGGAAAATCAAATAAATTTTCATATTATTATGCTTTATTTTTTAAAAAATTAGCCGATGATAATGCCTTCGAAGATTTTATAGAAATAATTAAAAATAATCCTAATGTAGAAGAAATATATACAGTACTACATACAATATATTGTGCTATGCCATATTTACATAAGCAATATTTAATAGAAAATTTAGATAATTTCAAAAATGCGATGTTGAATTTTATAAATAATTTAGACACCAAAGAAATAAGAAATTTATCTAAAAATTTAATTGAAATATTTACTCAATTTATGAAAGGGATTAATACTATGTTAATGACACCTTCTGGAAGTTCTGACGAAAAAGATGAAAAGACAAATAATATTTTATTATCAATAAATGAAATATCTATTAGCTTATCAATAAAATTATTGAAAACAAGTATTTTTGATAAAAGAATGCAAGGAATAAAATCATTAAATGAATTTATTGAGCTTAATAAAAATAATGAAGAAACAATGAAAATTTTAATAAATTTAATTCAAAAAAATGATATTATTAAAGAAATATTTGGGCCTAATTATCACAGTCAAATAATATCAAAATCAGATCAAATTTTATCCTTATTATTAAAAAATAATATTATAAAAGAAGAAGAAATTAATTTAATTTGGGACTGTGCTCAAAGGGGGGACCTGGAGGCTAAAAGTATAATTATGAAATTATTATCTGATTTAGCTCCTAATTTAAATGAAACTTTTATTAATATTTTACTTGAAAGTACTATCAATACTTTAAATAAAGATAAAATGAATGAAAAAGAAATAGATTTTATTTTTAACTTATCTATTCATGGTGATAATGAAAACAATAAAAATAAATGTTGCGAATATTTATATCAATGTATACTTAAATTAGATATTAATAATGACGAAATTAAAAATAGTCCTATTTTGACTAAATTATTAATTTTTTCGCAAAATGATGAAAAATATTTAACAAAAATTTTATCCATGTGTAAAAATGATTTAGAGCAAAATAATTCATCATTAGCAGTACTTCAAATTTTATCAAAAATTTTAAATCAATATACAATAAGCCTTCTAGATATTACTTATCTTAAAAAGCCAGTTGAGGAATTTGTTAAAGATGAAAATTTATTGAAATTATATAAAGATAATTTCATGCATTATATAGCTCGTATAAAAGAACAAATTAAATCAAAGCCTGGCTTGATAAATTATGATAATGAAATAGTTGATAATTATACTCATACAATCAATATCACAAAAAGAATTGATTTTTTAAATGATTGGATAAGCTTAATTTATCCTTCGTTTGATTTTGTTCCTTTTTTAAAAGAAATTTTATTAATAAACCCTGTATCTAAAAATGACGAAAATATTTTTTATGAATTTATGCAAAAATTTATATCTGAAAATACATCAGTAGAAAATAAAATAAGAACTGAAAAAAAAGAAAAAATTAAATCACAATTATTTAAATTTTTTATCGACAATGAACAAAGTAATATGTCATATTCAGAATTTAAATTATTTATATCAATTTTTTTATTAATGAATTCGACAAATATTTGTTATTTAGTAGATAAAGACGATAACTATGATATAAAATTAAGCTGTAAAGATATCGAAGAAATTAAAGATTTGGATAAATTATGGAGCATAATTTTTCAGTTAAAAGAAGAAAAAGTATTAAATAAAGCAATAAGTATAATGTTTAATATATATCGAAGCATAGACCAACTTGATAAATTATTAAATAAATGCAAAGAACTAATAAATACTGAAAATACTAATAGCGAAATTATTAATAAATGTTTCAAATTATTAAAAATAATTATACTCGAATCAGAAAAAAATATTATTACGAAAACGAAATCTCATTTTAATTTAACTAAAAATTGTTATATTTTTACACAATTTAAAATGACACCAAAATATCCTCAATATTATTATTATACTGGAGATAATGGAGAATCTGCAAAAACTGAAATAATATATGGCAATAGCACTATAAATGAAATTAAAGAATTATTAATTGAAAGAGGAAAAATACCTTTAAAATATATTGAAATAAGTTTATCTAAAGAATATATGAATAACATAAAAAATAATAAAGATGATAAAAATGATAAACACGACGAGAATGAATTAATATTAGATGATAGTTATAATAATAAATCAATTTTAGAGATATTGAATAATAATTATAATCAAAAATTATCAATAGATAAAATATTTATATTTCATAGTAAAAGTATAGAAAAGGCAGCGTTATTAATAGATGATAAATTAAATCCAAAATTTGAACAAATATTAAAAGAATGGTTTGCCGAATTTACAAATGGAGAAGAAAAAATGGACGTTAATGGATGTTCAAGATTTATTTCAAAAGTGACAGGGACAACACAAATTACTAATTTAAATGATGAAAGAATCACAAATTTTTTTAAAGAATATGATCCAGAAAACACGGGATATATCACCGAAGAAAAATTTTTAGAATTTTATTATAATTCAGCCAAGAGCGACAGAGATAATCCTGTTTGGGATAATTTAAAAGCTATGGGTGTGAGAGAAGATTTACATAAAAAAGATGAAAAGGAAGATATACCTTATGGAATAAATAGTAATTTACCAAGATATACTTTAGGTAATGATAAAAATTTTGTTGAAAATTTATTTAGTTTATTTAATAAATTTGATAATAAAAACGAAATTTATGAATTCTTATTTTTCTTGAGTACGAATGAATATATATATAATGATATATTAAATAATTTAAATAAAGAAAATGAAAATAATTTCGAAAAAATTTTTGATGAAAAAAATAAAAAATTATTTTCTTTATATGGTTTAATTATTATTGAAAGCATATTACAAGATATTAATATAGAATATACTAATTTTAAATATTTATTCGATAAATATTCCGAAAATAAAAATGGTACATCTGAGCTAGAATTGCAAATAAGTTCTAAAAAATATGAAAATTTTGATGATATTGATATCGAATTAAAAAAAAATTTTTTGAAGAATTTTATTTTAAGTAAAAATTTCGAAAAATTATTGAATTATATGAATAAATTATTATTAGAATATAATTTTGATAATAAAGATAATGATAATTTCATATTAAATTTATGCTGTGAAAAATCGATAAAAGTAATAAATATAATATATAATGCTATAAATGAAAAAAAATCAGAAAATCAAAATAATAAAATCAATGAAGGTATATTATTATTTGATTATAATAATTTATATGATTTTATCAAAAGTGAAAATGATATTAAAGAAACCATAGAAAATATTAATTATTTTGAGTACACGAAAAATATAATTAAATTCATATATGAATTAAATAAAGATGATAATAATGAAAATATCGAATTAAATCCTATTAATAATTTATTAAAAAATTCATTTAATTTATTAATAAATTTAGTATCAAATAATAATAAATTAATATCAGAAATAGATACAAATATAGACACGAAAAAAATTTTTGAAAATTTAATTAAATCTATATTTAATACAAAAAAAGAATATTATAAATCATTTTATATTAATTGCTTATTAAATTCAGTAAAAAATTCAAAAGATAATTTTAATGAAAATAAATTTTTTAATTTATTATTCGAACTGAGTAATGATATTATATTTAATCAAATAATGAAAAACGATTATATAAATAATGATAACAATTATAATTCAAAATCATCATCAATACTTTTTGATTTATTTAGTATATTAACACTAAAATTGGAAGATAATATTGGTAATGAATTTTTATTCAAAATTTATGAATTTTTATTTGAAAAATTACAAAATTTTGAAAAAAATAAAAATATCCCTGTTGAAATTTTTGTTGGATTATTGAATATTTTAATAAAAAGAATAAAAAATAATGAAAATATTAAAAATATAATTATTAATAAAGACATAGACGGAATAACACTTTTGGATTTAATATGTGATAAAATATATCCAAAAGAGCAAGAAAATAAAGATGTATCTAATGAACAAAATTTGGATAAAAATAATAATAATAATAATGAATCATTATTTATAAATTTAGAAGAAATTAATAATAGTGCAAAGCCAGAAATAGATAAAGAAATGCCTGTAGAAATAAAAGAAATATGTACACAATATTTAATCGAAAGTTTCCAAAAAACATTCTCAGAAAAATTATTCAAAAAAATATTATTAATATTAAAATTATTCTATTCACAAAAAGCCGATGAAAAAGAAGAAGAAAATGCCAAACAACACCAAGCTCCACCAAGTTTTAAAAAATATGGCCACGTCGGTTTAAAAAATTTAGGATGCATCTGTTATATGAATTCAATATTACAACAGGTATATATGGTACCCACATTCCGTTATGCAATTCTAGGAAGTGGCGCAGAAGAGACGAATATATCAACTGAAGATGATTCATTGCATCAATTACAAATAATGTACAGTTTTTTAACTTTAAGCGAAAAAAGTGATTATAACCCTAAAAGCTTTTGCATGGCTTTTAAAGACTTCGATGGAAATCCTATAAATCCTATGATTCAACAAGATAGTCAAGAATTTTTTAATAATTTTTTTGATAAAATGGAAAATTTATTAAAAAAGACGAAATATAAATATATTATTAACGATGTTTTTACTGGTAGAACTTGTTCTTCTGTTATCTGCGAAAATTGTAAAAATGTTTCAAATAGATTCGAAGATTTTTATAATCTTACATTAGAAGTAAAAAATATTAATAATTTAAATGATTCTTTGCATAAATTAATTACCCCAGAAAAAATTGATGATTTTAAATGCGATAATTGCAACCAAAAAGTAACAATAAATAAAAGAACATCTTTATCAGATTTACCCAATGTTTTAGTATTTCATTTAAAAAGATTTTATATGAATTACGAAATAGAACGAACCGAAAAAATAAATTCAAGATTTGAATTTCCTTTTAATATTAATATGAAAGAATTTTGCATTGAAGATATAGAAATTTTAGGAAAAAAATTTGAAAATGATGATATATATATAAAAGATGATAGTTATTATGAATATGAATTAAAAGGTATAAATATACATATGGGTAGTGCGGATGGAGGTCATTATTTTAGTGTTATTAATATTGAAAGAGATGGAGAAGGTAATATTTTAATAGAAAAAAAATTAGACGAAAAAAATAATAATAAATGGCTAAAATTTAATGATTCTGATATAAGTGTTTTCGATATTAATGAAATTGAAAAAGAATGTTTCGGGGGTGCTAGTAAGGGTTATTTATATAATTATGAAAATTATCAAAATGCTTATATGTTAATATACGAAAGAAGAAAAAAAACACCGATAAGAATAAAATACGATGAAGATGAAGTCAAAAATATCTTTGATGAAAATATTTTAAAAAATAATAATATAAGAATAAATACAGATAATAAAAGTAAAATTAAAAAAGAGTATAATTTGGCTAAAAAAGAGAATAAAATTAATGAAAAAAATTTATATGAGAAAATATTTAATGATGAAGATAAAAAAGAATATTATAAATATATACCTTTTTATAGTATAGAAAAATGTGTACCTAGATATATTTATAATCAAGTAATTGAAAAAAATATTAAATTAGAAAAATTTAAAAACAAAGAAAACGAAGGTTCTAATCATAAAAATGATTTTAATAAAATATTAATGGATAATATATCTTCATCAGATTTTAATATAATTAATTATAGCATAGAAATCCAATCCGATTTATTAAATATGTTATTTAATGAATTATTCCCAAAAGATAAATATCTTTATGATGAAGAAAAAAAATCGCATAATGCAAAATCAAAAATAATTTTAGAAAAAATATTTTTACCTTTAATAAAAACTTATTCAGATGATGACAACGAAAAAAATACAAAAATTATTTTAATGATATATACATTATTTACCCAAAAAGAAAAACTTTTACGTATATTTGTCAATGATATTTCTGCTATTTTTTATCCAGAAAACATAAAATATTTTTGTGATATTTTAAAAATTTTATTAAGCTTTTACTCGACTAAAAATACGAATAAATATTTATCATTAATAGAATTATTTTTATCCTTGATCCAAGAAATCGACACCGCTGAAACTTATCCCAAAAATAAAAACGCAGATGAAATAGTGCCTTTATATTATATTTATCAGATATTATATGACCTATGCATTAAAGATAATAGTGTTGTTACTAAATTAATGAATCAAAATTGTATAAGTACTTTATTAGGTAAATTAACTAGTGATAATAAAAAATGTAGAGAAGTAATTTTAGAAATTCTGTTTTATTTGATTAAAAATTTGGACGAATATGATGATAAATTATTCGATGTTGAGCCAAAAGAAAAAAAGAATAATTATTTTCATGAAAAAATTTATTTAATAAAAAATATAAGTCCTATTTTTATAGAATTATTATTTAACGAAAAAATAGAATTATTAATAGTGTTATTAAAATTATTGCAAAATAATGAATTAAATTTCAGCAATCAATTTAATTCACAAAATTTATATGAATTGTTTATTTATTCAACGAATAATAATAAAATAAAAGAAATGAATCAAGTATTATTAGGTCTTTTGGGAATAAACGATGATTGCACTTTATCAAGATTAAATTATATTTTAGGATATCCTGCAATGGTAATAAAAGATATAAAAGATGATTATTTAAGTCGAATAAAAAAAAATGAATTATACGAAGAAGAAAAAAAAGAAGAAGATGATTTAAAAGATAATAAAAATAATAATAAATATAAATGGCCTTTATTTGGAGAAAGATTAATTATGGAAGAAAATAATAATAATACTAGTGATATAAATATTGATTATAAATTAAAAAAACATATTTATAAATATGTAAGTTTCTTCCATGAACATGATGATTTTTGTCTTTTAGGAAGAATAATGCCAGAAATTGATGATAAAGGTGAAATAATAAATAAAATAAGTAAATCAATAGATGATAAAGAAAGAAAAAAATTAATATATGATTTATTAAAATTAATGTTAATAGGAAAAGGTAATTACACTGTTTTTAAATATATATATTTACTCCCAGCTCGATGCATTTATTATGATAATTTATATGAAGAAATGATTGATATATTAGAACAAGAAAACATTGATAATAAAAATATTGTATATGATTTGCAAGAAATCAAAAATAATGCTGAAATATGCATAAAAAAAGTAAAATATGAAATAAATAAGCAAATTAAAAAAATAAAAAAAGATAATGAAAATGAAGATTTAATTGATTGCTTATTACCAGAAAAAATGCAGAAATATTATATAAAAATTGAATCAGTAGAAAAATTTTTGGGAGCTAATCCTGAATTTATACCTGGAGATGTAGTCAAAGAAAAAATACTTATTTTAACACATTCTAATGGCATATATTTAATGAGGCTTGAATATGTTACTAATTATAAAACGAAAAGTGAAATTAGAAATTATTTATTAAATAAGAAAAAAAATAATATCGAAGAAAAGGAACAAAAGGTAGAAGAATTAAAAGAAGAAGATAAAATAATACCAAAAGATGAAAACAAAGAAAAAGAATTTAATATCAATAATAATAATTCAGAAGAAGAAGGAGAAGATGAAGATTCTTGTACAAAGATAGATCTTTCTGAAATCAGTAATATTGTGGACAATAAAGCGTTTTTATTGGAAGTAATTCGTAAATATTTAATGGGTAGGGGTAGAAAACAGTTAATAATAACAGATTCAACGAATAAAAATAATAAATATATATCATCATTTGTTCGTTTTATCATATTAAATTTATCTACTCAGAAAGGTACTATGGAAATAGTCATATCATATAAAGATATTCCAAAAGAAGTAAAATATAATTATTATTATCAGCCTACTTTTTGGGACTTTTTAAAAGATGAAGGAACCACTAATTTTTGTAATATAAATAGGCTTACAACAGATATACCTTTTTTGAAAAAGGATTATATTGGAATTAATATAAATATTAAAAAATTTAAGGAAAACGAGTAAAAAAATTAATGATTATTTTTTGGAATAATTAGACTTAATTAATAGAATTTAATTTATTTAATTTATTTTATTTAAAATAAATTATTTATTTAAGCTAATTAAAATTTGGGGATTGGGGATTGGGGATTGGGGATTGGGGATTGGGGATTGGGCCCAATCCCCAATCCCCAATCCCCATAAAATTTTATTATTTATTGTTATATTCTTAATATTTATAAACTACTCAAATAAATATTTTATAAAAAAATGGAATTAAATTATAAATAATATTTTGAATGGGTTCACTTGTCGAAGTATGCACAGGCTCTTGCAATGAAAAAATTCATGAATTTACTTTGATGCAATCTAGTCATAATAATAGTTTTCTAAATAAAAATATTCAACAAGACTTAAATTCAAAAAATTTACATAAAAATTCCGTTTCAAATGAAGTCATAATTAATACAAATAATGGTACAATAAAAAATAATTATAATACTGAAACTTTTAAACGAAATGAAAATGATTTAATAAAATCTATAGATCAAATGACACAAATAATTGAATCTTTGGAAAATAAAAATAAATTATTAGAAAAAGAAAAAAATGAAATAAAGG
>Ga0256407_10014979_pt1 | contig 10085 bp, 8 predicted proteins | sample RumenRJG_04DNA_FD_193489 | JGI IMG/M metagenome (GOLD analysis project Ga0256407, IMG submission 193489) | Bovine rumen microbial communities from Lethbridge, Alberta, Canada - RJG_04 | ecosystem: Host-associated > Mammals > Digestive system > Stomach > Rumen | place: Canada: Alberta | collected... | reverse complement strand
CCTGTCTTTTTCATATCCTTGCCAAAAAGGGGTGGCTTATGGACAAATTCGGCAAAACCCAAATGCTCCGCACCCGCATGGCGGAGCTGTTTGAACTGCCCGTGGATCTGGTGGCGGGGCTGGCGCACATGGAACTGCTGGGTGACCGGCAGTTTTTTCTGGAGGGGCACGAGGGCATCCTCTCGTACAGCGACACCCAGATCGACATCTCCACGGGCGCGTTGGTTGTCCGTGTGCGGGGCCGGGGACTGGAGCTGCGCAGCATGACCGACAGCGAGGTGCGCATCCGCGGCGCCATCGACGCCGTGGAGTTCGCGAGGTAGCGCCATGTGGAAGAAACTGATCGCGCTGCTGCGAGGCGACGTGCGCGTACACGCGAAAAGTGCGTTTCCCGAGCGCATCCTCAACATCTGCACTGCCCGGGGCATCGTGTTTCGCGAGCCGAGGTTTCTGGGGGAGCAGACGCTGGCGTTCTCCATCGACCGCCGCGACTGGCGGCGGCTCCGCGCCGCCTGCGAGGATCTGGGCGCGGAGGCGCACATCGAGAGCGTCGCGGGCGTCCCGTTCTTCTTCGGACGGCTGCGGCGGCGCTATGCGCTGCTGACGGGCCTGGCGGCCTGTGTGGCGCTGGTGATGCTCAGCTCCTGCTTCATCTGGGACTTTCAGGTGGAGGGCAACGGCGATGTGCCGCGGGAGAAGATCCTGCGGGTGCTGGCGAAAAACGGTGTGCGGCGCGGAACGTTCGCCTACGCCATCCGTCAGCACGACCTGTGCAACCGGGCGCTGCCCGACCTGCCGGAGCTTTGCTGGCTGACGGTCAACACCAAAGGCTGCCGCGCCACGGTCATCGTGCGCCAGAGGGTGCCGAAGCCGGAGATCGTCAATGAATCCGCGCCCACCAACGTCATCGCGACGCGGGACGCGCTGGTGACGGAGATCCGCGCGCTCGATGGCGAGGCGCAGGTGCTCAGGGGCATGACGGTGCGGGCGGGACAGCTGCTCATCAGCGGCGTGGTGGAGACGGACGGCGTGGAAAAGCCGGCGGTCAACACCCGCTATCTCGCGGGTAAGGGCGAGGTCTGGGGACGGACATGGTACGAATTGTCGACCAAAATCCCGCTCTACGCGACGCGCAAGACGCCCACGGGGGAGGAAAGCCGGAGCTGCGCGGTTTTGTGGGGCGAAAATCGGGTAAAAATAAGCATAAAAGGGACTGGTAATCCATCGACAGAATGTGATAAAATAATCAGTCGAAAACAGTGGACGCTGCCCGGCGGACTGGTGCTGCCCGTGACCACGGTCACGGAGACCCTTCGGCCCTATGAGACGGTGCGCACGGAGCGCAGCCGGAGCGAGGCGGAGGCGCTGGGGCGTGAGTCGCTGGAAAGCTATCTCACTTCACAGCTGGGCGAGGGCGGGGAGATCGTCTCCGCGCGCATCGCCAGCGCGGCGCAGGGCGACTGGCTGCTGGTCACGCTCAGTGCCGAATGCCACGAGCAGATCGGGGCGACCGTCCCCATTTACCGAGACTGATTCACCAAAGAAAGGCAACGATATATGGAACAACGCATCAGCATCGAGCGCATGGAACAGGCGGTGAACCTGTTCGGCTCCTTTGACGAGAACATCCACCTGATCGAGAGCGAGTTCGGCGTCACGGTGGCGAACCGGGAGGGCGAGCTGCGCGTCAACGGCGAACCGGAGGACGTGATGCTCGCCGCCAAGGCGCTCACCGCGCTGCTCACGCTCTCCAATCGGGGTGAGACGATCACCGAGCAGAACGTGCGCTACGTCATCGGCCTCGCCCGGGCCGGGCAGGAGGACAAGGTCAGCGAGCTGACACAGGACGTCATCTGCATCAGCGCCAAGGGCCGCCCGGTGAAGCCCAAGACCATCGGACAGAAGAAGTACGTGGAGTCGATTTTTGAAAACGCCGTCACCATCGGCGTCGGCCCCGCGGGCACGGGCAAGACCTACCTCGCCGTCGCCGCGGCGGTGGCGGCGTTCCGGGAGCGGAAGATCAACCGCATTATCCTGACCCGCCCCGCGGTGGAGGCGGGCGAGCGGCTGGGCTTCCTGCCCGGCGACTTGCAGAGCAAGGTCGATCCGTACCTCCGCCCGCTCTACGACGCGCTGTTCGATATGCTGGGCGCGGAGACCTACAACAAGTATTTGGAGCGTGGCAACATCGAGGTCGCGCCGCTGGCCTATATGCGCGGGCGCACACTGGACGACAGCTTCATCATCCTCGACGAGGCGCAGAACACCTCCTGTGAGCAGATGAAGATGTTTCTGACCCGCATGGGCTTCGGCTCGAAAATGGTCATCACCGGCGACGCGACGCAGATCGACCTGCCGGCGGACAAGCTCTCCGGCCTCAAGCAGGCGGTGTGGGTGCTCAAGGGCGTGGAGGGCGTCGGCATCTGCGAGCTGAACGATCAGGACGTGGTGCGTCATGTGATGGTGCAGCGCATCATCAAGGCGTATCAGGACTACGAGGACGCGAAAAATAAACAGAGCAAAAGCGGGAGAAGATAACGATGAGAACGACACATGATATTCCGATCGAAACGGAGGTCGAGGGCGTCAGCGACCGCGCCAAAGCCCTGATCCGCAGAACCGTGCGCACGGCGCTGGAGTGCGAGGGCGTGACGCTGCCCTGCGAGGTGGATGTATTCATCACAGACGACGACGGCATCCACAGGATCAACCGCGAGCAGCGGGACGTGGACGCGCCCACGGATGTGCTGAGCTTCCCCGCGTTGGAGCTGCGCCCCGGCGAAAAGCCGACCGAGGACGACGCCGATCCCGGTACGAGACTGGTGCCGCTGGGGGACATGGCGCTTTCTTACGAGCGCGTGTCGGCGCAGGCCAAGGAGTACGGTCACTCCAAGAGCCGCGAGCTTGCGTACCTCGTGACCCACTCGGTGCTGCACCTGCTGGGGTACGACCATCTGGACGAGGGGCCGCAGAAGGCGCTCATGCGCGAGCATGAGGAAATTATTATGGAAAAACTGGAATTACCCCGGTAAACGCTCAAGAAAGTTGAGGATCACCTATGAACATCACAAAAACCGCCATGGTCACCGTCTGCGGACGGCCCAACGTCGGCAAATCGACGCTTTTGAACGCGCTGGTGGGCGAGAAGATCGCCATCGTCAGCAACAAGCCCCAGACCACCCGCAATCGCATCTACGGCGTCGTGAACCGCGACGACACCCAGTTTGTGTTTCTGGACACGCCGGGCTTCCACAAGGCGAAAAACCGCCTGGGCGACTACATGGTCAAGGTCACCCGGGAGAGCATCACCGACGTGGACGCGGTGGTGCTGATCGTGGAGCCGATCCCCCATGTGGGCATCCCGGAGCAGGAGCTCATCAAGCAGATCAAGACGTCGGAGCTGCCCGCGGTGCTGTGCATCAACAAGATCGACACCATCGAAAAAAAAGAGGATCTGCTGGCGGTGATCGCGGCCTACACCGAGGCGCACGACTTTGACGCGATCATCCCCATCTCGGCGCTCAAGCAGGACGGTCTGCGCGACCTTTTGATCGAGCTGGCAAAGTACGCCGCCGAGGGGCCGCAACTGTTCCCGGACGGCATGGTCACCGACCAGCCCGACCGTCAGGTGGTGGGCGAGATCGTGCGCGAGAAGATGCTGCGCAACCTCGACAAGGAGATCCCCCACGGCACGGCGGTGGAGATCACCCGCTTCGCCGAGCGGGACGATGAAGTGATCGAGGTCGAGGCCACCATCTACTGCGAGAAGAAGAGCCACAAGGGCATCATCATCGGCAAGGACGGCGCCATGCTCAAGAAGATCAGCACCGAGGCACGGCATGACATTGAGAAATTCATGGGCGCGAAGGTGTACTTGCAGACCTGGGTCAAGGTCAAGGAAAACTGGCGCGACAACATGAACTATATCCGCTCGTTCGGATATGACGATCAATAATTGCCAGCAATAATGCCGTCGCAATCGTCCATGCTAAACCGTGAGGTGATGACATGGACGGCTATCTCGGACTGTTTCTGGAAACCGGAAATCCGACCTTTTATATGATGGCAAAGCAAGGGGAACCCCATGCCGGAGAAAATCGTGACCAAGGGCCTCGTGCTGCGGGAGACGCAGACCAAGGAGGCCGATAAAATCTTAACGGTGCTGACCGCCGAGCACGGCAAGCTGGCGGTCATCGCCCGGGGCGCGCGGCGCAAAAACAGCAAGATCGCCGCGGCGAGCCAGCTGCTGGCGTATTCGGAGCTGGTGCTCTACGAGCAGCGCGGCTGGATGATGCTCAGCGAGGCGTCCACCCTCTCGCTGTGGGACAACGTGCGCCGGGACGTGGAGCTGCTGTCGCTCGCGTCGTATTTCGCGGAGATGACCGAGGCGGTGACGGGCGAGGACGTCCCGGCGGGGGAGACGCTGTCGCTGCTGCTCAACGTGCTCTACGCCCTTGATGCGCTGCACAAGCCGCCGGAGCTGGTGAAGGCGGCGTTTGAGCTGAAGCTGCTGTCGCTCTCCGGCTACGAGCCGCTGGTGGCGGACTGCGCCGTGTGCGGCGCCACCGCGCCGGAGGAGCCGGTGTTCGACGCGGAGCAGGGCGTGGTGCTGTGCCGCAAATGCGCGGGCGTGGCGGCGGGACGGCTGCTGCCCCTTGACCCCGGCTCGCTGGCGGCGATGCGCCACGTCATCGGCGCGGAGAAGAAGCGGATGCTCTCCTTTGCCTTAAACGGCGAGACGATGAAGCGCTTTGCCCGAGCCTGCGAGAGCTTTTCCCGGGTACAGCTCGACCGCGACTTCCGTACGCTGGACTTCTACAAGAGCCTGCGTCTGCCCCCGGAGCATTTTCCGGGAAATGACCAAAATTCGACAACAAATGGCAATATTTGACAGAAAGTATACGAATCGTTATGACACAACTATTTGAAAAATCCATCCGTGTGCTGGAGCTGCCCCGGGTATTGGAGCTGTTGGAGCATCACGCCGTCAGCGCGGCGGCGAAGGAGCGGGCGCGAAATCTGTCGCCTTCGACGGAACTCGACGAGGTGCGCCGCCTGCTGGACGAGACCGATGCCGCCAGAGGGATGATCGCCCTCAAGGGGAGTCCGTCGTTTGGCGGGGTGAAGCCGGTGTCCGAGGCGCTGGGCCGCGCGCAGCGCGGCGGTATGCTCAATACCCGGGAGCTGCTGGATATCGCGGGACTGCTCTCCAACGCGCGGCGCGTGCGGGAGTACTTATCCGACGACGCGGAGCCGACGGCGCTGGATAAGCTGTTCAACGCTCTGCGCCCCAATCGGTACTTAGAGGAAAAAATCACCACCGCCATCGTCAGCGAGGACGAGATCGCCGACGCCGCCAGCGTGGAGCTGGCGGACATTCGCCGCCACAAGCGGGCGGCGGCGGCCAAGGGCCGTCAGATCCTGCAGAAGATCATCTCGTCCACCAGCTACAAGAACGTCTTGCAGGAGGCCATCATCACCCAGCGCGGCGGACGCTTCGTGGTGCCGGTAAAGTCCGAGTTCCGCGGGCAGCTGCCCGGCCTCGTTCACGACACGTCGTCCAGCGGCGCGACGATCTTCGTCGAGCCGATGGGAGTGGTGCAGGCGAACAACGAACTCAAGGAGCTGGAAGCCAAAGAGGAGAAGGAGATCGACCGTATCCTCATGGCGCTCTCCGCCGAGGCGGCGGGCTTCGAGGAGGACATCACCTGGGACTACGACATCCTCGTCCACCTCGACCTGATCTTCGCCCGCGGCGAGCTGAGCTACGACATGGACGCCATGCGCCCGGAGGTGCGGGACAACGGCACGATCTCCCTGCGCCGGGCCCGGCACCCGCTGCTGGAAAAGGGCAAGGCGGTACCCATCGACATTGAGCTGGGCCGCAGCTTCGACACGCTGGTCATCACCGGCCCCAACACCGGCGGCAAGACCGTGAGCCTCAAGACGCTGGGGCTTCTCTGTCTGATGACCCAGTGCGGGCTGCACATCCCCTGCGCAGACCAGAGCGTGGTGAGCGTATTTTCCGCCGTGCTGGCGGACATTGGCGACGAGCAGAGCATCGAGCAGAGCCTCTCCACGTTTTCGGCGCACATGACCAATATCGTTCAGATTCTCGACGAGGCGGACGGCGGCAGCCTGATCCTCTTCGACGAGCTGGGCGCGGGCACCGATCCCGTGGAGGGCGCGGCATTGGCCATCGCCGTCATCGAGGAGGCCCGCGCCATGGGCGCGAAGGTTGCCGCCACGACGCACTACGCCGAGCTCAAGACCTTCGCCATGACCACGGCGGGGGTGGAGAACGCCAGCTGCGAGTTCAATGTGGAGACGCTGGCGCCGACGTACCGGCTGCTGATCGGTATTCCCGGGAAATCCAACGCCTTCGCCATCTCCAAGCGCCTCGGCCTCAGCGAGCGGGTGATCGAGAACGCGAAGCGGCAGATGAGCGGCGAGAGCGTCCGCTTTGAGGACGTGCTGACGCAGCTCGAGCAGAAGCGTCAGGCACTCGAAAAGGAGAAGGAGGAGACCGACCGGCTGCTTGCCCGCCGGGAGGAGGATGCCCGCAAGGCCCGCGAGTTCCGCGAGCAGATGGAGCGGGCGAAGGACAACGCGCGCTCCCGCGGCGAGGCCGAGGCGAAGCGCATCCTCGCCGACGCAAAGTCGGCGGCGGACGCCACGTTCCGGGAGCTGGACGCGCTCAAAAAGGAACAGAAGAAGCTCGAAGCCCAGCAGATCAACGAAAAGCGGGCGGACATTCTCCATAGCCTCAACGACGCCCGTGCCGCCGTGGGCGTACACGACAATTTCAAGGAGCCTATCCCCAAGCCCAGCCGTCCCATCGCGGCGGGCGATCTGGTGGAGATCCCCGGCACGGGCCGTCGGGCGGAGGTGCTGAGCGTCAGCGGCAACACGTTGGAGTGCAAAGCAGGGGCTCTGCGCATGAAGGTCAAGGCCGACGAGGTGCGCCTCATTGAGGACGACGAGCGCGCCGCGATTCAGGTCAAGACTACGCCCAAGGGCGGCGCGCGGGTGCTGCGCTCCGCCGCCGCGCCGCGGGAGCTGGACATCCGCGGAATGGAGACGCTGGAAGCGGAGAGCGTGGTGGAAAACTACATCGACTCAGCCGTGGTCGCGCGGCTGGAGACCGTGACCATCATCCACGGCAAGGGCACCGGCGCGCTGCGCAAGGCCGTCCACGCGCTGCTCAGGCGAAACAAGAGCGTCAAGTCCTTCCGTCTCGGCGCATTCGGAGAGGGCGAGGCGGGTGTGACCGTGGTGGAGCTTCGTTAAAACTGACAAAATTTCAGCCGTCCAAAAAGATTTTCTGCCATTCTGCACAAAAAAGAAGAAATGCACAAAAAACAAAGAGGATTTCCTTGGGAAATATTCAGAAAATGCATTGACGAAGCGGCCCGGGATGGTATAATATATATCACAGTCCGAGAATAAAAGACGTTCAGGAGAGGGGAGCTTAATAATATGTATACGCAGAATGTCATGATCAACAATGAGGTAGGCCTCCACGCGCGCCCCGCTACGTTCTTTATCCAGAAAGCGAACGAGTTCAAGAGCGGCATCTGGGTCGAGAAGGACGAGCGCCGCGTGAACGCGAAGAGTCTGCTCGGCGTGCTTTCGCTGGGTATCGGCAAGGGCACGGAGATCACCCTGCTGGCCGACGGTTCCGACGAGAAGGAAGCCGTGGACGCCCTCTGCGAGCTGGTGTCCGGCAACTTCGGCGAATAAGAGAGAGCTGACAAAAGAGGAGAGGCGGTTTCGTGGGTAACGAGACCGTCTTTTTTCGTCCGTACAAACAGGAGGTGAGACCATGACAAAGGCGGAGCTGCGCGCCAAGGCCAACGATCTGCCGCTCAAGCCCGGCGTGTATCTGATGATGGACAAGACCGGAAAGGTCATCTACGTCGGCAAGGCGAAGAAGCTCAAAAACCGGGTGAGCCAGTATTTTCAGGAGAACAACGCCTCCCACAACGAAAAGACCCGCCGCATGGTCTCGCAGGTGGATCACTTCGACACGATCTTCGTGTCCAGCGAGTTCGAGGCGCTGATCCTTGAAAACTCCCTCATCAAGCAGCACATGCCCCACTATAACATCCTTTTAAAGGACGACAAGGGCTATCCCTTCGTGCGGCTGGGCCGGGAGCCGTACCCGCGCTTCACCATGGTGAACAAGCCCGCGGACGACGGCGCGCGCTACTTCGGCCCCTTCGGCGGGCGCAACGAGACCCGCGCCGCCATCGACGCCATCTGCGCGGCCTTCAAGCTGCCCACCTGCTCACGCAGGTTTCCCCGGGACATTGGCAAGGAGCGCCCCTGCCTCAACCACCACATGGGCCGCTGCGACGGCTTTTGTCGCGGCATCCCGGACGAGGCGGAGTATACGAATCGTATTGAACAGGCTATACAATTACTCTCCGGACACTACAAGACCCTGAGCCGCGCCATGCGGGAGGAGATGCAGCGCGAGGCGGAGCAGCTCCATTTTGAGCAGGCGGCGGCGCTGCGCGACCGCGTCAATGCCATCGAGTCGCTGGGCAAGCGCCAGAAGGTCATCGCGGGCATCTGCGCCGACACCGACATCTGGGGCGTGTACCGCGGCGCGGCGAAATGCGGCTGGGCGGTCATCCATGTGGAGGACGGCAGCGTCACGGGCCGCGAGACCGACGTGTTCACCGCGCCCACCGACGAGGGCGAGGCGGATATGCTCGCGGCGCTGCTGAACCAGTATTACCTGCCCCGGACGGTGCTGCCGCGGGAGATTCTGCTCCCCTGCGAGACGCCCGACGCCGAGGAGCTGGCGGGTGTGCTGACGGAGCGCTCGGGCCACAAGGTGAACGTCCACGTTCCTCAGCGGGGCGACAAGGCGGAGCTGCTGCGCATGGCGCAGCGCAACGCCCGGGAGGATGTGGAAAAGATCACAACTTTACAGGAACGCGAGAACCATACCCTCACGACGCTTGCGCAGATGCTGAACCTGCCGGAGCCGCCGGGGCGCATGGAGAGCTACGACATTTCCAACACCGGCTCGAGCGACATTGTGGCGTCCATGGTGGTCTACGACGGCGCGAAGCCGAAAAAGAGCGCCTACCGGCGCTTTAAGATGAAGACCGTCACAGAGCATCCCGACGACTACGCCTCCATGGAGGAGGTGCTGACACGCAGACTGCGGCGGTACTTGGACGGCGACGAGAAGTTCGCCCCGCTGCCGGACGTGATGCTCATCGACGGCGGCGCCACCCACGCGGCGGTGGCGGAGAAGGTCTGCGCGACGCTGAACGTGCCGCTGCCGATCTTCGGCATGGTGAAGGACGACCATCACCACACCCGGGCGCTCATCACGGCGGAGGGGCGGGAGATCGACCTCCACGCCAATCCCGCGGTGTTCGCCCTCATCGGGCAGATCCAGGACGAGACCCACCGCTTCGCCATCACCTTTCACCACGAGAGCCACAGCAAATCGTCGATGCACTCGGCGCTGGACGACATCCCCGGCGTCGGCAAGACCCGCAAGGCGGCGCTGCTCAAAGCGTTCAAGAGTGTGAAGACCATCCGCGAGGCGGACATGGATGCCCTTACAAAGGTGGTGCCGAAAAACACGGCAAAGGCCGTGTGGGAGCACTTCCATTTGAAACCGGACGAACCCTAAGGAAACGCTGAACAAATCCCGGCGCACGACTTGTCGGCAAATTGAGCGCCGCTCCGCGTTGCGAAAACCTTGAAATACACAAAGTATTCCTGCGGCTTTCGCCCTTGATCGGCACCCAATTTGCTCGACAATCCGCACACCTTTCTTTGTTCAGCGTTTCCCTAAGAAAACGGCTGCGTAAGCGGCCGTTTTTTCGTTGATATGGGAATTATGCCATTCTTTGTATATATTGCACAAAACTGATGTTCGATTCGTGCCGAAAACCAGTGTGTTGCGCAGGGAAATGTCAATAAAAATTGGGAAATCCCGTTAAAATGCCGGATTGACTTTACATAATTTTGAAATTGCAACTTGACAAAACCGTAAAACGGGGCTATACTCGGGGACACTTTGAAAAGTTACAAATTGTAACCACGAATTACAA
>Ga0256407_10014978_pt1 | contig 10085 bp, 5 predicted proteins | sample RumenRJG_04DNA_FD_193489 | JGI IMG/M metagenome (GOLD analysis project Ga0256407, IMG submission 193489) | Bovine rumen microbial communities from Lethbridge, Alberta, Canada - RJG_04 | ecosystem: Host-associated > Mammals > Digestive system > Stomach > Rumen | place: Canada: Alberta | collected... | reverse complement strand
TTTGTAGGTGAGATGGAACAGAGTGACGACATAACGCTGTTCGCTTTGAAAAGACTGAAATAAGGACAACCTCATATGACGGCGTGAAGACAAGGAGCATCATAAAATACGTGATAGGAGGCCTGCTGGTTTGTACATCAGTATCAGGCATCTGGGGATGGCTCACTACAGACAAGCTTGTGGATGAAATGAAGCAGAAGATGAGCGAACTGGAACGGCAGGAGAAACGCTCGGCTGTGCTGAAGAGCATCAGTAACCAGATGGAAGAAATCACCTATCAGCAGATGAAGTTCTCCGACGAACAACGACTTGAGGCTATCGAACAGCGAGAACGGGCTGAACAGGAACGCAGAAACGCCGTTTTGGCACAACAGAAAGCCTTAGCTTCAGAGCAGAAAGCCATCGATGCCTTTGAACAAGCACAATATCAGCGCATACAAGCCGACTTACAGCGACAACAGGCAGAGCACTCCAAAAGCATCGCCGACACGTTGAGCTATCTGGCACTCGGCAGATCTCTAGGCGCACAAGCCACGACTCAATTCTATACCGGCAATCGCGAATTGGCTGCCATGCTGAGCGATCTGGCATACGAATACACCAACCGTTATCATGGCGACATTTACTACCCCGCCATTTACCAAGCTATCGCCCTTACAAGCCAGAGTTCGAATAACTGGCCCAAACACCAAGGTCCTATCACCGACTTAGACTTCATGCCTAACACCGACGACCTGCTCGTTTCAGTCAGTTCCTATGGTGAAGTCCTGATGCACCAAAAAAACGGTAAGAACCTCAGGACAATCGAGTTACTGAAAGATAGCAAATATGATTTCCGTGATGTCTATGTAAACCCGAAAAACGGACACATCTACGCGCTGAGCCGCAACAGCTACATGGCAGTGAAAGCCGGCAAGAAGATCAACGTGATACCTTTGGAAACCATCAGATATCCGATAAAGATCCAACCACTCAACCAATCCGACGACCTTCTAATCATAGGCGAGAGGCAATTAGCGCTCTTCGACACAAAGACCAACAGCATCAAGGAGACACGCGACATGGATTTCACCATATCATTCACGAATCGTTTTGACTACAAACCAATCATCTTTGATGACCAGGGAAGGATGCATATTGTGGAGTCTATTAACAAGATTACGACCAAGAAGACACCTGTAAAGGGACGCGTTACCGCCTTTGCAAGTTCCAAGGGTTCGGGCTTGCAGGCCTTTGGCATGAGTGACGGCATGCTCTATGTGATAGACAAGGCCGGCAAGGTAAGGAAGCTCGTTGGCCATCGGTCACGTATCTCGTTTATCAAAATAAACTTCAACCACGTCTATTCATCAAGTTACGACGGAACAGTCAACCTGTGGAACATCAGTGGTGAGAAGATTGAGCCGATGACACTGGTAAACCAGGGGAACTGGATTCTTTGCTTCACGTTCGACCCGTCAAAGGAACACATGTGGATAGGCGACCAACGTGGTAACCTCTCTGAGGTGCTTATCTCCGTGCCAAAGATTATCGAGAATGTCAAAGCACAAGTAAAGCGTAACTTCACACCCACTGAATGGAACTACTATATCGGTGAAAATGTCGAATACGAGCCTATCGTGAAAACGGGAAGAAAGGAGGAACGCCCATGAAAAGAGTGCTCATCAGCTGCATCATCCTGCTGCTTTCCTTAACGGCTTTGGGCCAGGGATTGCCTTTCATACGTCATTTTAATACTGATGACTACAAGGCGCATGCCATGAACTTCGACTTGGATATTGACAAGAGCGGTATCGTCTATGTGGCCAACTTCGAAGGTCTGCTTTATTACGACAACGTCAGATGGCGCATACTTCACACGCCAGGCCTCAGTCGTCTTACCGTCGTATTTTGCGACTCTAAAGGTAATGTTTGGACGGGTGGTTATAACTTCTTCGGAAAAGTCGTTGTGGAGTCCGACGGCACCTTGGCGCTCCGAGACTTGGGAAAGCATCATCATGTAGATGGTGAGGTTCTTGAGATTTGGGAGGAAAACGAAGGCAACATCTGCTTCATCTCAAATAATGGTTGCATCTACGAAATAGCCAACAATAAGATCCAAATCAAGGAAAAAGTAAGCGATCATGCCATTAATGTTGGTTTGACAGATATCATTGATTACGACGTTCTTATCAAGAAAGGTAAAGTTGAAGCACTGACCGATACATTGGTGAGTGAACAGCTCGACAATGGTCTGACTGCCGTTGTCAGGAAAGGAAAGGGGCTGTTTATCTCAGACCAGAACGGACGTACCCTCTATACGTTGAATGAGACAACAGGCATGCCGAACAACAACATCACCTATATCACGTACGACCATCACGGCACACTTTGGGGCATCATGGACAACGAAATATTCGCGATTGCCCTACCCTCTGCATTTTCTCACTTCACCAACAATGACGGTCTGTCCGAGGGTGTGATCTCCATTACTAAATTTAAGAATAACATCTATGCCGGTACACTAAACGGCTTGTTCAGGTTGCAGGGTACACGATTTATAAATATGGGGCTTGGCAACCTCGCTTGTTGGCAGTTTTCTTCCTCAGACAACAGACTGCTGGCGGCAACAGGCACTGGTATCTATCTCATCAAACCTAATGGTACTTATTCACTCATTTCGCCAGTAGGGGCACTCTCCGTACTCGATGCTGGCAACGTGATCTACAGCGGAGAGATGGACGGACTATACACCATGACACCCGATGGCAAGAACAGGAAGAAGGTATGTAATCTGGAAAAGGTGTCAAACATCATCCGCGACAACAACGGAGTGATATGGATACAGAATGTTTACGGCAAGGTGTGGAGACAGTCTTCCTATCAGAAATTCTTGCCCTGTAACGAGGCTGTCAAAGAGGCAACGGCAGTCCTGGTTCAGTTTGCTGATACCATTCGAGCCATTGACGCCTTAGCCACTTTTCCCATCCCCTTCCCGCAGTTCTCATATTTCGACGGAGACATCACCTGGCTGACAAATAATGAAGGAACGCAACTATACGGATGGAGAAACGGGCGTGAGATCAAGGATCTTGACTACCTATATCCCTTCAAGAGCAACACCATCAACGCCATGCTCCACGACGAGCATCAACTGTGGCTGGGCAACAACAAAGGCTTTTCCATTATTGACACTAATGTGAAGGATCCTGCCTTCCTGACGAAGCCGAAAGTACATATCCGATCCATCGGCCTTGGAAGCGATACCATTCTGTGGGGAGGATTCGGGCTATTGCCAGAAGAAATACTTCTGGACAGCAAGGAGCGAAACGTCACCTTCACCTATTCACTCAACGCCATTCCTATTGTCAATAAGGCTTACTATCGCTACCAGCTCAATGACGGACGATGGAGTGCCTGGACTACCGAACAAACCATTTCCTTCTACAACCTTCCTTATGGAAACTATACGTTCAGAGTGGAAGGACTCGACGCCTTCGGCCATAAGACCGATGTTACAGAGTTGAACTTCAGCATCTCCTTCCCCTACTACCTGAGATGGTATATGATCATTCTCTACCTCTTTGCTGCAGGCTTCATTCTATACCTTATATATAAAATGCGCATCCGCATGCTGCAGAAAGAAAAGTTGAGGCTGGAGCAGGTAGTACAAGAACGCACCGCAGAAATCGTCAAACAGAAAGATGAGATTCAGGAGAAGTCTGAAAGTCTCGAATTAGCGCTCAACGAGCTCCATAGTGCGCAGAACCAGCTGATTCGTCAAGAGAAAATGGCCACTGTCGGTAAGCTTACACAAGGTCTTATCGACCGCATCCTGAACCCATTGAACTATATCAACAATTTCTCGAAACTCTCAGAAGGACTGGTGAGAGACGTGGAGGCCAACATCGAAGACGAGAAAGAGCACATGAGCGAAGACAATTACGAAGACACCATCGACGTACTGGGTATGCTCAAAGGCAACCTTCTGAAAGTCAGCGAACACGGACAGAACACCACACGAACCTTAAAGGCAATGGAAGAGATGCTCAAAGACAGAAGTGGCGGTATCGTCAAGACGGATATCATACAGCTGTTCAAGCACGCTAAAGGTATCGTCGATACCTACTACAGCAAGCAGGAGGCAGAACAGCATATCAACGTCATCTTCGACTATCCGTCAGAGCCAGTCTTCGCCAATGCCAATCCAGAACTGCTGAGCAAGGTATTCATGAGTATGCTCAGCAATAGTTTCTACGCCGTCGATAAGAAGTTCGCAAAAGGCGGCGACTACAGCCCAGAGGTGTCTCTGAAAGCGAAAGTCATAGAGTCGCAGATGTCCATCATCATCCACGATAATGGTATCGGTATCGAGGAGAATATCATCAATAAGATATTCGACCCGTTCTTTACTACCAAGACCACTGGCGAAGCCGCTGGTATCGGTCTCTATCTGAGTCATGACATCATACAGAGCTATGGCGGTACCATCACCGCCAACTCCGTAAAGGATCAGTTCTCGGATTTCACCATCACATTGCCCATCATCATTAAAGAATAAGCTTATGGAACAGACTATCGAACAACTGCAGGATCAACTAAAGAAGCAGGAGAAACTGGCATCCTTGGGATTGCTCAGTGCCGGTATCGCCCATGAGATACAGAATCCCCTGAATTTCGTCATCAACTTCAGCAAGATGTCTGATAAACTGCTGAAAGACCTGACAGAGATACTGGAAGACAATGCCGATAAGCTTCCCGAAGACGACCGTGAGGATATGGACGACATTATAGCAGACCTGCAGGAGAATCTGAAGAAGATCAATGAGCATGGAGAACGCGCCATCAGTATCATACGCGGCATCCTCCTCGTATCAAGAGGCAAGGAAGGCATGGTGGTGCCGTCGGACATCTGCAAGCTTGTGAAGGAATATGTCTGGCTTGGATACCATTCCATGCGCGCCAACTACAAGGACTTCAACATTGCTATTCAAGAAGAATATGAAGAAGGCATGCCCCTCATGATGGTCATTCCGCAAGATCTGACAAGAGCAGTACTCAATATCGTCAATAATGCGTTTTATGCCGTTTGGCACAAATCACAGGATGCTCCCGCTGATTATCATCCGAAAGTGAACGTCCGTGTGGCGACGCAAGGTAGCGACTTCACCATCAGCATCGCTGACAACGGCGAAGGCATGAATGAAGAGGTGAAGCAGAAGCTATATGAGAATTTCTTCACCACCAAGCCTGCAGGGCAAGGCACTGGCTTGGGCATGGGCATCACCCGTGAGATCATCGAGAACAGACATGGTGGAAAGATTACCTTTGAGAGTACAGAAGGCCAGGGTACTACATTCACATTCACAATCCCCATCAAAAAATGAACATAGGAAGACGCATCCTGACATCAGCCCTCGCAACCCTCTTGACGCTGTCGATAACAGCTCAGGAAAAGGATATGCGCGCCATCTACAACCAGGCTGAGGAAGAATACAATATTGGTCGTTTCGAAGAGGCAAGAGACCTGCTGAAAGAGCATCTCTCGAATTTCAAGGGCAACATTCTCGAAAGTGCTTACAGGCTGATGTCGCTCTGCTATCTGGCTGACGACCACAATGAAGAGGCAGAGCGCTATGCTGGGATGCTGCTGACACAATCGCCTTATTACACCGTCTCTGCCCAGGACCCAATGAGGTTCGCTGAAATCGTGGAACAGATCAAGAAGGGGCGCAGCGCCACATTCACCACCGCCTCCAGTCAGGAAGAATCCCTCGGCGAGGTGCCTGTGCCCGCCACGCTGATCACTGAGGAGATGATCCGCAACTCTGGCGCCAGGAACCTTCAGGAATTACTGGAAGCCTATGTTCCTGGCATGCACATCGTGGACTGTAATGACGACATCAACATCGCCATGCGCGGCACCTATAGCAACGGACAGGAGAAAATACTCATCATGCTCAACGGCCATCGCCTGAACAGCTACTGCACAAATATCGCATCGCCCGACTTCAGCATAGGCCTGGAGAAACTAACGCGTATAGAGGTGCTTCGAGGCCCCGCCTCCTCACTCTATGGCGGCGTGGCACTCACGGCGGTGGTGAACCTCATCACTAAGCAGGGTGCCGAACTGGATGGCATCGAGGCCAGAGCAGGCATCGGAAACTATGGCCAGTTAAGAGGCGCACTCACCTTCGGCAAACGATATTTCGACCTCGACTTACTCATCTGGGGCAGTATCTATAAGAACAGCGGTGAAAGCAGGACACCTGAACAGCAAACCGACGAATACATCACACCTGTCCCCTACGTCACTATTGGCCGGATCGGAGAAAAGCCCTCGTATGACTTTGGTGTACAGATGAACTGGAAAAACCTGCGATTCCTCTACGACACCCATTTCTCACAGATTGTATCGCCCTTCACCATCAGTACGCTGGCTGCGACCTACGACCGCGAGAGATACCGCACCTTCAATGGCATCAGGCCCAGTTTCTCGACGAATGCCCACCATGCAGAAATCGGCTATGGACGCCAGTATGGCAGCCTGAACCTTCAGGGATCACTGACCTATGATAATTCCGACCTGACTCACTATCAGGTCATCTACGACGGCAATCTGCCAGAGTTTGGAACAGCCCTTAATCTGCCAACAGATCTTCGCTATCTCTTCCAGAAATATTCCGGCATGGGCAGATACATCAATGGTCAGGACTACAGTTACGGTGCCGAGGTCAAAGGCGACTACACATACATCAAGCAAGGGCCACACAAAGGGTCTATCACGTTCGGCGCACAATATAGCCACTTCAGGCTCGAAGATGTGCGTTACCAGGTCGTTTATGATTTCACCAGTGCCTCGCCCGAGATGCCCAGTCTGCAGGAAGGTGGCAAGGGAAGGGAGAACAGCTACAATGCCTTCATCCAGCTGAAACACCAGTGGCACTCGCTGATCCTGAATGCCGGTCTGCGCTACGACCACAAGTTGCGCTACGACTCCACGAAACTCGACGTCTTCTCCCCCCGTGTGGCCCTGATCCTGCTGAAGCCGAAATGGAACGTGAAACTCAGCTACTCGAAGGCCTTTGTCGATGCACCTTACCTCTACCGCAAGTCCAATTCATTCTTACGACTCTTGGAAAACGATATGTCTGAAGGCATAGATGAAGAGCTGAGTCCTGAGACGGCACACTCCTTCCAACTCACCTTCGCAGCGAATGGATGGGCACGAGGACTGAACGTTGAAGTCAACACCTTCTATAATATCCTCAACGACCCCATCTCCACCAATGTGATGGACTACCAGAATGGTGGTCAGAACCGCACGGTGGGAGCAGAGTTGATGGCCAGTTACAGCCGATCCAGGTTCACGGCCGACTTCAACTTCTCCTGGATTAAGGTCCTGAAGTCGAATCCTTACAACATCACCATAACAGGCTTTACCCAACAGCCGGGTATTGACAGGAACAGAAATACGCCTGTCGCTATGGCCAATGCCGTATTGGCATGGGAGGTCTCACAGCGGCTGAAGTTCACGTCTCATATCAACTTCAAGAGCAAGCAGGAGACTTTTAATGCCGACATCGTCAAGATAGCCCAAGCCAACAAAGAAATGGAAGAAGCTTCTAAGTACCCAACAGGAGACCCAGAGTGGATACGACATATGCAGCAAGCCACGACCTATATTTCCCAAGCCATCTATAAAGGCGATATGGACGCACGCGTGATTGTCGATCTGGGCGCTGAGTACAAACTCAACAAGCTAACACTTGGATTCAATGTCCACAACCTCTTCAACACCCAATACAACCAGAGTGGCTCCAACACCAAGCTAATACCTCAGAAAGGACTCTGGTTCATGGCTTCTGTTGCCTACAAATTCTGAAATTCTGAGGCTTTGAAGATATAGACAACAAAAAATAAGCCTTTTTTGCAAGATTTTGCTATTTAGACTTTGCAATTTGCGGGAAAAGTATTACCTTTGCACCACTTTTAAAAGTTTATAAAACAAATCAAGCAGAAATGGAAGCTTTTTTCAGGACGCATAGATATCTTGTTGAGCATACAAATGCCCCAGTACGTCGTACCCTTATGGACGAGATCAACTGGAGCGATCGTATGATCGGCATCAAAGGTACACGCGGCATCGGCAAGACGACTTTTCTGCTTCAATATGCCAAAGAGCATTTTGATATACTCGACAAGCAGTGCCTGTATATCAACATGAACAACTTCTATTTCCAGGGGCACGGCATCGCAGACTTCGCTGGTAAGTTCTATAATCACGGAGGCCGTGTGCTTCTCATCGACCAGGTCTTCAAACAGCCAGACTGGAGTCAGGAACTGCGCAAATGCTACGACCTCTACCCCAACCTGAAGATTGTGTTCACAGGCAGTAGCGTGATGCGCCTGAAGGACGAGAATCCTGAGCTCAACGGCATCGTCAAGAGCTACAACCTGCGCGGCTTCTCCTTCAGAGAGTTCGTCAATCTGCTCACTGGTAATTCATTCAGGGCTTACACGTTGGAGGAAATCCTCAAAGACCACGAGCATATCATCAAGCAGATACTGCCAAAGGTCTCTCCCAACCGTTTCTTCCAAGACTATATCCATCATGGTTTCTATCCGTTCTTCCAGGAACACCGCAACTATTCGGAAAACCTCCTGAAGACCATGAACATGATGACAGAGGTGGATATCCTGCTCATCAAGCAGATCGAGCTGAAGTATCTCACCAAGATCAAGAAACTCTTCTACCAGATTGCCGAAGAAGGTCCTTCAAAGGCACCCAACATCAGTAAGCTGGCACAAGATATCGAGACTAGTCGCGCCACCGTGATGAACTACATCAAGTACCTCACCGATGCACGCTTGCTGAACCTCATCTATCCTGTCGGACAAGAGTTCCCCAAGAAGCCTGCAAAGATCATGCTCCACAACTCAAACCTGATGTATGCCATCTACCCGATACAGGTGGACAAGCAAGAGGCGATGGAGACATTCTTCGTCAATGCGATGTGGAAGGATCATAAAGTAAACACAGGTACGCGCGATTGCAATTTCATCGTCGATGAGAAGCTCAAGTTCCGCATCGTCGATGCCAAGGCTCCCAGTAAACAGCGATTCCAGTCGGATATCATCTATGCACGATACAACACGGAAATCGGCAAGGGAAATCAGATTCCGCTATGGCTGCTCGGGTTCCTCTATTAATATATATGTGTCTATTAAGTCATAATTAAACAAATACCAAACAATAGTTATTCATTTTAATAGTTATCTAAAACAAAATGGCTAAAGAAAAGAAATTTATCACCTGTGATGGTAACGAGGCAGCAGCTCACGTGAGCTATATGTTCTCGGAGGTAGCTGCTATCTACCCCATCACCCCGTCTTCGCCAATGGCGGAGCATGTTGACGAGTGGGCTGCCCGTGGTCGCAAGAACCTGTGGGGTCAGACCGTCAGTGTTCAGGAAATGCAGTCTGAGGCTGGTGCAGCTGGTGCTGTTCACGGTTCTCTGCAGGCTGGTGCCCTCACCACGACCTTCACTGCTTCTCAGGGTCTGCTCCTGATGATTCCTAACATGTACAAGATTGCCGGTGAGCTGATCCCCTGCGTATTCGACGTTTCTGCCCGTACGCTGGCTTCTCACTCTCTGTGTATCTTCGGTGACCACCAGGACGTGATGGCTTGCCGCCAGACTGGTTTCGCTATGCTCTGTGAAGGTTCAGTACAGGAGGTTATGGATATGACCGCCGCTGCTCACCTCGCTTCTCTGGAGACCTGCGTACCGTTCGTAAACTTCTTCGACGGTTTCCGCACCTCTCACGAGTATCACAAGATTGAGCTGCTCGACCAGGAGGATGTTCGTCCTCTCGTTAAGGAAGAGTACATCAAGCGCTTCCGTGATCGTGCTATGTCGCCTGAGCGTCCTATCACACGCGGTACCGCTGAGAACCCTGAGACTTTCTTCACACACCGTGAGGCCTGCAACCCCTACTACGATGCAGTACCCGAGGTGGTTGAGAAGTATCTGGGCGAGCTCTCTAAGATCACAGGTCGTGAGTATCACCTCTTCTCTTACTATGGAGCCGAGGATGCCGAC
>Ga0256407_10014977_pt1 | contig 10085 bp, 7 predicted proteins | sample RumenRJG_04DNA_FD_193489 | JGI IMG/M metagenome (GOLD analysis project Ga0256407, IMG submission 193489) | Bovine rumen microbial communities from Lethbridge, Alberta, Canada - RJG_04 | ecosystem: Host-associated > Mammals > Digestive system > Stomach > Rumen | place: Canada: Alberta | collected... | reverse complement strand
AGAAAAAAAAAAATTATAAAATAGAAAACAATCAAATATCACAAAATTTTACTTTACCTGAATATAAAAATAAAAATGATAAAAAATTGAATAAATTATCAAAAAGGAATTCATTTAACCATTTAAATTTTAAAAAAGATACAGAAATTGTAAGTGATTCACATAGTTTTTCTTCAATAAATTTCCCTTTAAATAAAATGAATAAAAAATTGAAAAATGAAAACTTTAGAATTTTACCTTTATCATTTTGTGAAATGTTTATTGCAAGACTTTGTTTTTATTGTAGTGAAAAACAAAGAAAAAGATTTAATATAATTCAAGTTGCAGAAAATAAAATCCATTTTTATCTTAATATATTTCAATATATAATAAAAATGCAAGAAATTGATTTATTAAAATATTGTTTATTGAATAAAGAACAAATTAATTTATTTGATTTTTTAGCAATACCTCCAATTAGTTTAGGAAATAATGATAATAATTCAATATATAAAGAATTTGAAAATAGACAAAAAAAAAATAAAAAATATGGGATAGAAGAAATTAATGAATTATTTAAATCATACAATATAATAAGAGATAAAAAAGAAATTTGTTTTGAAGATATTAAATTATTACGTTTAATTAGAGCAGAAATAGATTTTTTAAAAGAATAAAATAATTAATATATAGAATTAATATAAATATAATGTTTAATAATTAATTAATATAAATAAAATAATAAAAGTATAATTCAAAAAAATAAAAAAAATTTTATTTGTTTTTTAAAATTGTTATAAAGAATTTTAATGAAAGAAAAAGAAAAAATTAATTCATCAAGAACAACCCTATTATTAAAAGTATCGACTGAATTATTTGAATTAGCAAAATATGAAAATATGTTAATTAATAGCGTATCATTAACTACAATTGATTCTCAATATAATTATAATAACTTTGAAATGAATATTGAAAATTCATTAGAAATTGGAAATTCAATAACAGGAATTTCTATATCTTCATATAATAATACAGAAAAAAAAAAAATAAAAAAAACAGAATGTGAAAAAAAGAAAAAATATTCATATAAAAGACCTAAATTTTTATATAGATTAATATTAAATTCATCAAAAATATATAATATAATTAATCATATTAATGATTTAGATTTAAGTAAAATTAGAAAAAGAAAAATAATTTCTGAAGGAAAAATTAAAAATATTGAAACACCTAATACATTTAATAATATATTACCATCTATAATTTCTCAAGAAAAAAGTTTTCTTGAAAAGCAAGGCTTAAAATATTTAAGAGATTTATCAAATAATTTAAAAAATGTAACTAAATGTAGAAATAATAGAGGAAGTATGAAATGTATTAAAACTATGAGATTAAGTGTTGCTGATGGTAATGTTATTAAAGAAAAAATAAAAAATATTAATAAAAACGAAAGTTCTCCTAAATATAATATTAAAAATAAAATAAAAAGTGATAAAAATGTGATAAAAGTATTAAGATATACTCAATATAAAAACAATAATTATAAAAATATTAATGATTTAATATTTAATGAAAAAGAAAATAATAAAAATAATATTAGAATAAAAAAAAATTATAATAGAATAGATAATAGTAAAAAAAAGAATAATAAATTAGAATATAATACTTTAAAAACAAGTAAAAAGAGATCTATTACTTTTATATTACCTGTAAATGAATCAAAGAAAAATAATCATTATATTATCAATCAAAATGTAAATAAAGATTAATTTTTTTAACAGATTATTATCAATATTTTGGGAATGATATATTTAATTTAAATAATGAAGAATTTTAGGTATAATGGATTTTTTTCCTTTTTTTGAATGATATGAATACCTTTATATTGAATGTTTTAATGGAAATTTATATAGTTAATTTGATATTCATTATATATAAAAATCAATAATTAATATGATTAAGTTTTATTATTATTAATTAATTATTAATGAATAATGAAAATAATTTATAATTATTAAAATTTAAAAGATATTATAATGAGCATAAAATTATATTTGGATAATTTAAATAAATTGTATAAATTATTTATTAAATAATATTCAAATATTTAAAATTGCATAATTTAAATTAAATATATTTCATTTGATTAATTTGATTATATTCTAATTTTTAATTATCTAGCTTTTTTAAATATAAAATAATTTTAAAATTTAATATTAATTTAGACATAAGTCATTTTTTTAACTTAAATAATTTTATTTTAAATAAAAAATATATCGAATTATAATTTGTTTTATATATAATAATAGTATTTCAAATATTTATCATTATGATATAGCATTATAATATTTATATATGATTCTTTTATCAACTAAATCACTTGGCATTTGAAAGTTATAACTTGTGATATTTTTTATTTCCCCTTTCCCTTTGTATTCATAAATTTCATTTACTAAATCTTCATTATTATCATTAAAATATTCCATATAACCATTATTATTGAACATTCGAGGATAATTATTATAAAGAACATAAAAATTTGTTTTTTTAAATCCTTGAATTCCTCCTTTCCCATATGGATGTCTTAATATTAATAATCCACATTTTTTAACTATTATTTCAGACCTTAATTCTTTATTATCGTCTATATTTATTTTATTATCATTTTTTTTACAACAACAACAAAAAATTCGATTTATATTTTTCCTAAAGGATAATATATTAAAAATATATAAAATTATAAAGGTAAAAGTACCTATACCTAATGATAAATATAAAGGTGACATAAAAAATCAATAAAATGATTAAAATTTATTTATTTATTTTTTATATAAAAAATACATAATTGAAATTTATTATTTATTTAATGAAATATTTATTACATCAAATTATATATATTCAATTATAATTTAAATATTTATAATACTATCAAAAAACTTATTACATAACATTATTGATTTTAATATTACTTAAGATATTAAATTTATTATCAAATTAAATTTTGAACAAATATTATTGAATGAAATAAGTATTTTCATATATAATAATTATATTTTCATTTCATATGTTATTTGATAACTTTAATCTAAATTAAGTTTTTTATTTTTTTTTGAATGTTCACATAATTTAGAGAAAATAGGATGATTATGAAAATTTTTTGAACTTCTGAATTTTGATAATTTTTTTTGAATTGTATCATCTTCATATAAATCTAATTTATATTTTATTTTATTTTGATAATTATTTTTAGGAGTTTTATTTATTCTTTTTTTTTCTTGTGAAAATGTATTAGATTTTGATATACCAAATAAAGATAATCTTTGTGACATTTCTTTTATTTGATTATAATTTGATTGTATTAAAGGAGAAAAAGAATTCATAGTATTATCATTTGAATAATTAGTGATATTACTTTTATATTTATGGGAATTATTTGATGAATATGAATTATTATGAGAAGGATAGTTTATTAATTCATTTGAATTTATTATGATTTGGAAAGGTTTAGAATTGTATGATTCTTTTATATTAATTTTAATTTCAGAAGAAATCATATTTCTTTCTCTAACACAAATACAATTTCCCATTTTAAATATTAATTAATATTTTTAATAAAGATACTTCATTAATTTATTATTAATATTTTTTTATAATATTATTTTTTATTGATTAATTTAATTAATTTATATTAGTTAAAAGAAATGAATATAAAAATAATAATTAATTTTTATTTCAATAATTGATGATTAACTTTCTTAATTTTAAATAATAAAAAATTAATCACAAAAAAATATGTATAAATAATTGTAGAGTAAAAATTTATAATTTAAATTCATTTATTTTTGTTCTGTAATTTTTTTTTCTTGTGCTTTTTTCAATTCTGTTTTATATAGCCAAACAAGATATAATATAACAATAGTACTCATTATAAGAAAAAATATCAAATTTCTACAATTTATTTTATTTATTTCATGTCTAATAGAATTTTTTAAACTATTATATCTATTTACTATTTTATTTTTTGGGTTTTCATAAACTTTAAATTTAATATTTTTATAAAAATTAATAATAGAATTTGTAAAAGTTGCATTATTTGTAAATTCAGAAAATTTATTAAAAATATTTTGAAAAGCATTTTTTCGATTTATTCTATATTTTTCATTTGAATTATCCTTATCTAATTTAGCAGTATTAATAATTTTATTTTTTGGAGTTGTATCAATTATATCAATATTTTTCTCTTCTGAATCTTCTTGATTATTATATCTTTTTTTCATTCCTTTATTATTTAAATTTATTTCTCCATTTGTATTAATTTCATTATTATTATTTTCTTCTTCATCATAATTATTATTTTCATTATCATAACTTTCTAATTCATTATCATCATTAAAGAACATATATCCTTCATTTGATTTTGGAAATGAATCAGTATTAATTTCCTCTAAATTATCATTAAAATTATTATTTTTATTATTTTTAATTTCTATTTTTTCATCATCTTCAATATTTTCTTTTTTATCTTCTTTTTTGTTATCTTTTATATTAATTTTTTCTTCTTCTTCTTCTTCAATTTTATTATCATTTTCTTCTATAATTTTTTTTTTATTTTTCCCATTTTCTTTTAATTTTTCTTTTTCTTTATTTATTATTAAATTTTCAAACAATCCAGAACCTTTTATTTCATTCTTTTTTTCATTTTCAATAACTTCATTCTTATTATCATTTATTTCTTTTTTTTTTTCATTTTTTTCTAATTTATTGTCAAAGAAATGTAAATTAATTTCTTTTCCTATTTTATAATTATCAATTTGTTCTCTAAAAAATTGTAATTTTAGTTTATCATTATTTATTTTTTCATTTAATTTTTGTTTATTTTCTGGTATTCTAACATATTGACATTCAAATTCCATTTGTGAAATCGATCTTTCTAATTCACTAATATTAGTTTCTAATTCTTTATTAATAATTTCAAATTTATCTATTATTATCTAAATATAAAAATTTACCTTTATTTTTTGTTTGAGAAACATTAATAAGTAAATCCTTTAATTTATTTGAAGATTCTTCAAAATTTTTTTCATATATATCAAATAAATTAGACATTAAATTAATTAATTTAAATATTATAATATATAAATTCATTTGATAATATATTGAAAAAAAAATTAAAAAAATTATTACTCTACATTTACATTTATATTATTTTAATTGAATTATTATTTATACATATTAATAAAATTATTTAAATTCCTTTAATATTAAATTTAACAATTTATATATTTAAACTTTTTTATTTTTTTTTTAATATTAATTTTCGAATTTTTTTTCCTCTTTTCATAAAATTAGGTGGAATATTATTTTTTGCTTTAAATCCTTCATTTAAAAAATTTTCTTGAGTAACATTACTTTTTGAAACTAAACTTTCAAATTCTTTATCCCATAATCTTATTTTATTTATTTGCATATTATTGAATTGATAATTGTTTCTTGATGAGTTTTTAAAATATTTTGAATCTAAAATTTTTGAAACATTATCTGATTTTTTAAAAACTTTTTTAACATATTCTTTTGTTTCATAATCATTTGGTTCAGTAAATGAAATAGTTTTTTTAATTTTTTCTTCTTCTATTTTATTTTCTTCTTCAGTAGCATTTAAACTTATCATTTCTCTTTTAATAGGATTAAATTTAATTAAATGAGTGATTTTTTTTTGTGGAATATTCATAACAATATTTTTAAGAGAATTTCTTTTTTCATTAATTGAATTTTTTTTAATAAATGAAATTTTATTATTTTGCATTGATTTATTAATATTTATCAAAGGTAATTTAATATCACTTTTTTTACTTATTTCTTTATTTTTAATAATATCTTTTTTACTATCAGAGTCATCATTACTACTTAATAATGAAGATGAAGAAGAATCAATAATTTTTTTTTTCTTTTTATTTTTATCAATTATTCCTGAATCAAAATTATATTGTAAAAATAAATTGGAAGTTATTGTTTGAGTATTTGGAAGTGACATTCTTCTAACATATTTTTTTTTATTTGGAAGAATATTATTTAAAAAGAATTTTGATTCAAGAAAAACTTGACTTTTTCTTCTTGGAATATCACTTTGTTTCATTATAATTTCTTCTCCTTTAGTATCAAAAAAACTTTGGATTTTAAGTTTTTCTTTACTTAATTTTTTTTTTGTAGTATTAACTAAAGAAGTTTGATGGTATTTTTTAATTACTTTTAATCTATTTAAAATTAAATTTATTTTCTTATTTTCAAAATTTTGAATTTCTTCATTTACTTTTTTATATTTTTTTCCCATTTCATTTAAAATATTAATATCTATTGAAAAAAAACTTACTGTATTTGAGACACATTCTGCATTACAAATAAATTTTCCATTATATAATATATCATTTAATCCTAAAATATCTCCTTTTTTTGATTGAGTTAAAGTAATTTTTTGTCCTTTTTCTTCATCAATAATTTCTTTTATTTTAGTTTTAGTTAAATTTTCAATTATTAAATTAATTTGTTTTTGAGTTAAATTTGGATTAACTAATTTAATTTCTCCATTTTGTATAAAATAAATTTTTTTTCTTTCTTCATCACATTTAAAAATAAATTCACCTTTATTTCTTTTTTCTACAATAAAATAATTCCAAAATTTATTAACAAAATTATTTATTCCAATTTGATTAAAAATTTGCATTGAAAAAATAAATTCAACATTTTCTCTTTTAATTCTTTCTTGAATTTGTCTAAGTGTAGACTGATAATTTTTTGCAGATAAAACACCAAAAAATGAATCTTCATTAACAAAAATTGTAGCAGTTCTTTCATTATTTTCATTAATTAAAGCGATTTCACCAAAAGAACTTCCTTGACTTAAATCAACAACTTTATAATATCCTATATATTCAATATCTTTTGAATAAAATTCTTCTTCTTTAATATCTTCTCCATTAATTTTTGATATATATTCTCCTATTGATATTTTTAATGGTATTCCAATTATTAAATCATTATCTTTTATTTTAATTTCATTTATATCAAAATTATATATTGATTTATTTAAATTAAATGTTCTTTCTAATAAATTAATTTCATTGTTATTAAATAAAAATTTTAAATGTGTCTTATATTGTTCTAATGTCATTTTTTTTGTTAATGTTTTTGGTATTAATATTGAAACTTTTCCTGATAAAGTAATATAAAAATGCTTTCCAATTTCTCCAACTCTCATTAAAAATGTATTTTTTGTAAAAATTTCCATTGTTAAATTTCTACATATTTTATTTAATATTGCATCAATTTCTTCTTCATTTTCTTTTTCTCTTATCATTGACATAAAATTTGTTAATGTTTTTAAAAACATATTTAATATTGTAATTTCTATATCTGAACGTTGACTTTTTGATAATATTGTTTTTATAATTAAGGTTGAATGTTCCTTTTTCATTATATTTGCTATTATTTGTGGTTCGTGATATTCACTTGTTATTTCATCGTAAAATTTTTTTATTAATTGATTGTCTACTACGTTTCTGAATTGTAGTATTAAACTTTTTTTAGTTTTCATATATTTCGATTATTTTTTTATATAAATGTTTGTAATTTTTTATATAAAATGAATAATATAAATAAAGAATAAAAAAATAAATATTTTGAAAAGAATGAATTAATTTGAATTGAAAATTTTCGATTAATAAATCATTAAAATTACATAATTAGTAATGATAATTAATAAAAGGATTTTATATTTTACATATTATGAATCATCAAAGAATATATTTAACAACTTATACTATTTATCATATGGTTTATTATATTTTTAAAAAATCATTATCCAAAATAAAAAAAATTTAATATTAAAACAAAATTTTAGTATTACAACAAATAATTTTTATTTATTTTTATAAACTCCATAATTTAACTTCATTACCAGTTATAGTAGCTATAGTTCCATTTTTTAAACAAATAATATCTTCAATTTTATCTTCATGAGCTTTTTCAATTGTTTGAATCATTTCAAAATTATCACTTCTAAATATTGATATATCATTAAATTGTGTTACAAAAAATATTCCTTTATTATTAATGGACATAAAATTATATGAAAAAGATAGTATAGATAAATCTTGTATTATTTCCTTTTGTGATATAGAAATAATAGATGCATTAACACTTCTTCCTATAATTATTCTATCATCACTTATTCTTTCAACAAATTTATAATTTTCAATAACATCATTTAGATTAATTTTTTTTATTTTATTAAAAGTATTCAATTCCCAAAATATAATTTCGGTACCGATAGAAAGTAAAAGATTTTTATCTTCTAATAAAAATAAAGAATAAACTTTATCAATTGTTATATTTTTTATAGCTACATATTCATCATCATAATATTTCCATATATTAATTTCATTATCTTGAGACAAAGAAATTAAATTTCCTTTTGAATCATAAAATACTTGTTTTATTATGTTATTTATATTTATTGTAAAACTATTTTTAAATTTATCATCTTTTTTAGTCCAAATTCGTATATCATCATTAGAACATGTTACAAAATTATAATCATCAAATATATCAATAGATTTAATATCAGTCTTATGTGCATATATTATTGTTTGAATATCATTAAAATTATAATCAGAAATTAAAAGTGAATTATTTATAACAGATAATATATTACCTGATGGGAATTGTTTTACTTTTGTAATTTTTTTTTCAAATGTATTAATAAGTTTTAAATTTGTGTTTACTAATTGAAAATTAAAATTATCATTTATATTTTTTTTATTTTCAGTTTCTAATAAGTTTATTGCTTTATTTATTTGAACTAAATCTTGATTTATTTTATTATTCCTTTCATTTAATGAATCATTTATATTTTTAATATTAATATCTATTAGATTATTTTTTTCTTTAATTTTTTTTTGAAGATCTTCAATTTTTATATTAATTTCTTTTATATCATTATCACCATCAAATAAGGAATTATCGTTTCCAGGAATATTAGTTTGATTCCCAGATGTTCTATTATCAATTTTGTTGATTTTTTCAAAAATAACTGCTATTAAAATAAATAATAAAATAACTAAAATAAACATAATTGATAATAATATAAAATTAGTTTTTGTTTTTTTATTCATTAAGAGGTATAAATCAATCAAACTATGAAAAGATAATGTAACTATTTTTTTTTCAATATTTAAAGTAAGTATTAATTTATGTTTTTTTTTTTCATAATCAATTTGTTTATTTTCAATACATTGAGATATTTGGTCATAAATTTCTATGATGTTATAACTTTTATCATTAAAAAAACTTTTAAATTGTTTTTGTAGAGAATCTTCATCAGAATAATAAGATTCATTGACTAATGTTTGTATTTTCAAGTCAACAATTAATATTTTTTCTTCTAATTTTAATTGTATTTCAGTATTTTTTGTAATTGTAACTGTAATATCATTTGTTGAGACAGGAGGTGCTTCATCTTTAGTTTCATTTGAATTTTTCATTTAATAAAAAAAATCTTGGATCTTATTTATATGGATGGTGATAAAAAATAGACATATTAAACAGGAATTGAAAATCATTGATTTATATTAAAAAAGATAAAAGTCAATTGTAAATTCTGAATAGTTAATTGGTTAAAAATATTTATAATGATATTAAAAACTAATTAGTTTTTGCTTTTATAAACAATTAAATAAACAATGAAAATAAGGGTTATAAATGTTATTTAAATATAATCATTAAATTAAAATTTAAATATATTTTAATTTTAAATTAATTTTTTTCCAATAAAAAATTACATCTTTTTTAAAAGTATATTTAAATATTTATGAAAACCAAATAAATAAATATTTTTATAATATATATCTTAAAATATCTTTAAATATATTTTATATATATAAAAATTTATTTAAATTAATTATTTTCATATATTTTTAATTAATCAAAAAAATTCATTTTAATTTATAATTGCAAAAAAATGATTAAAAAAAAAATTAAAAAAAAATCAATATTTCAAAATTAATAATTTATAATGGAAACTGCAGGTTTGCAAACAGCCCAATTAACAAATA
>Ga0256407_10014976_pt1 | contig 10085 bp, 1 predicted proteins | sample RumenRJG_04DNA_FD_193489 | JGI IMG/M metagenome (GOLD analysis project Ga0256407, IMG submission 193489) | Bovine rumen microbial communities from Lethbridge, Alberta, Canada - RJG_04 | ecosystem: Host-associated > Mammals > Digestive system > Stomach > Rumen | place: Canada: Alberta | collected... | reverse complement strand
GAGATTGGGCCCAATCCCCAATCCCCAATCCCCAATCCCCAATCCCCAATCCCCAATGATTTATTATTTCAAAATGAATTAAATATATAAAAATTAATAATTAAATTATATAATTTAAATAAATAATAGTATTAATTATTATTATATTACGTCATATTACGTCAAAAATTATTTTTTTTTTTTAATTATTTTATCCTAAATAATATATTTATCCTAAATTTTTTCGTTTTTTACAATTTAAATGAAAACGCTGATAATTTTTTTGTTGCTTTTAGAAAGTATTTACCTTCATCCAGAGGGTAAATTCATGGAATGTGGAAGCAGTTATGGTAAAGCAATTCCAATTTCTAAAGAAAACATCCTACCATTGGATGAAAATGATCCAAACTATAAAAGACATTTAGACGATGTAGAATATCACGATTTTCATATTTACTTCGATTTTGTAACCTTGGATTATCAAAGAAAAAAATTTCATTGGCCACAAACGAGCGCGACAATGATAAAGAATGCTATCAAAAAAGCCATAAGTACTTTGGATGGTTTATTACAATGCTCGCCGACTCCAAACATATATTGGTCTGATGAAGATATGGCAGATATGGAAATTGAAGTTTGGGATACCTCGGTTGGATGTTTAGGTGATAACCCTTCAAAAGGAATGAGCAGTTTAGGTTACGATTTAATGATTTTCCCAATATTTAGTGATGGCTTGGGTAATACATTTGCTTCTTCGAACTCTTTTTATGTAGGCGATGATGAACGGCCTTTAACTGGAGTTATTACAATAAATAGTCAATTAGATTTATCAATTAAGAATTCAGAAAGCTATTTGACAAGGATGATTCTTCATGAATTTATCCATATATTAGGATTTGAACAAATTTATATAAATGATATCTTTCATTTTTTAAAGCAAATTCAAGATCCAAATAATGCGAATCTTTACCATAATTATATTGTTTCTCCTAAAGTTGTCGAAGTCGCCAAAAAGTATTATAAATGTTCTACTGTTATTGGTGGAAAATTAAATTCATATGATTCACCACTTCAACATTGGAATGCCCGTTATTTATTAGGTGATATAATGTCTAAAATAGCTTATACAGAAGAAGAGGTCATTTCTGAATTTACTTTGGCCTATTTAGAAGACACTCAATTTTATAAAGCCAAATATTATACAGGAGGCTTAATGAAATATGGCAAAGGAAAAGGTTGCGAGTTTTTGGATGAAATTTGTATCGATAAAACAACATATAAAACGAATCCAAAATTTGGAAATGAATTCTTTGATACATTCAGAACAGTTCAATATCCTTCCATAGACCAAACTGATCCAGGATGTACTAGTGGAAGATTAGGTAAAGGTTATCATTATCTTGATACCTTAACAACAATAAATAATATGGATTATCTTTATTATGGAAATGCTAAAGGTGGATACGGAGATGCTGAATATTGCCCTGTTAATAGAGGAGATACCGCTGAATTAAAAATAGATTATTACGTCGGAAATTGCAATTCTTTAGGAAGCAATGGAAGCTTTGGAAATAAATTAAAGTACTTTAAAGGATTTGAATATGTCGGTACAAATATGCAAGTAAATCTTGCTTCATATGCAGATCAATATCTTGATATTTTGAATGGCCAAACATATTCAGATCATTCTTTTTGTTATCTTAGTTCATTATTTAATAATTCTCCAATGAAAGATGGAACTATTTTACCAGAAGCTTTAATTAGACCTGTTTGTTATGAATCATTTTGTTCTTCAAAGTCTTTGACTATAAAAATATTTGATGATTATTTCGTATGTCCTAGACAAGGTGGAAATATCCAAGTGCAAGGATATAATGGGACTTTCTCTTGTCCAGATTATTACTTAATATGTTCAGGAACTGTTATGTGTAATGATATGTATGATTGCGTACAAAAAAAATCGGAAATAAAAGAGGAAAGTTATAATTATGATTATACTCCTTTAACAACACAAAATATTTCGACATTGACATCTGATTTAGATAATAAAAACAACTATGAATTAAGCGATGATGGAAAATGTCCTAAATATTGCAAACACTGCAAAGAAGGTAGAATTTGTGTTACATGCAATGAAGATTCTTATTTTCTTGCTTCAAAAACAAGCTCAGAAAAAGGTTGTGTATTAAAATCTGAGGTAGCTAATGGATATTATAAAGATCCGAATAATCCAAATGAGCAAAATGTGTATTATAAATGTATAGATCATTGCCTTTATTGTGACGATATAAATTTATGCACTAAATGTGAGCCTGAGTATTACAATTATTTTTATGCATTTTGCTTAGAAACAATTGAAAATTGTGAAGTATACACTATAAATGGTGATTGTGAAAAATGTTTTAGCGGTTATAGTTCTTTTAAGAATGATAATGTTAAAAAATGTGTAGTAACTATTGAAAATTGTGCACAATATTTGGAAGATGGTTCATGCGAAAAATGTAAAAGTAATTATAATTTATTATATAAAAAGTGTTTAAAAAATATCGATAATTGCGAAGAATATTCAGAAGATGGTTCATGCAAAAAATGTGCAAGTGGTTATAATGCATTGTTTAATATATGTATTAAAAATATCGATAATTGCGAAGAATATTCTCAAGATGGAGAATGCAGTAAATGCTCAAATGGTTATACATATTATAGTAATTCTAATGTTAAAAAATGTATAAAAAATATTGATAATTGCGAAGAATATTCTGAAGATGGCTCATGTACAAAATGTGCAAGTGGATATAATTTATTATATAATAAGTGCTTGAAAAATATTGATAATTGCGAAGAATATTCTGAAGATGGCTCATGTACAAAATGTGCAACTAGTTATAATGTATTATATAATAAATGCTTAAAAAATATTGATAATTGTGACCAATATCTGGAAGATGGAGCATGCAGCAAATGCTCTAGTGGTTATACATATTATAGTAATAATAATTCTAATAAATGTATTAAAGCTATTGATAATTGCGAAGAATACTCGGAAGATGAAGCCTGCCAAAAATGTTCGAATAATTATGCATTTAAAGAATCAGCTAGAGACGCATGCTATCCAAAAACAGATTTAGAGAATTACTACTACACAAGAGATCAAGGTATTAGCTATTATCAATGTAGCGAACATTGCAAAAAATGTCGATATGAAGAAAATCCAAATCTTAGAACTATGTGCGATTTATGCGATGATGGTTTTTATGTTTATGTTCGTGATGAAACATGTATTGCATATGATTCGTCAACTAAAACTATGGCTATAGCAAATGAAACACATATTGATGATTGTAATCAATTCATATCTGATTGCCAGACATGCGAAGATAAAAATACATGTATTAAATGTTCTACAAATACTATAATTAGCGATAAAGTTACTTGTGTGAACGACGCAGAGTTAAATGTTGAACATTACTATTTAAGTGGTGAAAAAACTTATTATGATTGCACCAATTCAAAATATAATGATATTCAAAATTGTTATATCTGTTCTAATAAAGAAAGTTGTACTCAGTGCCAAAATGGTTATACTTTTCTCGATGGAGATAAAACGAATTGTGCTCAGATTGAATCTTTGGAAAATGAATATATATTAGATTCTGCTGATAAAACTAATTATATTTCATGTTCAAAAATTTATGAAAATTGTCAAGCATGTGATAAAGATAAATGTTTAACATGTAAAGAAGGCTTTGTTTTTGTTAATAATGATTTTTCAAAATGTTCAGTTGAAGATAACGGAGGTATTCCTGTTATTTCTAAGGATGAAGCTGAGAAATTAGCAAGTATTTCTTTATCTTATGAGCAAATAAATAATTTCAATTATGATAGTAATAATAATAAAATTACTTTTTATTTATCTACTTTAACAACAGTTGGAGAGGCTAACATAGGAGATGAAATAAAAGTATATGTAAATTTAATATATAATAGTGGAACTGCTGATGTTAAATCTACTGAATCTTCATGTGTTGCTCAAAATATAGAAGAGCAAAGTGGTTCAGCAAGAGTAAAATTTGTATGTACAATAGAAAATTTAAAAGCTGATGACTATTATTCTTTAAGATATAATACTTCTGAAAGTATATGTGGTGTTCCAAAAGATGAAATATCATTAGATCCTGTTTTAACTAATAAATATAAAAGTTCTGTTGCAACAAAAATTTTGCCAACATTTACTCCTGAATCAATTGACTATTCTTCTTGTCCATCTAATGGTATATTAACTATTTCAGGAAAGGTAACTGAAAAATTATATGAAGCTAAAAAAATAAATATACCATTAACATATCCAGAAGGAATAACATTAGATTGTGAATTAAATGATAATCAGGATAAACTTGAATGTAAAATTGATAGGGAAATTAATGAAAAAACTATAATTATAGAACAAACAGTAATAAAACAAGGAGATGAAAATTATTTCAATTTAAAAAGTATAAAAACAGAAGAAAAAATATCATGTTCTAATGCTGTATTAAAAGATTCATTAGAAAGAACAAATGCCAAGATTACTTTCAGACAGGTTAGCCATTTCACTAAAAATAATAATGGATTTTCCTTCGTTTTTATTGGTTTAGCTTTTGAAAAAATAAATAAAGGAAATACAATATCAATTAATGTAAATATTAATAATGAATCCGAAGATAGGGAAATTACTTGCACTTTAGAAAATGATGTTGATCCAACTAATGAAAAAATTCAAGCAAATTTCTTGTGTTCAGCAAATAATTTGAATTATGATATCATTTCAGTAGCAATATCACCAAATAATAATATAGGAGGAGTAGGTGAATTAGATGAAATTAGTGCTAATCCAGCCAGAACAGATGAAGAAATACAAAAAACAAAAGAAAAAATACAAAATAATGAAGCAATTAGTGATTTAGAAAATGTTATCGATTATTATGAAACAGAAGTTGGAGTTAATACATTAACTTTACAGAATATTGATATGGACAAATGTAACACAACAGGAAAATTAGCAATTGAAGGCTCATTTTCAAAAGATTTCGGAAAAAATATAAATTTCGATTTACCCTTAACATATCCAAGTGCTGAATTTAAATGTGAATTAAGTGAAGTTAGTGGAAATAGCTTAACAACAATTACATGCAAATCACAATCAACAATTATATCAATAGAAAATGTTGTAATAGAAAATAGATTGATTAAAAAGAAAAATAAAGAATTATTTTTCATTAAAGGAATAAGCTTTACTTTAAATGGAATTATTTCTTGTGAAAATTATGGCACAATAAGAAAGGCGGTATTAGAAGAAAGAATGAATTCAGGAATTTCGTATAGTTTAATGAGTAACGTAGAAGTAGTTAATCAAGTGCTTGAGTTATTTATTGCTTTCACAAGGGAATCAAATGATATATCTTTTGAGGCATTTTATACTTTCTTTACCAGTGTTGGATTATCAACCCGAAGAAATTTAAGAAGTTTAGAAACAACTACTCTTTCAGACATTAAGATGACTTGCACTTTAAATAAAGCATTAGTACTAGATTCTATTGGAGGATATAATTGTAAATCTGATAAAAAAGATATTAAAGGAACTATTTCATCTTTATCTTTTGAAACTGATGATGTTGCTAATATAGCAGGAATTGATAATATAAATTTACAATCAGTATCAGAAGTTAATAATGATATTGATTTTACTAATGTAGAAAATTTGAAAAAAATTAATGCTCTTCCTAATGTTAATATTATGAGCATAAATGGAGAACCTTGTTCAACTGATGGTCAATATATTATATATGGAAAAATATCAGATGCTTCAAATCTTGATGAAAAATATTCGAATGTTAAAATATTATTGAGTTCAACAGAATCAATAGGTCTTTGCGAAGTTGAAGTAAATAAAGCTCAAAAAGATATAACCATGACTTGCCAAAACAGCGATAAATTTGACTTATCTCCAATTATAATAGATAAAAGTATAATAAAAGATTCAGAAGGAAATAATATTTTCAGAACTAATAACTATAAAACAGCTAAAAAATTTTCTTGTGATATTAGCGTTAAGTCAACTGTTGAACAAATATCGACAACAGAACTGATATATAATCCTAGCGAGCCAACAAGTGAAGTAACTAATAAACCTAGCGATAAATCTAATCCAAGTAGTGAGTCAACAAATAAACCAGGTGTTGAACAACCAACAAATAAGCAGATATTTGAGCAGACAAATAAAACAGATATTGTTGAATCATATAATCCAATTTATGAACAAACAAATAAACCAGATGATGAATCTAATCCAGGTAATCAAACTAATCCAAGTGTACAACCTAATCCAAGTGTACAACCTAATCCAAGTGTACAACCTAATCCAAGTGTACAACCTAATCCAAGTGTACAACCTAATCCAAGTGTACAACCTAATCCAAGTGTACAACCTAATCCAAGCGCTCAACCCAATCCAAGCAAACAATCTAATCCTAGTACACAACCTAATCCAAGCGCTCAACCCAATCCAAGTGTACAACCTAATCCAAGTACTCAATCTAATCCAGATACACAACCCAATCCAAGTACACAACCTAATCCAAGTACTCAAACAAATCCAAGTGTCAACCCTAACCAAAGTAGTGAGAAAACAAATAAACCGGATGTTGAGCCAAAACCTAGCGAAGGACCAAAATCAAGTGCTGAATCAACTAATAAATCTATTGGAGAAACTAGCAACGAACCTGAAGAAGGGCAAACAAACAGCCATGATAGAGAGTTTACTAACAATCCTATATTAGCACCAACAGATAAAACTGGAACAGAACCTTCAGGTAAATCAAATGAGGCTCAATCTAATAAACCAATTAGTGAACAATCGAATAAACCAAATGAAGAATCAACAGATAAACCATCCATAGATTCAACTAATAAATCAAATGTTCAACCATCAAATAATCCATCAGAAGAGCAATCTAATAAACCACAGGATGAGCAAGGCAATAATCCAGGACCATCTAGTAAGACTACAATTACACCAATTAATAACCCAAATAATGATGACGAAAAAGATAAAGAAGAAACCATTGGAGGTACTCCTGTTATTTCTGAAGAAGACGCTGAAAAATTAGCAAGTATTTCTTTATCTTATGAGAAAATAAATAATTTCAATATTGATAGTGATAATAATAATAATAAAATTACTTTTGATTTATCTACTTTAACAACTGTTGGAGAAGTGAACGTAGGAGATAAAATAAAAGTAAATGTAAATTTAGTAAATAATAATGGAGTTACAGATAGTGAATCTACTGAATCTGTATGTGTTGCTCAAAATATAGAAGAACAAAGTGGTTCAGCAAGAGTTAAATTTGTATGTACAATAGAAAATTTAAAAAGTGATGATTATTATTCTTTAAAATATGATACTTCTGATAGTATATGTGGTGTTCCAAAAGATGAAATATCATTAGATCCTGTTTTAACTAATAAATATAAAAATACAGAAGAAACAAAGATTTTACCAACATTTGCTTCTGAATCGATCGATTATTCTTCATGTCAATCTAAAGGAATATTAACCATTTCAGGAAAAATAACTGAAAAATTAACTGAAGTTAAAAGTGTAAATATACCATTAACATATCCAGAAGGAATCGCATTAACTTGCCAATTTAATGATGCTCAAGATAAACTTGAATGTAAAGTTGATAGAGAAATTAATGATAAAACAATAATTATAGAACAAACAGTGATAAAACAAGGAAATACAGATTATTTCAATTTAAAATCAATAAAAACAGATGAAAAGATATCATGCTCAAATGCTTTATTACAGGATTCATTATCAAAACAAAATTCCACAATATCTGTGAGACAAGTAAGTCATTTCGAAAGTAATGATGATGGATTTTCTTTTATTTTTGTTGGATTATCTTCTGAAAAAGTAGAAAAAGGAGATACAATATCAATTAATGTGAATATTAATAATGATTCTGAAGATAAAGAAATTACTTGTGTTTTACAAAATGATGTTAATCCAGAAAAAGGACAGATACAAGCAAATTACTTATGTTCAGCACAAAAAAGTTCTGATGAATATTGGAGTAACTTGGACTACGAAAGCATTTCAGTATCAATATCTCCAAATAATAATATTGGAGGAGTCTCTGAATTAGATGAAATTAGTGCTAATCCAGCCAAAACAGATGAAGAAATTAAAAAAGTAAAAGAAAAAATAAAAAATAATGAAGAAATTAGTGATTTAGAAAATATTGTTGATTATTTCGAAACAGAAGTTGAAGTTAATACATTAACATTAGAAAATATTGATTTAGATAAGTGTGACACTACAGGAAAATTAACGATTACTGGTTCATTTTCAAATGATTTCAAAGAAAATATAAATTTCGATTTACCATTAACATATCCTGACGCTGAATTTAAATGCGAATTAAATGCAGTTAGTGGAAATACTTTGACAACGATTACATGCAAGTCATATACAACAATTATATCAATAGAAAACGTTGTAATAGAAAAGAAAATGATTAAAAAGAAAAATAAAGAATTATTTATCATTGAAGGAAAAAGCTTTACTTTAAATGGAAAAAAATCATGTCAAAATTATGATACAGTGAGAAAGTCTTTATTAGAACAAAGAGGCAATTCAAAAATTTCATACAGTTTAATTAGTAATGTAGAAATTGTTGATGAAGCACTTAATTTCTTCATGGCTTTTACAAGAGAGTCAAAAGATGTATCATTTGAACCATCATATCAATTTTATACTAGTGTAAGTGTATCAACTCGAAGATATTTAAGAGCATTAGGAACCAACACCATTTCTAATATTCCAGTCACTTGTAAATTAAATGAAAGTTTAGTATTGGATCTTGTTGGAGGATATAATTGTAAATCAGATACAAATAATATTCAAGGAACTGTTTTATCTATGACATTCGACACTGATGATATTGGAAATATAGCAGGAATCGATAATGTAAATATTCAACCAATAACAGAATCTAATAATAACGTTGATTATACTAAAATAGAGAATTTGAAAAAAATTAATGATCTTCCTAATGTTAATATAAAGAATATAAATGGGGAATCTTGCTCAAATAATGGTCAATATATTATAAATGGAGAAATATCAGATACTTCAAATGTCGAAGAAGAATATTCGAATGTTAAGATATTATTGAGCTCAACAGAATCAATAGGCCTTTGCGAAGTAAAGATTAATAAAAATAATAAAAATATAACAATAATTTGTCAGAACAGTGATAAATTTGATATATCTCAGATCAGAATCGAAAAAAGCATAATACAAGATTCATTAGGAAATAGTATTTTCCAAATTAATAGTTATAGTACAGCTGAACAATTTTCTTGTGATATTAGTCTCAATTCCTTGAAAGTTACTACTTCCGAAAAAAATGAAACAGATCCAGAACAAGAGCAAGAGACAGTACTAAAGCAAGAACCAGAACCAGAAGAAGAACCAGCTAATGATGCAAAAGGAAATAATGATATATTTTTTAGGAATAATGGAAGTGGTTTATCAGGTGGTATGATTGCTGCTATCATTGTACCTATTGTTTTAGCTGCTATTATTGTTGTAATAGTCATTATTATCCTATTGAAAAAAGGAATTTTACTGAGAAAAAAAGAGGATTCGAGTGAATCAACTACTATTAAAAACCTTGATATTAATCATTAATAGCTCGAAAAATTTATTTATTAGTTATAGTACTTTTAAATAATATATTTGATTATAGTGCTCGGATAATAATTTTTATCCATCTAAAAATATATAGAATTTATTAAAATTATATATAAAAATTATGGACTTTATATAATTTATTTATATTTATTAGTGATAAATTAATTATTTATATAAAAAATAAAAAAATTAATTTTTTTTTTGAAAAAAATAAATTAATAATTATTAATTAATTTATTATTTATAGTATTTTACATGGGGATTGGGGATTGGGGATTGGGGATTGGGGATTGGGGATTGGGGGTTGGGTCGAATCCCCAATCCCCAATCCCCAATCCCCAATCCCCAATCCCCAATAAGT
>Ga0256407_10014974_pt1 | contig 10087 bp, 8 predicted proteins | sample RumenRJG_04DNA_FD_193489 | JGI IMG/M metagenome (GOLD analysis project Ga0256407, IMG submission 193489) | Bovine rumen microbial communities from Lethbridge, Alberta, Canada - RJG_04 | ecosystem: Host-associated > Mammals > Digestive system > Stomach > Rumen | place: Canada: Alberta | collected... | reverse complement strand
CCATGGGCGTGGGCATTCCCGGAACAGGCATGGTGGGCCTGCCCATCGCCATCGCCCTGGGAGCCCTCGTCGGCAAGCCCGAGCTGGAGCTGGAAGTGCTTCGCGACAGCAACAAAGAAGCCGTCGAGGCTGGCAAGCAGTATATCTCAGAGAACCGCATCCACATCGCCTTAGAGGAGAACGATCCCGACAAACTCTTCATCAACGCCATCGTCACGGCCGGAGGCCACGAGGCCGAGGCACGCATCAAGACGAAGCACACCCACTTCGTCTTGCTCAGGAAAGACGACGACATCCGGCAACAGGCTTCATCCGCTGTCAACCAGCCGGAATGTGCCGACTGCATGACAGCCAACAGCAACTCCGCAGACCAAAAGGGACAACCCGTGACGCTCACCCTGAAGAAGGTATACGACTTTGCCACCGAGACCGACATCGACGACCTGCGCTTCATCCTTGAGGCGAAGCGTCTGAACGAGGGAGCTGCCGAGGCCGGTCTGCGCGAGAACTATGGCCACCAGCTGGGCAAGACGATGTGCTCGCCGCTCGGCAAGGGTATCATGGGCGACAGCATCTTCTCGAAGGTGCTCAGCGTGACCAGCTGCGCCTGCGATGCCCGTATGGCTGGCGCCATGGTGCCCGTGATGAGCAACTCCGGCAGCGGCAATCAGGGCATCTGTGCCACGATGCCTGTGGTCGTCTTCGCCAAGGAGAACCACAACACCGAAGAGGAACTCATCCGTGCCCTCATCATCAGCAACCTGACGGCCATCTACATCAAGCAGAGCCTCGGTGCGCTGTCGGCCCTTTGCGGTTGCGTCGTCGCCTCCACCGGTTCGTCGTGCGGCATCACCTACCTCATGGGTGGAACGTTCGAGCAGATATGCTATTCGGTGAAGAACATGGTGGCCAACCTCACGGGCATGATCTGCGACGGTGCCAAGCCCTCGTGCGCCCTGAAGCTCACCAGCGGAGTCAGCACCGCTGTGATGAGCGCCATGCTCGCCATGCAGCACAAGTACGTCACCTCGGTGGAAGGCATCATCGACGACGATGTCGACAAGTGCATCCACAACCTCACGGCCATCGGCTCGAAGGGTATGGATGTGACCGACCGCTTCGTGCTCGACATCATGACGCACAAATCTTAATAAGGAATGTACATCCCCATCAGCTCCACTTCTCACAACCTCGCCATGACGCTGTCAGCACGGACGGAGAGAAGCGGAGCTTTTTTGTTAAATATCGCAAAAAGAAAATAACAGATGTACCCTTTTAGCCCGATTGCGCGTATTATTGAAAAAGAAAGTGCTACCTTTGCACCATCAAATTTGCGAATTATCAAAACCTAACTAATCTAAAGCAACAGAATGAAGAAAAGGACATTTGGAATGCTCGTCATGCTCTTTGCCGTTGTGGCGGCTTGGGCTCAGATGCAAGACCCCACCCACTTCAGGGTGAGTCAGAAGCAAGTATCACCCACCGAGGTGGAAGTGATTTTCTCTGGTACCATCGAAAAGGGATGGCATGTTTATTCAACAGGATTGGCCGACGACGGACCTATCTCGGCCACCGTGACCACTGAGAAAGCTGAGGGTGCGAAGCCCAAGGGAAAACTGATTCCAAAAGGAAAGGAAATCAACACGTTCGACAAGGTGTTCGAACAGAACCTGCGCTACTTTGAGAATTCTGTCCAGTTCGTACAGAAATACGAGATAACGGGCAAGACCTACCATATCAAGGGATTCCTCGAGTATGGATGCTGCAACGACGAGATGTGTATGCCGCCGGGCAACGTCGAGTTCGACTATCAAGGCAAGGGACCGGAAGACGCTCCCGAGGCCGAGGAGGAAACAACCGAAGAAGAGAAGGCCGACACAGCAGCCGTTGTACCCCTGATGGGCGACAGCCTCGCCGCAGACACAACGGGCGTTGCCACCAGCGACCTGTGGAAGCCCGTCATCAAGGAATTGCAAGCCTACAATGGCGACGACAATCAGGACCGCTCGCTGCTGTACATCTTCCTGATGGGTATCCTCGGCGGACTGGTAGCCCTGTTCACCCCCTGTGTGTGGCCCATCATCCCGATGACCGTCAGCTTCTTCCTCAAGCGCGCTAAGGACGACAAGAAGAAGGGCGTCAAGGATGCCATCACCTACGGCATCTCCATCGTCGTCATCTACGTCACGCTGGGTCTGCTCATCACCGGCATCTTCGGTGCCAGCGCCCTGAATGCCCTGTCGACGAATGCGGTGTTCAACATCTTCTTCTGTCTGCTCCTCGTCGTATTCGCCCTGAGCTTCTTCGGATGGTTCGAGCTGACATTGCCCTCGTCGTGGACCAACAAGGTCGACTCAAAGGCTTCGTCGACAAGCGGACTCCTCTCCATCTTCCTCATGGCCTTCACACTCTCGCTCGTCAGCTTCTCCTGCACAGGACCGATCATCGGCTTCCTGCTCGTCGACTTCGCCACAAGCGGCAGCTTCTGGGGACCGGCCATCGGCATGCTGGGCTTCGCCATCGCACTGGCTCTACCCTTCACCCTCTTCGCCATGTTCCCCACCTGGCTGAAGTCGGCACCGAAGTCGGGCGGATGGATGAACACCATCAAGGTGGTGTTAGGCTTCATCGAACTGGCCTTCGCCCTGAAGTTCTTCTCCGTGGCCGACCTGGCCTACGGCTGGCGACTGCTCGACCGCGAGGTGTTCCTCTGCCTGTGGATTGTCATCTTCGGCGCACTCGGTCTCTACCTCATCGGCAAGCTGAAGTTCCAGAGCGACTGGGAAGGTGGCGAGATGGACAAGCCCATGCCCGTCATCTGCATCATGATGGGACTGTGCTCCATCGCCTTCGCCATCTATATGATACCGGGTCTCTGGGGTGCACCGTGTAAGGCCGTCAGCGCTTTCGCACCACCGATGTCAACGCAGGACTTCAACCTCTACAAGGCTCATGTCGTTGAGGCCAAATATAAGGACTACGACGAGGGAATGGCTGCCGCCAAGGCGATGGGCAAACCCGTGATTGTCGACTTCACCGGCTTCGGCTGCGTCAACTGCCGCAAGATGGAGGCCGCCGTTTGGACCGACCCGCAGGTGGCTTCGAAGCTTGAGAACGACTATGTGCTTATCTCGCTCTTCGTCGACGACAAGACACCGCTGGCCAAGCATATCGAAGTGACAGAAGAAAACGGACAGAAACGCACACTGCGCACCGTGGGCGACAAGTGGAGCTATCTGCAGCGCTCGAAGTTCGGTGCCAACGCACAGCCGTTCTATGTCACGCTCGACAACGAGGGCAACCCCCTCGGCCCGTCGGCTGTCTACAAAGAGGACATTGACCTGTACATGAAGTTCCTCAATACGGGTCTGAAGAACTACAAGAAATAAAGAAACTGCTTTTATAGCCCCATATCCCAAAAGGCCATCGCCGGCATATTGCTGACGATGGCCTTCATTATTTTCGACAATGAACATCAATAGTTTGTCAGGGCGACCGTCTCTTCTCATCGCTTTGATGATGTGACAAACAAAGAGTGGGAGGATATAAAAAGGATTATCGAACAAGAATTACCATCATTCTTTCCTACACTTGAACAAGCCAAACCAGAACTGAGGGAAGAGGAGATAAGGGTATGCATCCTTATCCGACTCCAAGTATCCCTGAAAGACATTTACACATCTATGCACTGCAACTCACAGAACCTGTCTGTAATGCGTAAAAGGATGCTCAAAAAGCTATCCCCCGACTCCACGGGTGGAGCCAAGGATTTCGACAGATTCATTATGTCGCTGTCATAGCACTCCCATCTCTATGAAGATAGTCCAGCATTGTATGCAACTGTTACGTGACAGTTGCATTTTGTTACGTCTTTGTTACGTTAAATGATGGTTGGCTGCGTTTTTTTCGGTAATTTTGCACCATCGTTTTACTAATTAATATTGTAACATATGAAAAAAAATCTTTTATTTACATGCTGCGTCCTACTTATGAGTGCAGCTCCCGCCGCCGCCGATGAAGTCGTAGGTGAAGTTGTCAACTTAACTTGCGGCTACAATCATGACGGAAATCTGGGCAACCATTATCCCAAGTCACCCGTCCAGCCCCCGTACGTCACCCTCGACGGCCATACCTTATATATATGGTCGCAGCACGGCGGGTACACGCTCACCCTCTTGGACGACAACGACACCGTTGTCTATCAGACCTATGTCGCCGCAGGCGTGCAGTTCTGCGCCCTGCCATCGACCCTCTCAGGCAGCTACACGCTGCTGCTATCCAACGACACGTTCCTGTTCACAGGTGTGATTGACTTGGAATAGTAATATGATATCACATATTTATAGAATCCTAATTTGTCAAGTAAAATGAGTAGAAAAAATGCATTGCTTATTTGTCTTTCCTGGCTCTTAATGGGATGCTCATCTGATGACAGCCCCGTAGAAGTCAAGGACACGCCACCTCATTTGAACGTGTCGGACAGTCTTGCCTTGGTAAAGATATACAACACTATCGGCCCATGGCATGAAAAGTGGGACCTCAATGACATCACGACTTGGAATGGTGTGACGGTAACACTTGACGAGATGACAAACGAGATGCGTGTTACAGGCCTTGAGGTGTATAACGGCTATGGCTTACATTCCCAAATACCAAAGGAAATCGGTCATCTGACTGAACTCCGTTCTCTCGTTTTGGCTGGAGGGATGCTCGAAGGAATGATTCCGGAAGAGATTGGGAATCTTGTAAACCTTGAGAGGTTAACTTTTGACGGCAAGGGCTTAACGGGTGGTATTCCTGAGAGTATAGGTAACCTGGTGAAACTGAGGCGTCTCGATATCATTAACACGTCACTCAGCGACACGATCCCGGAAAGCATAGGAAACTTGGCCTCGTTAGAAAAACTGTTTCTTTATGACAATCGGCTGACCGGAAGAATCCCTAAAGGTTTTGCTAATCTAAATAAGCTGAAGAGTGCGATCCTCAACAACAACCAATTAACCGGAACGTTTCCTGTCGAGATTCTCAAGGGTAAGACAACGAGGTTCCTTTTTTGGAACAACAACATAACAGAGCTGCCTTTTGAGGTGTGGAATGACGATTCCGAGGTCATTGCCCCCGACCTACAGGGAAACCGTCTATCTGGAGTTGTACCGGAATGGGTGTTTGGCACTAAGAAATGGCAGGAAGACGGTATGATGTGTACCCGAGGCCAGCAGGAAGGTTACGGTTATGAAAACGTTACATATGACCATTAAATATCGAAAAATATGAAAAAGTCAATTATATTTATTCGGCAATGACATTCCTGTTCACGGGATGCTCATCTGACGTTGAAGTTCTCGAACCGAATGTTCAAGAAGGATACAAAGTGGAAACAAGGAGTGGCGGCACGACGTTCGACCAATGCTTACAGTGTCAAATTTGTGATGGCAGCACGGTCAACCTCCCGTGGAACCAAAACGTACCTGGAAACGTTCCAGAGGAGGTGAGATATGACGTGAAGGAGTCTGACGGCTGGAGGATCCTTTATAGTACGGTGGATATTATAGGCTATGACCACACAGTTCATACAGGAACACAGTCAAACTACCTTCTCCTCTACAACAAGTACACTGGCGTATTGAAAGGTTTCTATTATGCCACGAGCATGGAATCGAACAACCATGCCTTTTTTCAGCTCACCATTCCTACGTCTCAACAAACAAAACTGTTTAACTTCGTAAGTGAATTTGCTGTCCCCTCTGATTCAACGGCAACCAACAGTGTGTTACTTTCTGCAATTACGGATGATGGCATCGCTGCAGGATTTGAAGAAGGATGGAATTGTTTTATGGTGGAACTGTCCTATGACCCAAATAGTCTCAATGAGACAATGAGTATATCGGGTGTTTGTATGAACGTGACAAGCTACACTCTGAATGGGACAATTAATGCTGAGTCAGAGGGTGTGATCATGGGCGCAAACCATAAGACGAGCAGCTTTATGTCTGGAATTGCATCAGTGGTAGGCGACGTGGCGAAAGCATTTATGGGAACACTTGGAATTGCAGGACCTGTGGGTGTTGGCCTGGAAGGGCTGGCTGCAACTTCTGCTACAAGTCTATTCAGCTACGGAGTCAACAAAATATTCGGTTCGCTTCTCACACAGTCTTCAACTACCGTGCAGAATGTGCAGTTCTCAACGAACGGACAGCTGTTGGTGACGGGAACGAGTAGCTTACCGTCTTCGGGATATATTGTTCCCGTAGGAAGTATCCCCCTAAACGGCACAGGCGAGTGCCTCGGCGTTTGGAATCTGACGGCAAAGCCAACATATACCATTCCCTCCTGCCCGAAGTTGGTAAAAGCCAAGTTGGGTTCTATGGTGCAATACATCTATCGTGTAGATGCCGTTCCTGCCATTTAGTATGTGATTAACCCCGATGTTAGTGCAACGGTGAATTATAGTATCGTGGAATATACGAAATACGATGACTATTTGGTTAACCCAATCCCCTATCAAGCCGCCTCTCCTGGATGTAATGCATTCAATACGGGAGAGACCCCGCAACTCAATCAATCGGAACTGTATAACGATAGCCACACGATTATTAAATCTATGCCTAACGCTTACACTTTCATGGCTCTGGAGGAGTTGCCCAACTATACCAGTTCGGATGGCACGCCAGCCTGTGACCTGTCATACTACATATACGAGTACCTGCGGCCTGTGAAGTTCAAGGTTGTCGCCACCGTCAATGCTAATAACAATCAAGTGAAGTCGGGAAAGACGTTCACTCCAGTATTCATAAAGCAGAAGAACGGCGACACCGCTTATAGCTGGTCGCTCTCGGAACTCGCTTCTAATGGTTATGTCTATAACAACGGATCCCAGGTATGGACACTCAACGGCATCCAACCCGTTAGGGCTGATTCTGTACTATTGAAAAAAGAACCTAAACAGGAAATGAGAAAAAAGGAATACATTTCTCTGTAAAGACTGCTTTTCAATTTCTATGCATATAAAGATGTAAATGTTTTGTGAAGAAGCCCGCGCCGCTTGGTGTTCCTGTGAGGGAAAAGCCAAGGCGGCGCGGGTTATGAGGCCAGAAGCAGGAATTGCCCTTAATTATTATGGTCGCAGCACAATGGGTTTACGCTCACGTTGATTGACGACAACGACGCCGTCGTCTATCAGACCTATGTCGCCGCAGGCGTGCAGTTCGCCGACCTGCCGACGGCCCTCTCGGGCAGCTATACGCTGCAGCTATCCAACGACACGTACCTGTTCACAGGTGTGATTGACTTGGAATAGCTTATAACTATCATACATGTATAATATTAACTATAGAGAAAAATGAAGAAAAAGAAATCTCTAATGTTATTACATCTCTTGTTATTGGCATCCTTGTCCTATGTGGGGTGCAGCAGTGATGAGGAGTCGGAGCTTTCCGTACATTACTGCATTAAAGACCAAAGTGGCAAAGAATCGCCCTCATTCGATGAGGGTCAAGAAATCTTCTTTGAGTTAACTGTATCCAATACATCAGATCATGAGTTTAAATTCAAGGATGAGCGAGAATTCATTCTGTCTGCGTTTAGCGTATATAATTCAGACGGGGACTATATTGATGCCGCAGCTAAGAGCATGTTAGACATGATGCGTCCTGTATCAATCAAACCGGGAGAGAGCTTTTACAAACGACAACGTTGGGAAAGGAATCCCCTGCCTCCTGGAGATTATTATTCTCCTCTTTCTATTAGAATCGGGAAAAAGACAAGAAGCTATATTACGAAATTTAAAGTACAATGACATGATTATAGAGAGTATTATTGTTCATAATTGTATTGAACTGTATTTATTTTGCAGAAGCTCAAGTCTTGACACGACAGCTTCAAAAAGTCGATTTAGAAAGAATGGGCATAAGGACGGCAAACACAAATCGTACAGCTGCACATATCGACATGCCTCCTATAGACACAGAGAAACTGATGTGTGAAGATCGCGAAATGGAGAGTGAGGACGTTCCTTTCCGTTTTGGATATGGTTTTGACACTTCATTTTCACTTGAACAGGGCAAATGGGAAGCTGTTGAAGGAGGGCGTTTGTGGTCTTTGGCAATCATGTCAAAAGGTGCCCGCTCCCTAAATTTTATATTTGACGACTTTTATCTGCCCCAAGGAGCATTTTTGTATATAATCAGTAATACTGAGGATGTAGTGTACGGACCTGTTATTTCTGATAACATTCATAACAAAGATAATTTCTTAACCGACATAATATGTGATTCTTTGGTGACGATTTACTTATTCGAGCCATCATATAATATTGGAGAATCTACATTGACAATCAAAAAAGTTGTACATGGCTACAAAGAGTATTACATCAACGATGATTATGGAGATGTAAATGCTTCAGCCCCATGTAATGTTCCTGTCGAGCAAGGATTCCCTACCTATGAAAAAGAAGCAAATGCAATTGCCTTGGTATTGTTAGGGGGCGGAACTTCTCTCTGCAGCGGCTCTCTCGTCATGACAACGGATTATTCATTCAAACCTTATTTGTTGACTGCATTCCATTGCATAAATACAGATGGCGTACTCAACAACTATACTTACGACAAATCCATTTCATCATCCGAAGAGGCTGATGTGAATAATTGGCTAATAAAATTTGGATTTAGGGAACAGTCGGATTATGCTATAACATTCAACGGGGCTAGTTTTCTTGCAGGTTGGTACGACTCTGATTTTGCATTGGTCGAATTGTTTGAAAATGTCAAGAAATTCTCTCATCTTACATGGTTAGGGTGGGATCGTACAGGAAGTACACCTCTATCGGGAGTTGGCTTACACCATCCATATGGAGATTATATGAAAATATCAATTGACAACGATGCTTCTCTAAGTTCTCTATGGGAGGATGATGATTTCCCCGATAATGTTACATATCATTGGCTCGAGCATTGGGATGCGGGTATTACCCAAGGAGGCTCTTCCGGAAGTCCATTGATAGACCAAAACAAACGTGTTGTTGGGCAATTACATGGTAAAATATTTGAGAATGGTCACAACCAAAACACTCCTCCATGCCTGACGAATTACACGAGTTATGGAAAATTCAATATTTCTTGGGTTGGAAATGGAAATAGTACTGGCAGGCTGAGTAATTGGCTTGACCCAATTGGTACTGGCGTAACAACGATGGACAGTTTTAAACCTTTCTCCTTGGAAGGTGGTTCCGTTCTATGTGGTTCCAAAGCATACTCCATTGCCAATCTCCCCATAGGAGCTACCGTTTCTTGGAGCCTTGTCGGCGGGAACACTTCATGCGTCTCGCTACAGTCCGACAGCCCTTCTGCGAACCAGTGTACGCTGACCCTGAACAATGCCAGCGGTTTCAACACGGTGACGCTTCAGGCCGATGTCATCATGAACGGTGTGACGGTGAAGAGCTTACAGAAAGTCATCAGCAAGCCATTGCCCTTCTCCGGCACCTACGAGGAGACGAGTATCCTGTACAACGGTAGCTTCACGCCGTCCATACCACTAACGGCTATCCCCGGTTCAAGGGAAATGGATGTCTACGTCGGAGGCCTCGTGAAAGTAAAATCCGACTACTTCAGCGGCAAGTCCATCAGCATCAGCGGACCCTACACGAATTACTACCGCTCTGGCAGCTTGGTGAGGTTCACGCTCAGCTCGTGGTCTGGTGCTCCTGTCGTCATCACAGTGCAGGCAGAAGGCTGCGACGATGAAGTCCAGCTGAAGTTCTTCCCAGCCGTCATGCTCGACGACTATAGCCTCAATATCTCTCCAGATGGCAATAGCACATACGCCCTGAGCCTGATAAGGAAAACGGAAGACGGAGTCCTTCCAGAAACAAGCTCGGCGGCAGACGACTGCGCAGCCCCTCGTCTGTTCAGCAAGCCCTGGACATTGGAAGTGACCAATGCCCTTACCGGTCGGAAGGCTTTCTCGAAAGAAGTGGCCGAACCCTCTTTCCTCCTCCATACGGACGGATGGGAGGCTGGTGTCTACGTTGTCCGCGCCCTGGTGGGAGATGCATCGCTCGCAGGCAAGATTACGGTGAAATGATTGTAGG
>Ga0256407_10014971_pt1 | contig 10088 bp, 12 predicted proteins | sample RumenRJG_04DNA_FD_193489 | JGI IMG/M metagenome (GOLD analysis project Ga0256407, IMG submission 193489) | Bovine rumen microbial communities from Lethbridge, Alberta, Canada - RJG_04 | ecosystem: Host-associated > Mammals > Digestive system > Stomach > Rumen | place: Canada: Alberta... | reverse complement strand
GAGCCATTTGAAAGTTGAGATCAAATTAAAGAAATTAAAAGCAAATGTGACTATGTTATCGTTCTATATCATGGAGGCAAAGAACTTTATCGATACCCAACACCATATTTGCAAAAAGTGTGTCACAAAATAATTGAAAAAGGAGCTGATTTGGTAGTTTGCCAACATAGTCATTGTATAGGGTGTGAAGAAAAATATTTGCACGGGACGATTGTTTATGGACAAGGGAATTTTTTGTTTGATAAGTATAGTAATGATTATTGGAATTCTAGTCTATTAATATCTATTGATGATGATGGAACTGTTAGATATATTCCTATAATAAAAGAATCTCCTGGGGTAAGGCTCGCGAAAAAGGAACAAGCAATAGAAATCCTGCAAGATTTTGAAAAACGTTCTTTGGAAATCAAAGAAAAAAATTTCATAGAGAAGAGATATAGTGATTTGGCTAATGATTGTTTATTTAGCTATATTTCTTATTTGTCTTGTAAAAGAAATAAATTAATATTTAGAATATTGAACAGGTTTTTTCCACATATATTTCATGAATATTATATGAATAAAAACGTTCGTCAATATAAGAATGCAATTATTAATTATATAAAATGTGAAACACATAGAGAATTGGTTTTAAAAGGATTAGAAGATAAATTTAAATAAACAAGGGTTCATACAATTTCTTAGATAATATTGAATTATTTAGTAAACCATTTCTGAGACAGTTATGAATATATTGTTTATTGACGAATTGAGTGTAGGTGATTTCATGCATTGGAAAAGAAGCTATTTTCTTCTTGCTATTTTCCTGAGTTTGCTTTTACTATTAATTACAAAAAGTGTATTTTCAAATGACTCTTTTCATTCTTCTTCTTTGCATATCGTTAAATCTACAGAAGGAGAATTTGAGAGAATTGATTATATAAATGATGATGGTATGATTACTTATGCTACTGATAAACATTATGCGACTTTAATAAAAACTCATAGTAATCAATCGTTGCTTGAAGAGTATTTTGATGCTTCTGGAAAGCCTGCTTTACAAAGCAAAGGATATTATGCTCTGTTACGTGAATATAATGAACAAGGTCAGAATGTTAAAATAACTTATCTGGGACGAAATAAAAAACCTGTCATGATTAAATCTGGTTATGCAACAATAGTGAAATCATACAATGCTACTGGTTATGTTGAAACAGAAATGTATTATGATACAGATGGAGAACCTGTTAAGTCACGTAATAAGGTGTTTGGATGTTTAAAGGAATATAATGAAATTGGCAGAAATGTACGATTAACATATCTGGATCAAAATCACAATCCAATTATGTCTGGCCAGGGCTTTGCAATAATATGTAAAAGCTATTATGAGACAGGAGAACTAGCAGGTAAGGTAAAGGATGAATACTATTTCGATGAGACTGGCCTACCAATTAATCTTTCTTTAGGTCAATATGGAATCCATAAAGAATATGATCAATTTGGCCGAGAGAATTTGATAACTTATCTGGATATTCATGGTAATCCAACAGTTAATATAATTGGGTATTCAACATTGTCACGGACTTATAACGAGGATGATTCAGTAAATACAGAGCTTTATTATGATACTAAAGGGAATCCCGTTGCCCTTTCAGATGGTCAATATGGTTGTCGTTTTGTAAATGGATCAACAATATTTTTAGATTCTGATGGCAAAGACTTATTTAATTTAAAAAATTATTTATATAGTCATCAAATAAGCGTTATTCTAATCTGTATGTCTATTGTTTTACTATCTCTTGAGATTAATAAATATTTGAATATTGGTCTTTTATTTATATATTGTTTTTTTATTATTTATATGACCTTGCTTCATAGAGAAGGCGGCAAATATGAATATAATTTCTCGTTGCTTTGGTCTTATAAACAATTTTTTGTTAATTATGAATTGAGATGGGAGATTTTAAATAATATTATTCTATTTATTCCGCTCGGAAGTATTTTATATAAAATTATACCTCATATTACTTCGTTACTTATTGTAGCAGCTATTTCTCTTTCAATAGAAACAATTCAACTTATTACAGGAACTGGATTATGTGAATTTGATGATTTAATTAGTAATGTAATAGGTGGGGTATTTGGTTTTTCTTTTGCGTATCTTATTAGTTTTTTTGTTAAACAACATTATCAACATAATTCAATTGTCTAATAACAGTTATTTTGTCTTCTTTGATATTGTACGAAGGTTTTACTAATTATTAGTAATAGTTTTTCTTGTTTATGGTATTAATATGAACCGATCAATTGTTATAGATATTATAAAAGAAAGTCTATGGGAAAAAATAAACAAAGCTGTTTATTCCAAAGATGTGTCAATGGAGGAATATGAAGAATTAAGAATACATGCTCTTTCGTTGCTTCCTGCTCCAATTTTACCGTCTTTGTCAATAGACGATAATTTGCAAAAAATATGGGAAAGAGATATTATTGCTCAATTTTCATATAATTGTAGATATAAGTTTCTCCAGGATTCTTTACCAATTAGTGTACCTTATGTTATTTTAAAGGGAACATCCGCAGCTAAGTATTATCCTGTTCCAGAGAATCGTATTATGGGAGATATAGACATCATGCCTTCTAGGGAATGTATGAAACTGGCATGTGAACAACTGTTGGAAAATGGTTATGAAGAAATAACGACAAAAAGCGAACAAGACCGAGGACGTCATAGAACTTTTATGAAACATGGAATACCAGTAGAAGTTCATGCGTTTTTTGCGTCTATGAATGATCCAGAAAAAGCTAAGGCTTTTGATGATATGATTGTACAGAATATTAATTCATTACATATTCTACCAGATTTATTTAATGGAATGATTTTGATTGAACATATAAATCAGCATATGGAGGAAGGTGTTGGACTTCGACAAATCATTGACTGGATGATGTTTGTAGATAAATGTCTACCAGATGAAAACTGGTCTTCATTTCAAGTCCTTCTGCAAAAAACTGGTTTAGAGAAGCTCGCTATAATAGTGACGAGAATGTGTGAAATATATCTGGGTCTCCCAAGTCACAATTGGTGTAAGGGTGCTGATCCAAGTTTGTGTGCAGATTTAATGGATTATGTTTTTGCTTCAGGAAGCTTCGGTAATAAATTTAGTCGTGAAAATGAATTACGACTAGATTCTTTTTCATTGCTTAAACATCCTTTTTTATTGATTCATGAACTTCAGAGACGAGGAGAGAAGGATTGGAAATATGCAAAAAAACGTATATTAAAACATTTTGCTTGGATATGGCAAGGAGCACAATTATCTAAGGAAATCCCATTACTGGTAAAAGGGTATAATAATGCAGTTAAACTTAATAAATTATTTGATTCTCTAGAAATAAAGAAATCTAAACGGGGATTGGTTTATTACGAGGATGGTAAATATATAAAAAAGTAATTTTTTTACGCAGTTGATGCCCTATTTTTGACACATTTCTAAGTTCTAAGGGTAAATGGGGAGATTACCACAGGATCCATGATAGGAATGGATATCTTTATCCTCAACATAGAACGAAGGATGAGGATAAAGATATCATTAGTATATGCATTTTTAAGAATTTACACTATGCCGATTTTTCCAAGGGGCTGGCAACTAATAACTGGTAGAATTTCAGCTAACTGTTCGGCGATATGACCACCGTTCAGCATTTATTAGTTATCGATCGAATTAAGAAGATACCATCTAATGTTTTACGCTGTATTTTCCGATGCGAGGAAACCGCCTGTCCGGAGGACTGGAAACCGCGTGTCCTCGCCGTTAAGCCCGCAAGGGCGGACGGCGGCAAAGCCCACCCCATTGTCTATAGTAAGTATTTCAGTTGGTGTTTATGCAGTTTCTGTTAAACACTTTGTGTCCTGATGTTTTGCTGGATAGGGGGGATTATAATTGATTAGGGAGTTTATCTTTGATAACTCCTCTTTACGGGATTTTTTCTTCAAAGTGAAATGCATAATGACAACATGCGAGTTCAGTACTGAACTATGCATAGGCAGTATAAAGTCGCTGTCTATAATTCTAATATACAAATATGCTTCAAATTGAATAATAGCATATATTATTAATGTATACTTAAATCGTCTGATTTGGTGAGTTAAATGCAGGTGTAGTATGACATGTGAAAATAATAATGAAAGACTTTACTTTAATGAGATCTGGAAATCCATTTTTTTCGGAATACAAGCTTGTTTGTTTAAAAAACCGATATATATTAAGTCAGAAGTGAAGTGGGAAAAAGTATTTGTAGAATCAAAAAAACAAACTATTACAGGGATTGTACGAAGGGGTTTAAAAGGCTGTATCTCACAAGATATCGATGTTGAGTGGGAACAGTTTGATTATTTAAATTTATTGTCTTTTATTAAGATTATTGATGAGCAAGACAGATTTACGGATTTACTAAAAGAAGCTGAGATACCTTTTGTTATACTTAAAGGAACTGCGGCAGCTATATATTATCCTAATCCAGAGTTGCGTTCTCTGGGGGATATCGATTTTTATGTTCGACCCGAATGGTTTAACAAAGCAAAAAAATTGCTTATTAATAACAATTATATTTTTAATCAAGATGATGACAGGCATCTTATATTATATAAAAATGGGATACGATATGAAATGCACCATAGGTTTAGCAATGAACCTATTAGTATTTATGTAGATGAATGTATTGAGGCGTGTATGGATAGGCTTCATACAGGAACAATAAGAAATAGATGCTTTCCGATGTTGCCTCCCTTGGAAAACGGTTTGGTGTTATTGGTACATTTACGACAACATATGGTTGCCGGTATCGGACTGAGACAGGTTATTGACTGGATGATGTATGTTAATTCTGTATTGAACGATCAGTATTGGAAATCCACATTTGAGCAACATGCTTTAAAACTAGGCTTAAGGAAACTTGCTATTAATGTAACACGGATGTGTCAGCTTTATTTGGGCCTTTCTGATAATATAAAATGGTGTGCTTCAGCTGATGAACAATTATGCATTCGATTAATGGCTAATATTATTACAAGTGGTAATTTTGGATCCAACCATGATAAAGGTACTATTATTGAAAAAACATTTACTATTTTTAAAAAGAAAGGGTTATTTAATTATCTACAGGAAGCTGGTGAATATAATTGGAAAGCCTATCATGAGTGTCATTTACTTAAGCCTTTTGCATGGATCTATCAAATACATAGATATTTAAAACAAGGACTTGATACAAAAAGAAGTTTTTCACAGCTGTGGGATGATTATAGCAGAAGCAGAGAAAGGCATAAATTGCTGAAGGACCTAGGATGCTTATAGTTGAAACATGTTTTAAGATGTTGAGATAAAAATATGTCAAGGCGTGGCTTGTGCTTAAGTTTTTCGTATATCTATTTAGATAATCAATAATGGTATAATATAAAAGATACTCCTATGGATTAAATGTATTAATAGAGGAGCATTAAAAATGCATTTACAGTATCAGTACGAAACTATGAAAATCAGGGATATAGTCGTAGCGGTTCCTGTTGGAGACGGAACAGAAAACATGAAGAACGTATTGCGATTGAACAGAACTGCTGCAGTAATCTTTGATCTTTTAAAAGAAGAGACTAGTGAAGAACAAATCGTTGAGTCATTGATGACACGATATGACGTAAGTAAAGAGACTCTGGAACATGATGTACACATGTATATAGAAGAGTTTCGTAAGAGAAATCTAATTGTCTGAGTTCTTTCTCTTTGAGTAACAGAAACCATTCGTTGTTATTCATATTGTAGCTAAATTACAAATAAAATCCTGGGATTTGTCACTATCAATTAGCAAAATGTGTTCTGTAGGAGATTAAAATGCGTCTGAAAAAACATTATGAGATAATGAATGTTGAGGATCAAATCTTTGCCGTTCCAGTAGAGAACGATGAGGGAAGCTTCAGCGGGATGATCAAACTAAGCAAAACTGCTGCAGCAATTTTTGAACTTCTGCAGAATGAAACAAACGAGGGAGATATCGTTGCGACTATGAGCCATAGATTTGATGTGGCTCAGGATATCCTGGCAGCAGATGTCCATAAGGCTGTTTCACTGCTTCGGGACAAAGGCCTTTTGACAGAATGATAACCCTGAAATCGACAACGGCAAATTTCTTGTGTTATTAGATTGACAAAACAGAAGGAAGGTGATATAAAAAGAATGGTATATTGTATAAAACTTCTTTTAGGAGGATGATGGATATGTTAGAAAAGTACGAAACCCCCGAGTTTGAATTTGTAGAAGTCGAAGACATGGATATCATTACAACATCTTCGGATTGCCCGACGTGGAAGTACGGAGATGGATGTATAGGAGAGTTAGCTCCGTAACACAAATATTTTATAATTAGGAGAATATAAAGATGTCAGATAGAATTGATATTACAGATGCGAATCTTGATCAGGTAGTAGGCGGCTTTTTTTCTTGGGACACTAATACCGGTATTATGACATACACACACAAGAATGGGTCAGAAACTTATCATAAGATCCTGAATGCAAAAGAGGGATGGAAATTGAGCAACAAACTTCATGGTCAGTTAGTTCCTGAGGATACAATCCTTCAGGAGCTGATTAACGCAGGATATATTGCCGGGTAAAATACCTGTATTTCCACTTCACCTGTATATTTTGGTTACGAATTCTGATATTTAGTAATATTTAGATATCTTATCCAGAATGAATCGATTACTTAGTTAATTAATGAATAAGAACTGTTCAGTATTTTGCTGAATAGTTCTTTTTCATTTCCGCGCCCGGGAAGGTGAAGTCGGTAAAAATCAATGAAGCCACATAATCTTGGCTTTCAATAGTTTGTTCAGAAAAAAATTATATATGTAAAATTGAAGTAGATGTGGATACTGTTTTGCAGGAAAAAGATATGCGTATTGTAGTGCCGGGAAGCAAGGATTATTTGAAGTTTTTTGTACCTGTCTGTAAGCAGGATGTTATGCTTACCTTCAGCAGATTTATACTTAGAAGAGAAACTGATGATGGAACTCTTCTGTGTAATACAATGACAGGAGAACTTGTTCTTCTTTCAGATGAAGAAAAAGAGTTATTTGACAAGCTGCCTCTGCCATACGGTCCTGCTTTAAAGACATTAGAAAGCCTGATTCATCATCGCTTTATAGTTTCCCTTAATTGCGGGGAGGCTCAGTCTGTTGATCAGTTGAGAGCTCTTTTTCAAAAAAAGAAGGAAACTGGCAGTATTATCAGGCGATACAGTATCCTTCCGACTACATGTTGTAATGCCAGATGTTTTTATTGTTTTGAAAGTGATTTCAGACAAATTACTATGTCGGAAGAAACTGCGGAACGATTGGTTCAGTATATTGCAGAACATCATGGCGGATATCCTATAAAGCTGAGCTGGTTCGGCGGGGAACCCACATTAGGCATAAGACGGATCGATCAGATTTGCAGAAGATTAAAAGAGCTTGAGATCGATTATCATTCAGATATGGTGAGTAATGGATATTTGTTTGATGAGGACCTTGTAAGACATGCCAGGACATTATGGAATTTAAAGAATATTCAGATCACTTTAGATGGAACAGAGAAGGTATATAATCAGACTAAAGCTTATGTCAGGGTCTCTGATAATCCATATCAGAGAGTACTGCGGAATATCGGTTTTTTTCTGAAGAACGGTATTTCTGTAGATGTTAGATTAAATATGGATAAACATAATGCCGAGGATCTGGACAATCTGATCGATGAATTATCTATTCGATTCAGAAATTCAAAGAATCTTACTGTATACGTGAGGAAATTGAATGCAGATGTTGGATTTTCTCCGATCAGACATGGTGAGAACGACAAAGATTATTTAAACAGCACTCTTATACGGCTTCAGGCCAAACTGGAAGAGTGCGGGTGGATGCAGCATAGAATGGCGAGTCTGCCTAAACTGAAAATCTATTCCTGCATGGCAGATGATCCTTCTACGGTCCAGTGTTCACCAGATGGGATTCTAAGCAAGTGCGAAGATCATATTTATAAACACACTGTCGGAACGTTAGAAGATGGAATTACAGATATAAATGAAATGCGGTGGTGGAGACAGAGAACATCTTATGAAGGATGCAAAGATTGTCCATTGTATCCATCCTGTGATCGTCTGTTAATGAATTGTCCAGGGAAGAGAGAAAAATGTCTGCCCGAAGAAAAGAATCGCAGAATTAACAGATATCATGAAATAATGTTTTCCAAATATGAACAATGGAAAAAAGACAAGGATATTGCTGACCACCGGAACAGATGAATGGTTAGAGGACAAAGTATGGTATTTCAGATCCGACTTGCGGATAAGATCATAGAGATACATTCATTGTATAATAATGTGTTCAGCATGTGCAGAGACTATCTCGAACCCCCTTTTGCTGAAGAAGCATCTATGCCAACTAATAAATATCCGGAAGAACCTTCATTGAGAATTCAGGTTACAGAGGAAGATATTGAAAGGGAGATTAGAGAAACTGCAAGAGTTCGACTGGAAGAAATGAAGCTGCAGCACAAACTTCTGGGTGCAGCTCAATTTATTAAGCAGCCAAACGATATTGATGCTTACACTCCGGAAATCTATGAAACAACAGCTGTATATAGAAAAATAGCCACTGAAATACTGATATATGATACGTTTGTAATGCATGGTTCTGTGGTCGCCACACAAGGCGCCGGATATATGTTTTCAGCACCTAGCGGTGTTGGAAAGACAACGCGTACAAAACTTTGGCTTGATCATATTCCAGGGAGTAAAGTTATCAATGGAGATAAGCCATTGCTGCGTGTGACAGAAAATACAGTCTATGCATATGGAACACCCTGGTGCGGGAAGGAAAACTGGAACACCAATACATCTGTTCCTTTGCGTGCGATATTTCTGCTTGAGCGTGTTCGGGACGGAGAGGATAATAGTATTACAGAATTACAGTTTTCTGAAGCCTTCCCTGTCCTTTATCGTCAGACATTCCGACCGGATTTGCCGAAAGCCAGACGAAAGACACTTCATCTTTTACTTGCGCTGTCCAGTAAAGTAAAGATATATAGATTGAGATGTGCCCCTACACCAGAAGCTATTTTCATGACATGGGAGACTGCGCACGTAGATAAGTAGGCCTTTGTCTGAACTCTAAATGACATTATTGCTTAAAAACATGTAATACAAATATAAAAAACCTGTATTACACGTGGAATAGAAAGAAAATAGTCGTATATAAAAATATAGCAGGTTTTTGAATCCTGATTATTGAATACTTACTAAACAGCATTTTTATATTGTAGATTCGGCAAATTGTTATAAATCAAAATTGATTGGAATGGGTTTACAATACCGTTAAATATGCAGTAAAATATAATTGAATATACTAATAGAAAAGATTTCGGATTAAGAAGGGATTTTAGTTCATAGTGAGACTGAAAGTAAACTTTGAAACCATGGAACTTGATGATGAGATAGTTGCAATCCCGACAGGAAACAATTCACAATTGTTTCATGGCGTTATTAAACTGAATGATACAGGAGCTTTTATTCTTGATCTTCTTCAAAAGGATATCTCTGAGGAGGAGATAATCGGGCATATTAGTGAGGAATATGATGCGTCGAAGGAACAGATTGCTGCTGATGTTCATATGTATCTAGAGAAATTTCGGTCGAGAGGTTTATTAGAGGAATAGTATTCATTGTATTTTGTAAAGTTGAGAGGAGGCTTTCATTCATGAAAAAATATAGTAGGCCAAATGCCGAGTTTATTGATCTTTCAAATATGAATATTGTAACGGCAAGTGGTTGTAGCCCCTATAATTGCCCTAATATGTATGGAACCACTTGTTCTCATCATTGTTATGGGGATAGTTCATATGATCCTAATTGCCCTGACGATGAGTGATGATAATATAGCAAAAGATTCAATAAAAATATGAGGAGGTTATTGTATGGCACGAGAAGCAATTAACGAAGAACATCTTGATAATGTAGTTGGTGGATGGATGCATTTTAATTCTGATACGAAGGAATTAACCTATACACATGAAGAAACTG
>Ga0256407_10014970_pt1 | contig 10088 bp, 4 predicted proteins | sample RumenRJG_04DNA_FD_193489 | JGI IMG/M metagenome (GOLD analysis project Ga0256407, IMG submission 193489) | Bovine rumen microbial communities from Lethbridge, Alberta, Canada - RJG_04 | ecosystem: Host-associated > Mammals > Digestive system > Stomach > Rumen | place: Canada: Alberta | collected... | reverse complement strand
ACCTGCGACAGTAGCGGCGTTAGCACCCATCTGGGCAGGATTCTCAGGATCTGCAAGGTAGAAGTTGAGGGTTCCAGGGATGCCGACCTCGACACCCACGTATACGAAGATGGCGATTACGCCATATATGAAATGCTTGTAATTCCAAGGACTCTCGGCATTGGCTGCATCAGCGACCTCCTCAGGATCCTCGATAGGGATGAAGGAGAGGGCGATGAAGGCTGCAAGGAACACACCCATGGCGATGTACAGAACCGGATTGACATCCTTGATCACTGTCTGGGCAGTAAGGGTTCCGATAAGAGCGCCGACGAGCATAGGGGTAAGGGTACCCATGAGAGAGTTGAAAGTACCTCCGATCTGGACATACTGGTTGCCGTGCTTCTCACCACCGATAAGAGTAAGCATAGGGTTTACTACGGTGTTGAGCATACATACCGAGAATCCGGAAATGAATGCGCCGAGAAGATAGCAAGCAAAGTTGGCAGGGAAGGAAGCTACGACACCGGAAAGGAACTGGATGAAGACACCGATGAAACCGACGGCGATAGCGATAAGCGCTGTCTTCTTGTAGCCGTATTTGGTAAGCATCTTTCCTGCAGGGACACCCATGAAGAGGTATGCGAGGAAGTTCATCATGTTACCCATCATTCCGAGGGCGTTGGATCCAGCAATCTGCGGCTGCATCTTCCAGATGTTGCCGATTGGAGCTGCGAGATTAGTTACGAAGGAGATCATTCCGAAGAGGAAGATCATAGTAACGATTGCGATAATGTTACCGTTTTTCTTTGCCATTTGTCTATCTGTATTAGTAATTAGTTTCAGTATCTACGCAGATTTACCCTGCGGAGTCACAAATTTAAGAAAAATAAATGGAAAGCCACTATTATACGGTAAATTTTTACTCGACTGAAAACTCGACTGCTTCGCCCGATGCGCTGTCCCCGGCAATCCATAGCCGGAATGCCCCGGGCTCCACTACTTTTTCCATATCCATATTCCAGAAGGCAAGCTCCCTGACCGGAAGTTCGAAGGTGATTTCCCTGCTCTCTCCCGCCTCCAGAGCGATTCTTTCGAAGTATTTCAGCTCCTTGACCGGACGGGTTACAGAGCCGACCAGATCCCTGACATAAAGCTGGGCGACCTCGACGCCGTTATATTTCCCGGTATTGGAAAGGGTAAACGTGGCGCGGACAGTATCTTCGGCCGAATATACCTTCTTGTCAAGAGATATTCCGGAATAAGAGAATGTAGTATAGCTCAGTCCATATCCGAACGGGAACAGCGGAGCCGGACCATAGTCCAGATAATATGAAGTATTGCCAAGAGAAGTCTGGCCGGCCTCCAGAGGAATCTGGTCCAGCAGAAGCTCTCCGTTATACGGACGTCCGGTATTGTTATGGCTATAGTACATCGGCGCCTGTCCTACGGTACGCAGGAATGTGACCGGAGTCTTTCCGCTCGGCACGGCATCTCCGAAAAGAAGATTGACGGTTGCGGGACCGCCCATGGTTCCGGGATGGAACTCATAAAGCATGGCATCGCAATTGGCGAGATCCTTCTCGATCGTAAGAGGTCTTCCGGCCATGATCGTGGCAACTATCGGCTTGCCGGAACTCTTCAGCGCGCCGAGAAGAGCGCTCTGCGAGCCCTTCAGGTCAAGGTCTGCCAGAGAATGGGCCTCTCCGGAAAGGATGGCCTCTTCTCCCAGGAACGCCAGCACGACATCCGCATTGCGGGCGGCGCTGACGACATCGGCGAAACTGTCTTTCTCCTGACGGCTGTATTCCAGACCGGGAACATATACGATCCTGGCCTTCCCTCCGAATCTCTCCCAGAGAGCCGCGAGCGGGGTGACGGTATGAGTCTTGTCGCCGTCGAAGGCCCATGTGCCCAGCTGGTCATGAGGGGCATCGGCCATAGGACCTGTCACCAGAATCGTCCTGATGCGGGAAGCGTCGAGCGGCAGCACGCCATCGTTCTTCAGCAGAATCGCAGCCTCCTCGGCCGTCCGTCTGGCGGCATCGAGGTTCTCCTCGCTATAGAGGACTTTCCCGGCCCTGGCGGGATCGACATAAGGATTCTCGAATAGTCCGAGCAGAAATTTCACTCTCAGAATGTTGCGCACGGCGGCGTCGACCTGCTTCTCGCTGACCTTTCCCTCCTTGACCAGAGCCTCCAGGTTGGCGATGAATCCGTAGGTCATCATGTCCATGTCAACGCCGGCGCCGATGGCCAGCGCGGCAGAATTCTTATGGTCGGCCGCGAATCCATGGACCATCATCTCTCCCATCGAATTCCAGTCCGTGACCACGAGTCCGTCGTAGCCCCATTCGTCCCGAAGGATGTCGTTGACGATGAAACGGTTACCGGTCGAAGGGACGCCGTCGTTGTCGTTGAATGATGTCATCAGAGTCATCGCTCCGGCCTTGACTCCGGCCTCGAACGGAGGAAGATATACGTTGCGGAGCTGGCGTTCGGTAAGATAGGTGCTGTTGTAGTCGCGTCCGCCTTCCGCCGCGCCGTAGCCGACGAAATGCTTGATGCAGGCGGCCATTGACGTGGAATCTCCCGGTTCGCCCTGATAGCCTCTGACCAGCGCTTCACCCATGCGCGCGTCGAGATATGGATCCTCTCCGGAACCTTCGGCGATGCGGCCCCATCTTGGGTCGCGGGCGATGTCGAGCATCGGGGAGAATGTCCATCTGACTCCGACCGAAGTGGCCTCGATGGCGGCGACGCGGGCCCCTTCCTCAGCGAGCTGCGGATCGAAGGTCGCCGCGATGCCCAGCGGAATAGGAAAGACTGTATTGAATCCATGGATCACGTCTCTGGCGATCAGAATCGGGATTCCGAGGCGGGATTCTTCGACCGCGATGCGCTGGAGTTCATTGACTCTGCCCGGATCGGTCTCGTTGAGTATGGATCCGACCTGGCCGTTGCGTACGGCATCGGCGAAAGGCTCGACCGAGCCTCCGGCTGAGATCTGGTTCATCTGGCCGATCTTCTCCTGGAGAGTCATCTGTGACAGGAGCTTATCTATGCGCTTTTCGATTTCCGGGGTCGACCCGACTGTCGAGGCGGAAGGCCCGGAACAGGATATTGTTATCGCTATCGCCACGAAAGGCAACAGCAGGTTTATGTTATGTCTCATCTCTATATGTTTTATTTCTGATATACCCTGACGTAGTCAATCTTCATGGTGGTCGGGAGTGCGCTCTCGTCTATTCCTTTGTAGCCTCCCCAGTCTCCGCCCCAAGCCAGGTTCAGGATAATGAAAAATTCTTTGTCGAATGGCCATGTCGAGACGTTGCCGGCGCCGTCATTCCTGAAGGTCAGGTGCAGTTTCCCGTCAACATAGAACTCCAGAGCTTCGGCCGTCCATCTGCATGAATAGATATGGTATTCATTTTCTGCGCCTTCGGTAAGCTGCTCGTGGGTCTTTTGGGTATTCTTGACATGGTTGTAGCTTTCTGTATGGATCGATGAGGAAGTATATTCCGGATTTGCGCCGACCTCTTCCAGGATATCGATCTCGCCGCATTTCGGCCATCCGAGACTCTGGTCTGTCGGCATCATCCAGAATGCCGGCCATGTGCCCAGGCCTTTCGGGAGCCAGATCCTGGCTTCCATATAACCGTATTTCCATGCGGCCTTGCTGTTCATTCTTGCGGAAATCACTTCTCCGTTGTGTTTCATCGCGCGTATGTTCAGCGCACCGTCTTCCACGAAGGCGGTCTTCTTTCCGTCGCGTTCTCCTCCTGCGACATACCTCTGGAGCTCATGGTTTACTCTTCCCGGGGCCCAGTCTTCGAACCTCCAGTTGTCCGGGTCGACTTTTTCACCATCGAATTCGTCGTGCCATGCCAGCTGGTAGCCTTCAGGAACGAATGCACCGTCTGCGAACGGTTCGCCCTTGGCCTGGATTACCTCCAGCTCGACTTTGCTGCTGCCTGAGGTGAATATCACCTTTGCCTTCCTCGGCTCTTCAGAGTAGTTCTTGAGGACCGTCACGGTAAACTCCTGGCTGCCGGATCTGATCGCTTTTGCGGAGATCTTGAGCCAGAAAGCTCCGTCCGTCTCTGCCGTCCAGGTCGTATTGGCTTCAGTGGTCACTGATGCGCTGCCGGCTTCTCCGCTGAGTTCCAGCCTGGTGGAAGAAAGGGTCAGTTCCGGTACGAGGCATGGCTGGATAACCTGCAGTTCCTTCTTTTCCTTTCCGGAAGTAAAGCTGACTGTGGCCTCGCGGGTTGTTCCCGTAAGGTTTTCGCCGGCGGAGAGGTTCAGTATGCTTTCGCCTTTGTAAAGTTCTTTTGCGGATAGGGTGAGCCAGGACTGGTCTGTCTTTATCGACCAGACTGTGTTTACCTTAACGTTTACTCTTTCTGTTCCGCCTTTTTCAGGTATCGTCACTGTTTCTGCGCTTAGCGTGATTTCGGGCACGGTTTCTTCCCTTTTGTCCGGGGTGTTTTCCGAGCCGTTGCATGCCGTAAGCATCAGGAGGCAGGTTATAGTCGCAAGAATTCTCTTCATTTCTACTTTTTTAATGATGAGCCGGGTATCAGTCGAAAAGCTACGCACCTTCGGTGCTATCCTTCCCAGCCTGACGGCTGGTACCCGGCTCATCATCATTAACAATAAACTAAATATAAACTTAAATATTTATACTTATATGAAAAACGGTATTATTTACCGAAAGTAAAATCATCGAAGAAGAACAGACCTGGCGCAGCATGTCCTTCGGCACCGAACTGGACTACAATCTTGTCATAGTCGGTGCGGTCAGCAACGCCGCTGAAGTCAAACTCCAGTTCGATCCACTGATCCAGAGCAAGGTCTGCTTTTACGATTTCAGTCTGCGTAGTCCATGCATCACCGCCGAGACTGTTGTCCTGAAGTTTGACGGCAAGCTGAGGAAGCAGTTTTGCGTTGGTAATCCAGTCTCCTGCAACGCCGGCTTCGGTCGTCCAGTCGTTGTAAGAAGGGATGAATACCTTGACGCGGACCTTGTTGTTTTCGGTGAGATCCATCTTCTTGCCCTCGAACACATAAGAAAGGTTAGAGTAGAAAGCCTCTGACTTCTCGTATGCGTAAACCTTGGCGGAAGAGTTGGCTGCTACAGGAGCAGGATTGGAATAGACGCCTGTACGGGCTCCCATGTCCTGGGCTGTGAAAGCGAAGGAAAGATCGCCCTCGAAATCTTCGGAAAGGGAAACGGCGGTAAGCTCTGCCTCAGGCTCCGTTTCCGGTTCCGGCTCTTTGAGATCCTCCTCCGGGATGAAGATATAATACCAGGCGTTGGAAGGTTCAGCTTCACTCTTGCAGTAGATCGAGAGCTCATGCTCGTCGAGGTTGAGGATCTTGTATTCGCTGGTGCCGGCATAATGGCCGAAGAATGCTCCTTCGCTGAGGGTAAGGGTCATCGAAGCCTCGTCGAGCGTGAACGTATAGGATTCTGCCGGAACGTAAGGTACATCATAGTCACCGACTACCGGGTTCAGGGTACCGGAGATCCCAAGCATGTTCATACCGTTTTCGTTGGTATAGATGCGTCCGTCGTTCTCCCATTTCATGACAGTTCCTTTCTGGATGAAGGTGAATTTCTGGGAGTAGAGCGAGCTTCCGTCCTTGCCGTTGACAGGGCAGGCCCACCATGAAGGACCGCTGCCCGGAGCATCATCGGCGGGACCGACTCCGAAATGGCCGACGGTATAGCGTGCGAATACCCATGTCTTGCCTTCAAGATTGTCTGCGCCTCCGGTGAGGGCGTTGAATCCAGGGGTGTCGAGCAGACTGTAGTCGTCATTGGCTACAGTTATTACAGAACTGGTGGAGACTGCTCCGCCTGCTGTGTAGATAGTCATGGTCACTGTATAGTCGCCCTTGAAAGGGTACTGTCCTGTAACCACGTCGCCTTTGGCAGATGATCCGTTTCCGAGATCCCAGAGAGCTACGCCCTTCACGTCGGAAGTGTTGGTGAAGGTAATTATGTTGGCAGACTCGGCTGAAGAGGCCTGGGTAAAGCTGAGTCCCTCTTCGGTCGCCATCTGGCCGAGCTGATGGTCATCCTTGTCCATCGGTGAGCATGCGAAAAGCAGTGCGCCGGCGGCGAGGAGGGAAAGACCTTTTATTATGATATTGTCCATGTTATAATTCTTTTGGAGGTGTCTGTTAATAACCGTTGTTCTGGGTGAGAGCATAGTCGGTACCGGCTGTCCTGCTCATCTCAGACTGAGGGATAGGAACGAATTCGTCTTTTCCGGCCTTGAATGTACGGGTAGTGTTGTTGGCAGGATCGTTCTCTGTAAGAGCTGCCTCGGCCTCTCCCCAGCGGATAAGATCCCAGAAACGCATACCCTCTCCGAGGAATTCCTTACGTCTTTCAAGTTTTACGTTGGCTGTCGAAAGGGCGATGGAACCGACACCGGCACGGGTGCGGATCTCGTCAAGGCAAGCCTGGGCGGAAACTCCTCCCTGCTCGGCCGTGCCGGCTGCGACAAGTTCTGCATAGTTGAGAAGGGTCTCGGCGTAGCGGAAGATTCGAAGGTTGTTGGCGTAGTTGAGGTCCTGGTCGCCAGGAAGGTCGTTGTATCCTATGCGGGCTGCATATTTCTTCTGGAAGAGACCAGTGTTCTGGAAACGTGCTCCGTATGAACCCTTGTTTCTCCAGTCGTTGATCGAGCCTTCGCGGCGTACGTCGCCGTCTTCGTACATTTCCCACGCCTCTACACGTACCGGACCGAAGCCCCAGCCGCCTTTGTAGACACCGTCAGGGTCATTCAGCTCGTTAGGAGAGATGAAGGCAGGAAGGTTGGTTCCGTAACCGCCCCAGGCGTTGCCCCATCCCTTTCCGGTAGGAAGCTGGTTGCTCTCGAAGATCGATTCTTTGCAGAATTCGCCCTCGTTGCCCCAGATCGAATCGAAATCGGACATCAGACCGAATGCGTGGCTGTTGATGATTTCAGCCATGTCGGCTGCGACCTCGGCATATTTGGATGAATCTTTCTTGTACATGACAACGCGCGCCTTGAGCATAAGGAGGGCGGCTTTGCTTACGCGAGCCTGATTGTTGCCTCCGTTGGTGTTCATCTCGAGAGCGTCGAGTGTCTCCGCTGCATCGATGTCTTCCATTATTTTCTCATAGACTTCGTCGAAAGAAAGCTGCTTGGCCATGTATGGCTCAGGAAGCGGTTCCGTGAAGTATGGAATGTTTCCGTAGTATTTCCAGAGAAGGTGGGTGTAGTATGCGCGGAGGAAGAGAGCTTCTGCCTTATACTGGGCGAGATGGGCCTTGGCTACATCCGAGTCGAAACCTACTGCATTCTCGCAGGCGATAAGGGTATTGTTGGCTCTTGCTATACCGGCAAAGTAGATACTCCAGAGACCTGACGGGCTGGAAGCGGCGTCGATGTTGAACTGGGAAAGCTGATACATCCAGCCCTGGTCGGAAGCGTCTCCGCCACCTTTGTAGAGGTCGTCGGAACGCATGTCGGCGAGGAGGAATACAGCATTGTAATTATAGTTTGCGTAGCTGTCCAGAAGTAGCGGCTGGTATGATGAGGCAAGGTAAGAGAGGATTGCTCCCTCTGTCGCAGCACCACCGGCCTCTCCCTGCTGGGTCGAATGGGTCGTAAGGAAGTCGTCTCCGCAAGAGACTGTCAACCCTGCAACGGCCACAAGTGTGAAAAGCTTATATAATTTCATGATTTTCAGACTTTAAATGATTAGAAAGTGATAGATGCTCCGACAGTGATTGTCCTTGACTGAGGATAGATGCCGCGGTCGACGCCGAGGGTGGTATATCCGGCTGAAGCCATTTCAGGATCGAAACCGTCGTATTGGGTGAAGGTGAGGAGGTTCTCGCCTGCTACATAAACTCTGATGTTTGACAGACCTGTCTTGGCGACGAGCTTGGCAGGGATTGTATATCCGATCTGGGCTGTCTTGAGACGGAGGTATGAACCATCCTTGACGTAGAGGTCTGATGATCTCCAGTTCTGGTTAGGGTTGCTGTTGGTGACGCGAGGGATCCTGGTGGATGTGCCTTCGCCGATCCAGCGGTCGAGAATCCATGCCGGACGGTTCATCGCAGGGATGTCGCCGCGCATAGAGTAGTCGAAGATGTCGTTACCCTGTGAGCCCTGGAAGAAGACGGTGGCGTCGAAGCCTTTCCATTCAGCTGCGAGAGTGAGACCGTATGTCCAGTCAGGCTGGCCTTTTCCGATCTTGGTGCGGTCCTGGTCGTTGACGTAACCGTCGCCGTTGACATCGGCGAAGCGGACATCGCCCGGCTGAGCCTGAGGCTGACGGAGGTTGCCGTCTTTGTCGACATAGCTGTTGACCTCGTCCCAGTTCTGGAAGATACCGTCAGTCTTGTATCCGTAGAAGAATGGCCATACTTCGCCGTTCTGTCCCTTTACGTAGTCGCCCACTCCGGATGCTCCGTTGCTCTGGTAGACAGCCTCGCCGGATTCGTTGCCGAGATTGATGAGCTTGTTGCGGAGGAAGGATGCATTGGCGTTGACGCTGTAGTGGAAGTCCCCTACCTGCTGCTGCCAGCCGATCTCGAATTCGAGACCCCAGTTCTCCATGTCTCCGAGATTGGACATCGGAGCGCTCTGGCCGACGTATGAAGGGATAGGCATATCCATGAGCATGCCGTTTGTCTTCTTCTTATAGTAGTCGAAACCGAAGCTGAGTCTGTCGTTGAGCATCCTGGCGTCAAGACCGAGGTCGACCTGCTCGCTTTCCTCCCATCTGATGGTAGGGTTTGCAAGGGCTGCAGGGGATGAACCATACTGCATATTGCCGTTGAGGCTGTCGTCGCCGACGTTCCATGGCTGTACGCCGAAGTAGTAGTTCTGGCCGCCGTCCATAAGGGAGGTGTAACGGAAGTTACCGATGTTCTCGTTACCGTTCTTACCCCATGATCCGCGGATCTTGAGCTGGTTGAGCCATTCGAGGCCGAGATTCTTCATGAACTGCTCGTTGGTCACGTTCCAGCCGACAGAAACGGCAGGGAAGGTGGCCCATTTGTGACCGGGACCGAAGTGTGAGGATCCGTCCCTTCTGAGGGTGAGCTGTAACATGTAACGCTCATCGTAGTTGTAATCGAAACGTCCGAAGTAGGAAGCGAGTCTTACGAAGTCATATCCGCCTGTGCCGCCGCCGAGGGTAGACAGAGTCTCAGGAGCGATTGATGAGTCGATGTTGGCCTTGTCCGGGTTGGTCTCGAGAAGCTGCTGGTCGGTTCCTGAGATATAGCGGAACTGGTAGCTCATCGCTGACTGGCCGATTACGGCTGAGATGTTGTGCTTTCCGAACTGCTTGTTATATGAGAAGAAGTTCTCGGTCTGCCATCTGAGGCCGCGGTTCATGGAACTGCTTACGTTGCTCTGGTTGAGGTAGCGCATCGAGCTCCTGTAATAAGGGAATGCGTATCCGTCGTTACCCCAGAAACTCAGGTCGGTTCCGTAGCTGCTCTTGAACTTGAGGCCCGGGAGAATATCGAGCTCTGCGCTGAATGAGGTCACGAATTTGTCGGAGTTGCCGATGTTGTTCTCATCGGTGGCGAGGAAAGCCACAGGGTTGGTAAGCTCCTGATATCCGCTAGGAGGGAGAGAATAAACGCGTCCGTCCTTTGATACGACTGCAGTAGGATGTGCAGCGAGGATTGCGGCTGCTTCAGCTTCGTCTGCGAATACCGGGATGGCCGGGTTGAATGCTACGGCGCTGCCAAGTACCGAACCGAACTCGGAGTTGGTCTCGATGCCCCTGGAAGTGATTCTAGAGTAGGCGATGTTGGCAGTGAGAGTAAGTTTGTTGAGATAGTTCCTGTCCTTGTTCTCGTATGGGACATAGGAGTTGTTGGAGCGGAGAGAAAGGCGATCGTAGTTGGATTTGCCGTAGTTGCCGCCGATGATGCCGTCCTGCTTATAGTAGCCGATGGAAAGAAAGTAGGTGACCTTCTCGGAACCGCCGCTTACGCTGAGCTGGTGCTGCTGGACAGGGGCGTTGTAGTTGAAAGTCTCGTCCTGCCAGTCGGTACCCTTGCCTGCGGCTGCAACCTCTGCGAGAGCGTAGAGAGG
>Ga0256407_10014969_pt1 | contig 10089 bp, 9 predicted proteins | sample RumenRJG_04DNA_FD_193489 | JGI IMG/M metagenome (GOLD analysis project Ga0256407, IMG submission 193489) | Bovine rumen microbial communities from Lethbridge, Alberta, Canada - RJG_04 | ecosystem: Host-associated > Mammals > Digestive system > Stomach > Rumen | place: Canada: Alberta | collected... | reverse complement strand
CCAAATGAGGGTATTATGGCATCAAAAATAGTGGCAGATAAATTAATAGAACTAAATGAAATATTGAAACCATACGATTTAGCGTTAAAGGAAAATAAAAAACACAAACTTTCTTATGAGTCAATGTATAGTTATTTACAAAAGAGTTTAGAATACGAAGAGAAAGAGAGGATTTGTGGGCCAAACAGAAACTCATATTATAAAACAGACAAAGACGCAACAGCTATGTGTTTAAAAGAGGATTATTATTCTGGATTAGGAAGCAATATGCACGCTGCATATAATGTACAATTATGTGTTATTTATGGATTAATATCATCTTTTATAGTTACTCAAAGCAGAAATGATATAGATGATTTTATCAAAATAGTGGAAAAACATTACGAAATGTATAAAACATATCCAGAATCTATCTGTGCTGATGCAGGATATGGATCATTAAAGAATTATTCTTTTTTAGAAGCACATAATATTAAAAATTTTGTTAAATATGTGACTTGGGAAGGAAACGTTTCGGGTAGGCGTCCAAGTCAATATAGAATAAATCCGGATAATACCATTACTTGTTTAAATAATAATACTGGTTATATAGCAGTCGATATAAAAACACATCCAAGAAAAGCAAATACCATATTCTATAAAGTGGAAGGATGTAATAATTGTAGTTTCAGAGATTACTGTAAAAGATTTATGAAAGATAAAGCCGAAGATTATAAATTATTTGAAGTGTCACAAAAATTACAAAGATTCATACAAGAGGCAGAAAAAAATTTATTAAGTCCTGAAGGAATAGAAATGCGTGTAAATAGAAGTTCACAAGTTGAGGGAGCTTTTGGAGTGATTAAACAAGATTTTATGTACGAAAGATTCAGAAGGACTTTAATAGATAAAGTATCGACGGAATTTATGTTAGTATGTTTAGGATATAACATAAGAAAACTATTTAGATTTTATAGTGGTAAAGCAAAATTCGATTATTGGAAGGCACCAATAGATTTAGAACCAGAATCATTTAAAAAGCCAAGCGCCAAAAGATTATCTAATAGAGCCCAAAAAAACAAAAAGAAAAGTCTCAATGAAGAGGCTAAATCAAAGTATAAATATCAATGAAAAAGGCTGTGAAGCCCAACTTTTTTAAAAGTTAGTTTTTTTCACAGCCCCTTTTTATTATTCATTTTCTTTTCTTGGAACAGAAACAGAAGAACGTACGATGATATCACCATCAACGACAATTCTTTGACTTGCTCTATTCATCATTAAGGAGGTTAAAAGATAATATGCTCTTTCACCAATTAATTCTAGATCCTGTCTTATTGTTGTTAGAGGTGGCTTAATATATCTTGAAATTTCAAGATCATCATAGCCTGTAACAGAAATATCCTTAGGTACAGTCATATGGAATCTTTCAATACCATTAATGAAGCCTACCGCAATAATATCGGATGAGCATACTACGGCAGTAACATCTCTTTGAGCGAAGTACTCACTAGCCTCAAAGCCAGAAGCCTCAGAGAAGGAGCCATAGAATACATAATCAGGATTGTAATCGATATTATTCATCATTAGACCAATGATATATCCTGCATATCTTTCGTTCGCAACAAAGGATTGCTTATCCGCATGGATAAAGCCAATCTTTTTGTGTCCACTTTTTGCAAGTAGTGTAACTAATCTTTGAATTGTATTAATATTATCATTTGTAATCGTAGATACCTTTTCACCATTTAAGATATTATCATATAAAACCGTAGGTATCTTTGTTGTTTCCAATTCCTTAAAGAAAGGAGAAGTATAATTTAGACCAACAATGAATGCACCATCATAATTGTTGTTCACCATAAATTTTTCATAGGATGGTGTAACATCAGAGATTGGTCTTGTAATTGTTTCAAAGTTATTTACTCTTGCAGCCTCAGCAAATGCCAAAGAAAGAGGTATAAAGATATTCGACTTTGAATCAACTGCATTGTCAAATAATACGCATAGTCTACGAATGGATTTTACCTTTAATCTTTCATCTCTAGATTTGTATCCATTTTCCTTTGCATATTTTAAAACCTGTTCTTTTGTTTCTGGAGATACATCAAATCCACCATTCAGTGCCTTGGAAACAGTAGACACAGATAGATGTAATGCATCCGCAATATCTTTTATTCGCATAGTAATCACCTTCAAATACATTATACATAAATTTCGTTTTAATTACAAGAATTTTCGGAAAAAAATCGAAATTCTTTCGGAAATGTTTGAACACTTTTGAAAGTTCAAATCTTTTACTTGTAATGACTTATAAAAATGAATTCGAGATTTAAGAACTTGTTCCTAAAAATAACGTAGTACCTACATTGCAATTATAAGTAGATAAATGAAATGCAACCATAGAAAAGTATACATTTTACACAATTTTCTTCCCTTAGTATTTCAATTATTTTATATTCAGGTTATAATTAAATATAACGATACGAGGAGTGAATAAAATGTCAGTAACTCTAAATCAAGGCTTAAACCGATATCAAGAGTTAATTACTTATAAAACAGGTTCATTAAAAACTTTAGTATCCCCAAAGAAAATAGCCATGTATCAGGGAAAGATAAAAGGTGTTTATAAGACTATTGCTAAAAAAAGTGCAATTTATGCAATAGGCAGTACTGCAACTAATGCTTCCGATGAAGGCAGTAAATATATTTTTGGAGAATTATTAGGGTGGTTGTAAGATGATAAAAGGACTAGAATTGTTTCAAATTATTCAATTTTATTACACTATTGCAGTTACACTTTATGTAATTCCAAAATATATATATCATCTAAAAAAGAAAACATTGGTTTTATTCCCAATTTTATTAATAGTTTCTTCGGTGACGGCAGGAGCTATTATTCTTATAGATTTTTTTGAATTTTACATTTTTCATAATTATTATGAAGAAATAAATGGTGGAGTATTAGGTTGGATAATTTCTTCATCTATTTGTTTTGTTATATATCATTTTAGTTATTGGTTAATGTCTACTTTATATATTGATGTTAAGCAGGAAACCCTAATCGTTCATAGTGTGTTTTTTTCGAAAATGAAAATTGAAAAGAAAGATGTAGTCTTTTCTGAATCATATTATTGTTTTATTCCAAGGGAGTTTAATATGAACGAGATATTATTAATAACTTTGAAGGATGGAAGAAAATATAAACTAGGATTTGATGCATTTACTCACGTAGGTAATGATAACCTGCTTTTAAAATGGTTTAAAAAAGCAAAACGACTTACTTATAAAGATAAAGATAAATTTCAAGAATTAACGAAAACAAATAAATATAAATCATTAACATTCAAATTATTTTGATTATTTTTTGAAGAAAGGTGTTGAAAAAGCCAATGAGGGTTTTGTCCCTTTGTACTATTTTAAATACAAATGTAAATAAGCTTCATTGATTGGTGGTGGAATAAATAATGAGTGCAAAAAAGAAGTTCTTGATTATTTTCTTTAGTATCCTACCTTTTCATATTCTTGTTGCAGTACTTTTAGTTGCTCTAGTAGAGATAGAACAAAAAGAAGAAAGATTAAAAATCGAAGAAATTATTGATTCTGTTGAAGTAGATGATAGATTTGCTTATCGTCACCTTTCTTCTAGCATAGGTTATAAGAATCAAGATTATGGAAATTATATAGTAGATAATGCTGATATAGAAACAGATTTTGTTTGCGAAGACTATATTGTATATCGGTTAACTAGGTATAAAAGATATGATTATTATTCAATTGATTCCAATGGATATAGTAAATTTTTAATGACTACGAAATTAGCTTTGAGCTTTAAGTATTATAAAGATAATGCATTTTATATGATGAATGAAGATGATTTCTTTGTTTATGATATAAAAACAGAAGCATTTAATGAAATATCTTTTAATGATTATTGTGTAGCTCTAGGACTTTCTTATTATGTGTCTTTAAATAGATATAATTTGATTAAAGTATATGCAGTAAATAATAGTAGAAGTAAAGTTATTTCCTTTGGTGAATTAAGTCAGAATGAAGTAATAGATAATTTATACAGATCAACAGGATTATTTTTTAAAGACTATTTCCTTTTGAATAATACATTATTCATAACAATTTATATAGATGGATATCACGGAATTGTTGTTGAATATAATATCTTAGATGAAAGCTTTGATGTTGTTGATAAGATTATTGAAATGGATTGGAGTAATGATTTTATACTCTTTTATCTTGAAAATGGAATATCTTATCCTATGGAATATCTGTTAGCTGGCAATGAAGTAAAAAATATATAGAGTCAAAGAAAGGAATGAATTAATAGAATAAGATCTATTTGAATTCAATTAGTGTAATAGTATGAGTAGAGGTAAAAAGAAGTTTCTGATTATTTTCTTTAGTATTTTATCAGGAATAGGCCTTGTATATGGAATACTAATGCTGACTGTTTTTTTGGTGGATAATTACCGAGAAAAGGAATATCAAGAAGCACTTGATAGTATTCAAGTTAATAATAATCTTATCTATTCGTCAAGACAGGATAGTATTCTTTATAAATCAAAGGAATATACTCTTAGTAAATATTTAGGAGACAATAATTGTATAGAATACATATGCGAAGATTATATTATATATAGCAAGGATACGAATCAGCACTATAGTTATTTTTCTATAGATTCTAAAGGGGAATCCACTTTATTGTTTAATTCTAATGTATCTTTGATATGGAACTTTTATAAAGATGGTGTATTTTATTTAAATCACATTAATGATTTCTATACATATGAGTTTGGCTTTGAAAATGTTCAGTCTATTCTTGAAGAAGACTATATAAAAAGAAAAGAAGAAGATTACAAAATCGTTCAAATTAATAATACTAGCCTGGATATAATAGATAATCATACAGGAAGTAGTAAAAAGGTACTCATCAATGATTTGAAGCAAAATGATACAATTTCTAAGCTATCTGGTGCAGGATTATTTATTAGTGATTATTTTATATATGGTAGCTATATTTATATAGTAATATATTTTAATGAATCTCGTTCCATAGTAGCTCATTATGATTTCGATCTAAATGAGATTACAGTTGTAGGTAAGGCTTTAAATGGTTTTTGGGATTATACATTTAGATTGTTTTATCTAGAAAATGAGGTGTGCTTGCCTTTAGAAGCATTAATTGGAAAACAGCAATAAGATAAAAGTATTGAAACACTAAGAGAATGGGAATAACATACAATCAATAAGGATGAATGATTAAATTCTGTTAAAACAGGAGAAAATATCGTTCATTCTTTTTTTGAAAGTGGTATAAACACATCACAAATATGCAAAAAATAATTTGAATTTCACATTCAATTCTCTCTAAATGAAAGCACTTGTTTTTTGTATGGTGAGTAGGTATTTGAAATAATATATCCAAAATTTTTGGGGATGGTCACCTTCTTAAAATTTAAAAAGGATTCAAACGAGTGTTCTTTGAAGGAAATATGATGGACAACTTGAATTCATATCATAAATTTCATTTTAATTACAAGAATTTTCGAGAAAAAATCGAAATTCTTTCGAAAATGTTTGAACACTTTTGAAAGTTCATTAAGTTCAAATGTTTTTCTTGTAATGATTTATAAAAAGACTTAAACTAAAAATGAATATAATTCATTTGGAGGAAAACTATGGAACAAAAAAGATGTGCTGGTGTTTTATTACACATAACTTCCCTACCATCAAAGTATGGTGTAGGTACTTTAGGAAAGGAAGCTTTTGATTTCATTGATTTTTTAAAGAAATCAAATGTTTCGATTTGGCAGGTATTGCCTCTTGTTCCTACGAATTATGGTGATTCACCATATCAGTCTGTATCATCTACAGCATTGAATTATTATTTGATTGATTTTGATATTTTAAGACAAAAGAAGCTTCTTAAGAAGGAAGATTATGAGAATGTGTTCTTTGGAGATGATCCTTTAAGAGTAAATTATGCAGCATTATTCGAAAATAAAACTCAAGTCTTAAGAAAAGCTTTTAATAATTTCGATAAGGAAAATAGAAATTTCAAGAAGTTCGTTAAGGATGCTGAATATAATGATTTCGCTGTATTCATGACCATTAAGGCTATGCATGAATATAAATCCTGGGATTTATGGGATGAAAAATATAAGAATTATTCAGAAGAATTAGAGAAAGAAGTTATCGAAAAATATAACGATGATTACCTATTCTGGGTATGGACTCAATTTGAATTTGTAAATGAGTGGAAGAAGCTTAAGGATTATGCCAAAGAGGCTGGCATTAAAATCATGGGTGATATGCCTATTTATGTAGCTTATGACTCTGTTGAGGTTTGGAAGCACCCTGAATTATTCGATTTAAATCCAGATAAGACAAAGCATTTAGTCGCAGGATGTCCACCTGATGTATTTAGTGAGGATGGACAGCTATGGGGTAACCCATGCTATAACTGGGCATACCAAAAGTCTAGAGGATATAAGTGGTGGACTTATAGAATTAATGCAAACTTCAAGTTTGTCGATATGCTTCGTATTGACCACTTTAGAGGCTTTGACCGCTATTATGCAATTCCTGCAGAGAATACGAATGCGAAGATTGGTGAATGGTTAGATGGTCCTAAGAGTGATTTATTCAAGGATAAGCTTGATTTAAATATTGTCGCTGAGGACTTAGGTGTTATTGATGATGGTGTAAGAAAGCTTATGGCTGATACACAATATCCTGGTATGAAGATTTTAGAATTTGCATTCGATGGATCATTAGATAATGATCACCTACCAAGCAATTATAAGAAGAATCTATTATGCTATACTGGTACACATGACAATATGCCACTTTATCAATATATCTTAGATTTAAATGAAAAAGAATTTGAAACATTTAAAGCAGGAGTAAAAAGAGAAGCTGACCTATTAGGCGTAAAAATGCATGGAGAGGATGCAAAGGGTATCGAAGAGACTGTTGTTGAAATGGCCTTCGCATCTATCGCAAATATTGCTATTGTTCCTATGCAGGATTTATTATGCCAGGATGGCTCAACAAGAATGAATTTACCATCTACAGTTTCAACAGACAACTGGAGCTATAGATGTAAGAAATCCTATTTCTCAGATCATCTTGCAGAAGAGCTAAAGGGCTACATTACAAAATATAATCGCTAGGGATTTGAATTCATTTCAAATCGGTGTTTACCTCTTTTTTCTTTGGGAGGCTCCATCAAAGGAGCCTCCCCTTTCTATCTTTAGGAGAATAACTAAAATGAAATTTGTTATATTTGATTTATATGGAACATTAATGAATATACATACGGATGAAGAGAAGGAATCCTTTTGGATACATTTAGCGAATGCATTCAAAAAATATAAGGAATATGATCCTTCCATACTTAAAGAAGAATATTTAAATTTATGTATGGAGCTACAAAAGGAAAAGGAAGAAATTGAAATATTAGATGTATTCCATATTCTATATCCTATGGTAGATGCAGTAAAGGTAGCGGAAACCTTTAGAAGGCTTTCTACAGATTTTATACATCCTTATTTTGGGGTAAAAAGATTACTAAAGAAATTAAGAAATGAAGGCTATAAAATCTATTTATTATCCAATGCGCAAGCATCCTTTACGAATTGGGAATTAAACAAATTCCATATGATTCCCTATTTTGATGGAATCTTTTTATCGAGTGATTTAGGAATAAAAAAGCCGAATCCTTTATATTATAAAAAGCTAATAGAAAAATATTCTATAGATGTATCTAATGCTATAATGATAGGTAATGATTACAATAATGACATTTTACCTGCAAAGGAATTAGGGCTTAAAACCATTTATATAGAATCAAATCAGTCTTATTTTATAGACACAAAGGATAAAATAGTGAACTTTTCATACAAAAAGGTATTGAATCGTATTCATGAGTTATTGTAAAATAAACTTCTCTTAAAGAAGGTGATTTGATGAAGGAGAATGTATTTCAAAAAATAGTATTCTTATTTATTCCTATATTTTTAGAATTACTATTAGTAAATTTATTATCTAGTGTAGATACACTAATGCTTACTAGATACAATGAGCTATGTGTAGATGCTGTAGGTGCATCAAATTCCACCCAAGCCTCTCTTACAACCCTACTGATTATTTCATCAAATGGTGTTTCTATTGTTGTAGGACAGTTTTTAGGTGCAGGAAAGAATAAGGAATCAAAGCTAATTCTTGCCCAAGGAGTATTCTTTAATTTTTGCTTAGGGCTTTTACTTATGATTATTTTCTTCTTTGGAAATGGAGCCTTACTTAAAATGGCCAATACAAAGGAGGAATTCTTTGAATATGCCAAAACCTATATGAGAATTTATTCTGTTGCCCTACCATTTCAAGCGATAACTCAGGTTATTAATGCAAACTTTAGAGCTTATGGTAAGCCATTTTATATGACGATTGTATCGATTCTATCGAATTTAATTAATGTTTTATTTAATTGGCTATTGATCTTTGGTGTAGGTATCTTCCCAGAGCTTGGTATTGCAGGTGCGGCTATCGCAACCGCTCTAAGTATGATGTTTAAAACATTATGCGGTATCCTATTAAATCATTTCATTTTAAAATGTCCTTTAATACCAAGAAAAATAGATCATCGTATTTTAGGTGCCATCATTAAAATTGGTGGACCATCCGCACTAGAAACAGTTACCTATTCCCTATGTGCATTCTCTTTAACGGCAGCCCTTCATACACTACCTGTAGATGAGGTAACCTCTAGGGTTTATATCAATTTAGTGTTAGGTTATATTTATATGTTCTCAAGCGCTCTTGCAGCCTCAAATTCCATAATGGTTGCAAGATATGTTGGATCTCACCACTATACTGAGGCTAAGTGGCTAACATTAAAGGTTACTTTAGTTGGCTTATCGATTATAATCTTTTTAGTATCTATGATTAATATCTTTGAAGAGCCATTATTTACTTTAATTGCGAATGGAGATGCCTATAATCCAATCATTAAGAGGGTTTTACCTATGGTATTTATACTTGAGATAGGTAGATGTGTAAATTTAATTGTCATCGGTGCCCAAAAGAGTAGTGGTGATGTATTATTCCCATTAATTTTAGCTATTGTTTCTATGGTCATTGTCATGGCTGGTGGTGCTTGGATATTTGCGGTAGTATTTAAGCTTAATTTATCTGGAATTATTCTAGCTCAGGGCTTAGATGAGCTCGTAAGGGGTATTATTTCATTGATTCGCTGGTTTAGTGGTAGATGGATGAATAAATCCTTAATTAAAGAAGAAAAGAAAGAGCTTGAAGAAAAAAATAGTGAAGAAGGAGTTTTAGAAATATATGGAAAAAGAAAAAAGCTGTGGTGCAGTTTTATACAAAACAGTAGATGGTATAAGATATTATTTAATCGAAAAGATGCAGCTCGGTCATTACTCTTTAGTTAAAGGTCATGTAGAGGGTAATGAAACAGAAGTAGAAACTGCCTTAAGAGAAATTAAAGAAGAAACTCATTTGGATGCGATAATTGATACAGGATTTCGCCATAGGATCACCTATTCTCCTAAGCCTAATGTCATTAAGGATGTCATCTTCTTTGTTGGAAAAATAACAACAGAGGATGTAATTGCACAAGAAGAAGAGGTTAAAGAAATCTACTTTTTAAAATTTAATGAAGCATTAGATATCCTAACCTATCCATCGGATAAGGAAATTCTAAAGCTTGCAGAAAACTATCTAAAAAAATAAAGGAATGCAGCGCGAGACTGCTGAAAAAGTCTTTATGATTTAGAGGTATGGAAACATATCTCTTTTTCTTTAATTTTATTAGTTTTTAATTACTAGATTTCATAGTATTTTATACTAAATTGTGATATAATATAAGTATAGAAATGAGTGATGAAAAATGATTAAACAAGAGTCTTTAATATTAAGCCCATATATTGCTTTATACGATATTATTATTCCAAAGGACCACGAACTAAGACAATTAGCTGACTTAGTTGATTTTTCTTTTGTCGATGATATGTTAAAGGGGATGTATACATTAGATAATGGTAGACCAGGCTATAGACCACAGGTTATGTTTAAATA
>Ga0256407_10014967_pt1 | contig 10090 bp, 4 predicted proteins | sample RumenRJG_04DNA_FD_193489 | JGI IMG/M metagenome (GOLD analysis project Ga0256407, IMG submission 193489) | Bovine rumen microbial communities from Lethbridge, Alberta, Canada - RJG_04 | ecosystem: Host-associated > Mammals > Digestive system > Stomach > Rumen | place: Canada: Alberta | collected... | reverse complement strand
AAATAAATTAATGTATTCAATAAATAAAGTTTTTAGTTATATAATATGGAATGATACTAAAAATTATGATGATTATACAACAATAATGGAAAAACTTAAATTACCTTATTTAAATACTGCAATTCATAATAATGTTATAATTTTACATACAATATATACTACAGAAAATGATTTAAATATTATTTATACAAAATTATTTAATAATCAAACAATACTTAATATTAATGAAATTAATTATGTGATAGATTATAATAATTTTAATGGAATTAATAATAATTTATTTTCATATTATTATAAAAAAGGAATAAATATTTATAATTCAAATGATGAAGCATTTACAAATAAATGTTATCAAAATACAAAATTAAATTATGATTTAACTATTAAATATAGAAAATATTCTTTATATCAAGGAAAAATATCAACTAATTCTTGTGAAATAATTGAAAATAATGAAGAATTAAAATTATATTTTAAATGTGACAATAATAAAGCATTTAATTATTTTATTGATAAACAACCATCAAATATAATATTAAAAGATAATTATTCAAATCTTCCTTTAAAATGTTTAAATAAAGTAAATAAACTTTATAAAAATTCAGGATTTTGGATATATTTCATTTTAATTCTCTTGATGCTCATTTTACCAATTATATTTTTTTATTGTCTTGATAATTCTATATCATTTGATATGATTAACAATGATGAATTAGATACAATCCCAAATAATAGAAATAAAATAGAAAAAGAGGAAAAACCGATTGTAGATAATCAAAATAATTTATATACAATTTTTATTTTTAATTTAAAGAATTTTCATCCCATCATGTCAATAAAAAAAAGATCAATTTTATCTTCAATTTCATTGAATTTATGGATATTTATTTTTAATATTTCAAATTTATTAGGATTTAATATAATATTATATTCAGAAAAATTAATTGAAAAAAGAATATATGATAAACATAGAGATGATTTTACTTATCCAATGAGGAAAGAATTTAGTAAAATAATTATATCAATTTTAATTACAATGTTATTTACAATTATTATTAAATTATTCAATTTAATAAATTATGAAGATTATAGAGTAAATGCTTTACAAATGGCAGATGATAGGCAAAATTTTGGTGAAAGATTTGCAAGAAAAAAATTTTATTATAGATTAATTGTTGGTATGATTATGTTAATTGTTATTCTTTTTATGTGGTTATATTCAATTGGATTTTGTTATATATATTATCATACTCAAAAAAATTGGATTTATTCTGGTATTTGGTCATTATTTTTGGATTGGATTATTTTTGCTCCTTTATTTTTGTTCTTAATATCTTTATATAAATATAAGAAAGGTAATGAAGTAATTGAATATTATATAAAAAGATTATTTTGTTTTTAATGATATTTACATAAAAAATAATAATTTAAATAAATATTCAATTCATCAAAATCATTTTAATTATATAATATTGAATTATTTTCAATAATTCAAAAATAAAGCAAAGGAAAATAAAAAAAATTATTTAATAATATTTTTATAAACAATATATTTTTTTAAAACAATTAATATAATGAATAAAAATTTATTTAAAAACATTATATTTTTGAACATTTAATATTTTCCTTTTTATAAATATATTTTTCCTTTTATTTATATAATTAAAAAAATATACTATATTATTTTTTAAATTTCTTTCTGGTGTTTTTTTACTATATATATTTTATTAATTATTATTTGAGAGAAATTATAATTTTATAGAAAAAATTAAAAAAAATAAATTAAGACAATTATTTTAATCAAAAGATAATCTTTATAAAAGAATAAAATTATTTCAATACTTATTATTATATATTTTAAATATTGATTAATTAAATTTAACATATAGGCTTTATGTTAATTAATTTCAAATGAAAAAATTAGTATTTAATCTTAAAGATATTAAATTAAAAATAGAATTTTTTAAAAAATAGATTGAAATGAAAGATTATATCAAGAGTCTTAAAATCAGAAATCAATTTAAATTTATATATATTAATGTCAAATTGAAAAAAATTACATTCATTAGAAATTCAAAAAAATTATTAATAATATAAAAGTTAACAATTTTATGATATGGATTTTATTTGATGAATTTAGAATAAACTTTATTAAATAATAAAATATTTATGAATTATTTAAAAGTATTCACAAAAAAAAATATTGAATTTAAAATAATTAGTTTATTTTTGATTTATATTTATACTTTTTTTTTAAATTTTTATATAATAAAAAATTCTTTTTATTTTATAATTTAATTTTGGATAAATATATCCTAAAAAGTAAAAACCTTCCAATTATTCAATTCAAGATTTACATTTTTTGTTACAAATTAATATAAAATCTTTGATTAAAATTGCTTAAATTTAATAATAGATAATTAAATGAAATTTCTAAAAAAATATTTAATATTTAAAATTAAAAATTGTTTTTTAGGAAAAAATTTAATAAATAGAATAAAATTAAATAATAAAATTTTAATCTTATTAATTTAAATGAGAAAGGAATCAACATCAAGTCAAAATTCCCCTACTTTTAATTGTTTAATCTGTAAAGAAGATAGACGATATGTTTCAATAGGAATATGTAATCATAGAAGAATTTGTTTATATTGTATAATGAGAGCAAGATTATTTTATAATGAAAAAAAATGTTCAATGTGTAATACAAATTTAGAAGAAGTTTTCATAGTTGATTTTTCAAATAAAATAACATATGATGAATTAAATAAACAAAAAAATTATTATTATGAAGATGATGAATTTGATAAATGTGAAATTTATTATACAGAAATGGAAGCAAAAGAAGAAGCATTAAAATTAAGAGGATTTAATTGTCCAATTAAAAATTGTAAAAGTGAAACTTTTGAAAATTTAGAAAATTTAATTGAACATTTAAATAAAGTTCATAGAAGATTTTATTGTATTGTTTGTTTAAATGAAAATAAAAAATTTTTAAGTGAAATGGAAATATATAATGAACAAAATTTAAATGAACATATTGAATATGGAGAATATAAAAATGATATTTTAATAAGTCCTCCACATCCATCATGTCCATTCGAAAAAAATATGAAATTTTATAATGATGAACAATTATTTAAACATATGAATGATAATCATTTTATTTGTCAATATTGTAAAAATGAAAAAAATATTATTTTTTATTCACTTTTAGAAAATTTATTATTACATTATCAAAAAAATCATTATTGTTGTCCTTATGCAGAATGTATTCAAGATGTTTATGTTGTTTTTGGAAAAGAAGAAGAATTAATTACTCATTTAATTACTAAACATCATGTTAAAGATGCTTCTAATAGATTACAAGAAATTATTTTTGAAAATAAACATAATTTTAAAACTTTTACTCCTATTACTGGAAATGATGAATTTAATTTTACTGAATTTGTTCAAGAATTAAAAAGAAAAAGTGAACAATATAAAAGAGATGTTGTTAATAATAGAAGTAGATATGTTACTATGAATCAACCTTTTTATAATAATGAAGGTATTGAAGTTGTTTATGAATATAATAATGATAATAGAAGAGGTAGAGGAGGAAAAAAAGGAAGAAAAAGGAAAGATTATTATAATAAATATAATCAAGATAATAATTCTTATAGTTATAATAATAATTATTATCATAAAAATAATTTTAATGATAATCAAAGAAATAATAATTATAATAATTATTATCAAAAAGGTTATTATAATAATAATAATTATTATAATAAAGGAAATAATTATGAAAATAATAAATATCATAAAGGAAATTATTCTAATAATAATTATGATAATAAAGGTAATAATAATTCAAATAAATATATTGAAAAAGAAAATGAAGGAAATGAAATAATTAATCAAGTTAAAAATAAATCTAATAAAGAACAATTAAATTATTCAGAAATATTATCATTTTACTTAAATTCAGTTAAAAATTATATTAAAATAAAAATTATTAATGAAAAAATCCCAGAAGAAGATGTTTATTTACCTAAAGAAACAATATTTCAACTTATAATTATTATTGATAAAATAACCTCACCTCAAAAATTAATAGAATTAACTTCACTTCATAATTTTGGAATTGATTTAGGTATAAATAAGCAATTAAAAGAACTTATATCATCAGGAAAAAAAGATGAAAAAAAATTTTATTCTATCTTGAATAAATTAGAAACTTTAAAAAAAATTTTATTAATATATAAATATTTATTAATATCAAGTAAAAAAACGGATGAATTGTTTTATAAATTAGATTTAGACCAAATTGATTCTGATTTGTATGAAGAATTTTTAGATAAACCAAAAAAAAAAGATGAAAAAATTTCAAAAGTAGAAAAAGATAAAAGAGAAAAACAAAGGAAATTAAAAGAAGAAATAAATTTTCAAAATAATTTTACAAATAAAACAAATAATCAAAATATAAAAAAAGAACAAGAAAAAATTGAGTTTAAACCAAATCAAAATAAACCAAAAACAAAATTAGCAATGTTATTAGATGGAGATATTAATGAAGAAAAAAAAGAAAATAAAGAAACAAATAAAAAAAATACAGAAGGTTTTAACTTAAGTAATTTTAATCTTGATAAAGATTTTCCTGAATTAAAATAAGATAAAATAATACATTTTTAATTTATATATTTTTTTTGAATTTTTAAAATAAAAAACAATTATTTTATGAAAGATAATAATATAACTTCTTTTTCAAATAATTTTAAACCAGAAACAGAATTAAAAGAAAACAATAATCATGAAAATGCAAATAAAAAATTACCTCCAAATATAATACAAATGAATAGGAAAAAAAGTTCATTAACAACAATGCCAGAATTATTGTCTTTAGAAAAAAATGAAAAAAATAAAAAAAAAAAAATAAAAAAAGGAATTGATAAAACTTTTTGGGTTCCAGATTCAAATGTAAAAAAGTGTAATAAATGTGGAATTGAATTTTATTTTTTTGAAAGAAAACATCATTGTAGAGTTTGTGGTAAAATTTTTTGTAAAAAATGTATATTTTCATTTTATGAAAGAACACATTTTGATGATGAAGGAGAATTAAAATGTTGTTCTTATTGTAAAGATATGTGTGTAGAATTAAATTCAATTTTAAATCAAAATTTAGTGGAATTTAAAGATGATAAAGGAAATAAAAATTTTGAAACAAAATTATATGATTATATAAATAAAGAAAAAAGTCCTGAAAAAAAAACTTTACAAGATGAACAAATAAATAAATCATATAAATCATTAGTAAATGAAACAATTGAAAATATTTTAAAAACTTCAGAAAAATATCCTAATTTATATCAGAAATGGACAAAAATTTTAACTAAATTATTAATTAAAATATTTAATAATATATGTCCATCATCTCAATATTTAAAAGATTCAATTGATATAAGAAAATATATTAAAATAAAAACTATTGAATATCAAGATCAAAGTTTATGTGAAGCAATTGATGGTTATGTTATGAGAAAAAAAGTATGTACAGAAACAATGAAAACAGAAATTGAAAATCCTACTATTTTATTAATAAATAGAGTTATTGAAGAAAAAAATGATAGTATATCAAATAACAAAGACGATTTCAATATTATGAATAATAGATATATTAATGATGAGTACTTTAATTCATATTCTATAAGTGATAAATCTTATTTTAATATATTGAATAAGAAAATACAAAAATTAAATCCTCAAATAATTTTAATTGGAGAAAAATTAAGTACTGAATTGCAAAATCTAATTTTTCAACAAAATTCAAAACAAAGTATTATTGTTGGAATTAAAATAAAAACACTTAAAGATATTGCTAGATGTACTACTTCATTTGTTGTTCCTTCAATAGATTTAATAAATAAAGGAATTATTTTAGGAAAATGTTCAAAATTTATTATTAAAAAAATAAAAAGATATTCTAGTAATAATTTACTTTCAAATAATGAATTTAATTTAATACAATTTAGTGGATGTGGAGGAAAATTATTTTATACTTTATTATTAAGTGGTGAAAATAAAGAAGAATTAAAAGAAATTAAAAAATTATTAAAGGATCATTTATTAAGAACAATAAGAGATTTTTATATTCAAATGAAAATGTTTAAAGATTTTAATTATTATTATCCAATTAAACAAAATAATAATAATATAATTTATAAAGATAAAAATTTTTTAAATTTTAAAGAAGGTTTCAATACACAATTAGTAAATCATCAAAATAATTCATTTGAATTAATACAAATAACAATGTGTAAAGGGAAAAATCCAATTCAAAATATAAATAATTCATTTATTAAAAAATCTTTTAGAATTCAATCATTAGATGAGACATTAAAATTAAAAGAAACTCAAATCTCAAATCAAGAAAATGAAATTTTAGAATCAGTTTATTATATATGTGAATCATCATTTGTATGTATGAAATATTATTCTCCTATTGAAGGAGAAGAAAAAACTTTAGGTCAATTAATTTTTGATTTATGTTCACAAAAAAAAACAAAATGTGTACAATGTACAAAAACAATTGATCAACATATATTTTGTCTTTATAAAGGAAATCAAAGATTAGTTCTAACAATAATGGATAATGAAACTTTAAAAATTAATTTTACTAATAAAATTAAAGAAAGTATAGATAAATGTATTGAAAATATTGATAATAGATTTAATGATATTTATACTTTTGGTTTTTGTAATATTTGTAGAAATATTACTTCTCCTTTTCAAAAATTAAATGATAATGTTTCTAATTTTTCAGCAAGTAAATTTTATTATCATTTTTTTTATAATCATAGTGTTAGAAATTTACCTTTTGCTTTTTATGATGTAAAAGATTTAGGGAATTTAATTGATGATTGTAATGAATTTGCTTTTAAAGATATTTCAAGATATTTTATTACTCCAAATGGTACAGTTTCATTCAATCTTGAAGAAATTGTTAAATATATTCCTATTGAAATTCAATTAAATAAAAATATAGAATTGTTAAGAAATAAAAATAAAAATGAATTGGATAATTTGATTTTTGAAATTAATGATTTATCTGATTTTTTTTTTCCAGAAATTGAAAAAAGTTGTAATTCAATTTTAGATTTTATAAATTCTTTGAATAGTGAAAAATATAATAATGAAATTATAAAATTAAAAAATATTGTAAGTTCAACATTAACATTTTATATTGAAATTAAAGAATTAAAAAAAGAAATTATAAAAGAGAATTTTTTTGATATCTTAGATGCTAATGTTTATGTTAAATATTATTATTGTAAAATATTTCAAGAAATTTATCTTATTCATTGTATATTGAAAGCTTTTAAAAATTTATTTTTTGTGATATTTTTTGATGAGGAAGAAGAAAAAATTGAAAAAATGGAAAAAGAAAATGAAAATGGAAAAAGTGAAAATAATGAAGAAATAAAAGAAAAAGAAAATGAAGAAAAAAAAAAAGATGAAAATAATAATGAGGAAAAGGAAAAAAATGAAATGGAAAATAAAAAAATAAATGAAAATAATGGAACTAATACTTTCAGTAAAAAAAATTATAAAAAAATGATAGAAAAAGATTTTGAAAATAAAGGTAGTAAATTTAAGACATTTGTCCAAGATTTTTTAAAAATCAATGATAATTCAAAATATAAAAAATTAATTTCAAAAATTTTATTTTTTGATTCAAATCATAAAAAATATTCAATTAATGTAAATGAAAATGATATATTTTCATTAATATCATATGCATTAACAAGTGATGAATATTTAAATTTTTCATTTAAAAATTGTAAATATAAAGTAGATAATTTAGAAAGAATTGAAATCCCATTCACAGAACAAAAAATTAATCAAAATGATGACAATGAAATAAATATAAATAATAAAAATATCGACAAAAATGATCAAAAAAACAAAAAAGATTCATCATTATTTAATTTTTCATTATTATTTAATTTAAACCACATTGAGTTTAAATTAGAAAATTTTGAAAGGGAAAAATTATTAACTCAAATGAAAAATCAATTATTAAATGAAAAAATACTTCATTTTAAATATAATATGAAAAGTGATATAAAACAATTTTTATTTGAATCAATAACTGAACCTTTAAATAAAAAAGATGATATTTTACATCCTGAATTATTAGAAAAATTAATAAATTTTAATAACTTAACAGAATATAAACAAAAATTTAATGAATTAAAATCAATAACTAAAACATTAATTTCAAAAAAAAAAAAATATGAAGAAAAAGAAAAATTAAAATTTGGAAAATTAATATTTGAAGAAAGTCAAATTATAGATGATGAATTTATAATAAAAATTTATCATCCAATTCAATTTCAAGCATTAAGAGAATTATATTGTTCAACATATAAAGAATTTATTTTATCAATGAGAAAAACATATACTTGGGAAAATGTTTCAGGTGGTAAATCAAATGCAAGTTTTTATAAAACATATGATGAAAGATTTATAATTAAATGTATTAGTAAATTTGAATTTAAAATGTTTATTCAAAATACTTATCAATATTTTACACATAATTATAAATATCTTTTTTTAAAAATGCCAAGTGCTATGGCAAAAATACTTGGTGCTTTTAAAATAACAAAAAAATTATCAAATAAAAATATTGAGAAAAAATACTGTGTTGTAATGGAAAATTTATTATATAATTTAGAAAAGAATAAATATCAACTTCAAATATATGATTTAAAAGGTTCCAAATTAAATCGTTATTCTAAAAATAAAAATAAAGTACTTTTAGATACTAATTTTAAAGAAGATTTCGAAGGTGAACCTTTAGTTTTGGATATTGATGTTTATAATTTATTTAGAAGTGCAATATTAAATGATTCTTTACTTTTATGTAAAATTAGAGTGATTGATTATTCTCTTTTAGTTATTTTAATAAATGAAAAAGAATATGAAACTGAGAAAAAAATCAAATTCGGAATTCTTGATTATTTTAGAAAATATACTTGGGATAAAAAAATAGAAACTAAATTTAAAAAATTAATGAATTATTTTCAAGATCCAACTATTATTAGCCCTGAAAATTATAAAAAAAGGTTTGATGAAATAATTAGTAGTTATTTTATAGGGAGTGGATAATTATTTTTAATATAAATAAAAAATTTATAATGATGTGAAAATAATCAAATTTATATTAAAACACTAACCCAAATAAATACATAATTTTATCAAAAATTAATAAATTAATATATTTCTTTAAAAAAATCCAATAAAAAAACTAAATTTGAAACAATAATAATTTAAAAATTATTTAATTCAATCTAGCAAGAATTTCATATTCTCCTTTATTTTCAACAACAACAAATCCAGCTTCAATATTTTTTCCTTCAATAGTAGCTTTAACAGCATAATAAGTATCACTATAAACTTCAATAGCATTAACACTATTAACAGAGACTAATTTATTTCTACTTCCCATTAAATAAGAACTAATAGCAGCATTAATTTGAGAATATCTAGGAGAATTTACAGAAACACCATTTGATTGAAAATGTTTAATACTACCAACATTTTCTAATTCAGCAACTGAATTTTCTTCAAAATTTAATGGTTTATAAAATACATATTCATGTAATTGAACATCATTTCTTGTATTTGAGTATGCTTGGGTTGCGAAAATTACTTTGTAATTTATTCCTGAGACTACTTGACTATAGAGTTCTATTGGTTCTACTGTCATTAAATCTGCGTTTGTCATTGCATCTGAGAAAAATCTTTCAGATGTTGCTCTGATTAGTCTGTCAATGTTTGCGTCGTTTAATCTTTTGAAATCTTTTATTTTATGATATCCACCTGGGATACATAAGGCAATGGCGATAAGTAAAATTATAATTGATTTCATTTTTTTTATTGTTTTTTTTTTTGTTTTGGATATATATTAATATGAGTTAATTATTTTTTAATATGGAGTTTTATTTTTTATTTTTTTATTTTTTTATTTTTTTTATTTTTTTTTTTTTTTTTTTTTTTTTTTTTTTTTTTATTTTTTTTTTTTTTTTTATTTTTTTTTTTTTTT
>Ga0256407_10014966_pt1 | contig 10090 bp, 9 predicted proteins | sample RumenRJG_04DNA_FD_193489 | JGI IMG/M metagenome (GOLD analysis project Ga0256407, IMG submission 193489) | Bovine rumen microbial communities from Lethbridge, Alberta, Canada - RJG_04 | ecosystem: Host-associated > Mammals > Digestive system > Stomach > Rumen | place: Canada: Alberta | collected... | reverse complement strand
CGGTAGCAAGACTCAAAAAGAGGAGAGCAAGGCAGGACAGGTGAACAACTTCCGCATTAAGCGCGGTACTAACATCAGTCACTGGCTCTCGCAGAGCGAGCAGCGCGGAGAGGCCCGCCGTCTGCACATTCAGGAGGACGACTTTGCACGTCTGGAGGAGTTGGGATTCGACTTTGTACGTATCCCCATCGACGAGGTACAGTTCTGGGATGAGGACGGAAAGCAGCTGCCCGAGGCTTGGGGACTGCTGAATAACGCTCTTGACTGGGCACAGAAGCACCACCTAAGAGCTATCGTTGACCTGCACATTATCCGTGCACACTACTTCAACGCAGTGAACGAGAGCGACAAGGAAGCCAACACGCTGTTTACATCGGAAGAGGCACAGCAGGGACTTATCAACCTGTGGAGCCAGCTGTCGACAGTATTGAAGGACCGCAGCTGCGACTCGGTGGCCTACGAGTTTATGAACGAGCCCGTGGCTCCTGAGCACGAGCAGTGGAACCAGCTGGTGGCCAAGGTGCACAAGGCTCTGCGCGCACTGGAACCCCAGCGCACACTGGTTATCGGCAGCAACCTGTGGCAGGGACACCAGACTATGAAATATCTGAAGGTGCCCGAGGGCGACAAGAACATCATCTTGAGTTTCCACTACTACAACCCGATGATCCTGACCCACTACGGCGCTTGGTGGACACCACTGGGCAAGTATAAGGGCAAGGTGAACTATCCCGGTGTGCTGGTATCGAAGGAGGACTACGAAGCTGCTCCAGCTGCAATCAAGCCCGAGTTGAAGCAATACACCGAAGAGATATGGGACATCAGCAAGATACGCGAGCAGTTTAAGGATGCCATCCAGGCTGCACAGAAGTACGACCTGCAGCTGTTCTGCGGCGAGTGGGGTGTTTACGAGCCCGTCGACCGCGAACTGGCCTACAACTGGTATCGCGACATGCTGACCGTGTTCGACGAGTTTAACATCGCATGGACCACATGGTGCTACGATGCCGACTTCGGATTCTGGGATCAGCAGCGCCACACATACAAGGACCGTCCGCTGGTAGAACTGCTGATGAGCGGAAAGAAACTGGGTGAAGAGTAATTGAAAATTGAAAAATTGAAAGATTGAAAAATTGAAGAAGATTATACTGCCATTATTGGCGATACTAGTATTGACAGCTTGCGGCGAGAGCAGTACCCGAAAGGAGATAGCTCGCCGCAAGGCTGCTCTTGAAGAGAAACAGCAAACAGAACTGCTGAAGGCGCAGGAGGAACTGCGACTTACGGACAGCCTGCTGCTGATAGCGGAGAAGGAACTGGCCGAGATGACACCCGAGGTAGAGGCGCACAAGAAGGCACTGAAGGCCACGCCTGAAGAACTGACTGCGCTGACCCAACTGCGGGTGCGCCGCGACTCCATCCGCACACAATACGAGGCGTTGGGACTGAAAATCAGGTACATCCGTAAGAAAATTAAAGAGGTGGAAAAGCTAAAAAGTGAAAAAAAGTAGCTATTCGCTATCCACCTTTCATAGAAAATTAGTACCTTTGCAGCCGATATGACTCAATTTGAAAAGACAAACGCTCAGTTTGAGCAGGCTCTGGCTGAATGCAGAGCACTGTTTGAGAAGAAGCTTCATGACTATAAAGCCTCTTGGCGCATTCTGCGTCCAGCATCACTCACCGACCAGTTGTTTATCAAGGCCAAACGCATTCGCAGTCTGGAGATCAAGAAGGAATCTCTGGTGGGCGAAGGTATCCGACCCGAGTTTGTGGCACTTATCAACTACGGCATAGTAGGACTGATACAGCTGGCAAAAGGTTTTGCCGACACAGTAGACATAAGCAACGAAGAGGCGATGGCGATGTATGACAAGCACGCCAAGGAAGCTTTGGAACTGATGAAGCGCAAGAACCACGACTACGACGAGGCGTGGCGCGGAATGAGGGTTAGCAGCTATACCGACCTGATTCTGACCAAGATTGAAAGAATAAAGGAGATCGAGAACCTGCAGGGCGAGACACTCGTGAGCGAGGGAATCGATGCCAACTATATGGACATAATAAACTACGCGGTCTTTGGAGTAATTAAACTAACTGAGGAGAGCGACGACGCAACAGCATGAAGAAAGCTGCCGTTAACATCTGCCGAATAGTGCTGGCACTGACATTTATCTTTTCGGGATTTGTCAAGGCCGTAGATCCACTAGGCTTTCAGTACAAGATGCACGACTACCTGGTGGCGATGGGACTGGGCCGACTGCTGCCCGACTTCACCACGCTGGCATTTGCAGTACTGCTGGCTGCCACAGAGTTTTTTCTGGGCATCTGTCTGCTGTTTGCCATACGTCGCCGCATAGTGTCGAAACTGGTGCTGGCCATCATGGCAGTGATGACGCCCCTCACACTCTGGCTTGCTATCGCCAACCCCATCAGCGACTGCGGATGCTTCGGCGATGCACTGGTGCTTACCAACTGGCAGACACTACTTAAGAACGTGGTACTGCTCTGCGCAGCCATCGTGGTGTGGAAGTGGCCGCTGGAACAGCCCCGACTGATAAGTCAGGCCAACCAGTGGATAGTGATGAACTACACGCTGGTGTTCATACTGCTGTTCATCTCGGGCAAGAGTCTGTACACCCTACCACAGTTCGACTTCCGCCCCTATCACATCGGAGCCGATATACGCGAGGGATGGAACAAGATGATGGAAGGCGAGGAATCGCCCTACGCAGAGCTGTTTATCGAGGCAGCTGAGGATGGCGAAGACCTGACGGAGCAGATACTAAGCGACAAGGGTTACACGTTCCTACTGATAGCGCCACATCTGGAGCAGGCCGACGACTCGCGACTGGACGAGATAAACCAGATGTACGAGTACGCACTCGACAACGGATACCCGTTCTACTGCCTGACGGCAAGCGGCGAGAAGGCGATGGAGAACTGGCGCGACCTGACAGGAGCCGAATACCCATTCTGCCTGACCGACGACATCACACTGAAGACCATCATACGCAGCAATCCCGGACTGGTGCTGATGAAGGACGGTAAGGTGATACGCAAGTGGAGCCACAACGATCTGCCCGAGGAAACAGAGCTGACCAGGAAACTGGAGGACAGCCAGCTGGGCCAGATGCCCACCGAGACAGTAACCACCAAGATACTATGGGTGCTGACGTGGTTTGTGCTGCCGCTGCTGATACTCACTATCGCCGACCGACTTTGGGCGTGGACCAAATGGGTGAGACGAGAAAAGAGAATTTAGAATTTAGAGAGAATAGAGTTTTATACATATTAAATTATTTATTAGAATTATGAGAAAGAAAATTGTAGCAGGAAACTGGAAGATGAACATGAATCTCCAGGATGGTATCGCTCTTGCAAAGGAGCTGAACGAGACTTTGAAGGCTGAGAAGCCTAACTGTGGTGTAGTAATCTGCACTCCATTCATCCACCTCGCTTCTATCGCACAGTTCCTCGACCAGAACATCATCGGTCTGGGTGCTGAGAACTGCGCTGACAAGGAGAAGGGTGCTTTCACTGGTGAGGTTAGCGCCGAGATGGTAAAGAGCACTGGTGCTCAGTACGTTATCCTGGGTCACTCAGAGCGTCGTGAGTACTACAAGGAGACTCCAGAGATCCTGAAGGAGAAGGTGCTGCTGGCTCAGAAGAACGATCTGAAGGTTATCTTCTGTATCGGTGAGAGCCTTGAGGAGCGCGAGGCTGGCAAGCAGAACGAGGTAGTAAAGGCCGAGCTCGAGGGTTCAGTATTCAACCTGAGCGAGGAGGACTTCCGCAAGATCGTTATCGCCTACGAGCCAATCTGGGCTATCGGTACTGGTAAGACCGCTACCGCCGAGCAGGCTGAGGAGATCCACGCTTACATCCGCTCTATCATCGCCGAGAAGTATGGTCAGGCTGTAGCTGATGACACAACTATCCTGTATGGTGGTAGCTGCAAGGCTAGCAACGCTCCTGAGCTGTTTGCTAAGCCCGACATCGATGGTGGTCTGATTGGTGGTGCTTCACTTAAGGCTGCTGATTTCAAGGGTATTATCGACGCATTCAAGTAAGAAAGTGAAACGATTTATCATCATAATGACGCTCTGCATCGGCTGCTCTATGGCGGCCGATGCTCAGTCGTCGTTTACGCAGAGACTGCAACAGAGCAAGAGTGGCGAGGGAAAGATAACCGTCACACAGGATAAGGCTATCGACGAACTGGTTAACGGTCCGCAGACAGTAGCCGCACCAGCCAAGCCAAAGACCAATACAAACACTCAGCCCAAACAGACTGAGAAGAAAGAGAAAGACAAAGACAACAATACTGCTACAAATCAAGACAAAAAGACAGAGCAGCCTAAGGTAGTTGTGGCAGAGTACAACGACTCTACCGCCACCGACGCCCCCGAGGAAATCCAGAAGAAGGTGATGAAGGGCGTAAAGATGGCAGGATACAGAGTACAGGTGTTTGCCGGAGGTAACACCCGCAACGACCGCATCAAGGCTGAACGTATAGGCAGCGAAATCAAGGGACTGTTCCCAGGCGTGCCCGTATACGTACATTTTTATTCACCACGATGGATTTGCCGCATGGGCAACTATCGTACATACGAGGAGGCCCACGCTGTGCTGCAGCGCGTAAAAAACAACGGATATCAGTCGGCCATCATCGTAAAAGGTAAAATAACCGTAGCTTACTAATGAAGATAGAGATAAAGGAATACGACAACGAGAAGTATCGTGAGGGAATAGAGGAGCTGGCCGATCACTATGAGAAGATACTGGGCCTGCTGGGCGAGGATCCTACCCGCGAGGGACTGGAGAAGACACCTATGCGTGTGGCCAAGGCTATGCAGACGCTTACCAAGGGCTACCACATGGATGCCCACAAGATTCTGACCGATGCACTGTTTAAGGAGGACTACAATCAGATGGTGATTGTAAAGGACATCGACTTCTTCTCGCTGTGCGAACACCACATGTTGCCATTCTACGGCAAGGTGCATGTGGCTTATATACCTAACGGATACATCACCGGTCTGTCGAAGATAGCCCGCGTGGTCGACATATACTCACACCGCCTGCAGGTTCAGGAGCGTATGACTCAGCAGATTAAGGACTGCATAGAGCAGACACTGCACCCACTTGGAGTGATGGTGGTGGTAGAGGCCAAGCACATGTGTATGCAGATGCGCGGCGTACAGAAACAAAACAGCATTACCACAACTAGCGACTTCTGCGGAGCCTTCAATCAGGCCAAGACCCGACAGGAGTTTATGAACCTAATTCATAATAATCAAATCTAAAACAAATATGTATCAAGCAGAGAACACCAATTTCAAGACTAACCAGTCGTTCACCCAGGAGTTCACACGTAGCTGTCTGGGCCGAATCATCATCGCAGGCGTCATCTTGCTGGTAGCCATGCTTGTGGCTTACTTCACTGCCCCTAAGGAGGCCGACATGAATCTGGAGATGACCGACAACATCATGCAGTGTCTGGAGGTAAACACCGAAACCAAGGGCGATGTAGTGGATGACTATGTGCACAATCTGGCGTTTGTGTTCACTACAGCCGATACAACAATGATACCTAAGGATATACTCGATACGTATTACAAGTACAATCGTCTGGAGTCATATCGTCATACATTCTTCTCGACCACTTACATCCACAACAACATGCATCCTGAGGGCACACGTGTGGGCTTCGGCATCTTTGGCCTCATCATCCCTACAGTACTCTATCAGGACATACTGCTCGATGTAGGTCCGGTGCACAAGGGCTACGAGCAGAAGCTGAACCAGGAGGTGATTGGCAAGCCTGAGGAGATTGACATGGGTGTAACACCCGAAATCACCGAGTTCCACTACAAGGGCGATCTTGAAGATTAATCCCCCCACCCCGCAAATAATAACTTATATCACTATATGAAACCAATAACCACCTTAGGCATCGCACTGATGCTTTGTGCCTCCGTGAACGTGCAGGCACAACCCAATCGAGACAATAAGAGTGAGAATCTGATCACCGACATGATCGACAACCCTATGCTGTGGGCCGATGTGCCTGATCCCGACATCATCCGCGTGGGCGACACCTTCTATCTGGTATCTACCACCATGCACCTGATGCCTGGAGCTCCCATCATGAAGTCGAAGGACCTGAAGAACTGGGAGACCGTGGGCTACATCTTCGACAAGCTTACCGACTCGCCCAAGTACGACCTCTCGCCTACCGAGGGTACAGTCTACGGTCGCGGTCAGTGGGCCACATCGCTCAAGTATCACAAAGGTAAGTTCTATGCGCTGCTGGCTCCTAACGAGGCCGGCTCTATGGGCGACACCTATATCTTTACAGCCGACAAGGCCGAAGGACCTTGGAAGCAGGTTTCGCGTATGCGCCACTTCCACGACTGCTCGCTGTTCTTCGACGACGATGATCGCGTGTACGTAATATATGGTACGGGCGAGATGATGGAGCTGAAGAAGGATCTGAGCGACGTCATCGAGGGTACACATCGCCACATATTCCAGCGCGAGGCCGACGAGACCGGACTGCTTGAGGGTTCACGAATGATCAAGCACAACGGCAAGTATTATCTGCTGATGATTTCGCACGTATATGCTCCCGGACGTCATCGCCGCGAGGTGTGCTATCGTGCCGACAACATACAGGGTCCTTACGAGAAGCGCACCATTCTGCAATCAGAGTTCGGAGGTTTTTCATACGAGGCTCAGGGCACTATCGTTGATACCCAGGATGGCGACTGGTATGGAATAATCTTCCAGGACCGCGCCGGTGTGGGCCGTGTGCTCACAGTGATGCCTTGCCGCTGGATTGACGGTTGGCCAATGCTGGGCGACGAAGAAGGAAAAGTTCCTGCCCGCGTTCGTCCACTGAAGAGTGGCGAGCCTGCCAAGTCTATCGTTTGTGCCGATGATTTCTCGAGCGAAAAGCTGGGACTGCACTGGCAGTGGAACCACAACCCTGTGGACAAGGCCTGGAGCCTGACCGAGCGCCCAGGCTATCTGCGACTGAAGACCGCCCGCGTGGTACCTAATCTGTATCTGGCTCCCAACACACTTACTCAGCGTATGGAGGGCCCGAAGTGCACAGGTTCCGTTGCCCTCGACCTGTCGAAGATGAAGGATGGCGACATTGCCGGTCTGGCTGCATTCAACGACCACTCTGCCGTGATGGCTATCAAGAAGGTGGGCAAGAAGCTCACACTCGAGTTGAGCGATCAGCAGGTACGATTGACTCAGCGCGAAAAAAAGGTTGAGAAAGTAGAAGTGAAAGTGCTTGAGAGCGTAGACCTGAATAAGAACCAGCAGAAGATATGGCTTCGCATCGATGCCAACTTCATTCCTCGCACCGATATAGCCACATTCTCATACAGTCTCGACGGTAAGGAGTGGACCAAGATAGGCGGCGACTTCCGCATGGGATTCGACTGGCAGCGATTCTTCATGGGTACCAAGTTCGGTATCTTCAACTATGCCACCAAGAAGGTTGGCGGATATGTGGATGTAGACGAGTTTGCTTACAATAAACACCAATAAAAACTATGAACAGAGTAACATTATCCATTCTTGCCTTGCTGGCACCAATAGCTATGTGTGCACAAGGTGTAAAGATAGAGTTCTTTACACCTTCTGTTGTACATGTGGTAAAGTATCAGGGGCAGGCCGTATCACCCCAGAGCAAGGTGATAATCGCCAAACCACAGGATGTAAAGCTTACCCGCAAGGGCAACGCCACATCGAGTAGCAACCTGACCGTTAAGCTCGACGAGAAGACGGGCTGCATCACATTCCTCGATGCAAAGGGCAAAGTGCTGCTGCGCGAAAAGTCGCACTCGTTTGCACCGCTCAACCAGACGTTTACACTCGATAAGGGCGAAGCCATCTACGGACTGGGCACCATCCAGAACGGCAAGATGAATCGTCGCGGCGAGCACAAGCGTATGGAGCAGAGCAACCTGGAAGACTTCCAGAATGTCATCCAGAGCATCAAGGGCTGGGGCATTTACTGGGACAACTACGCCCCCACCCAGTTTGACGACGATGCTCGCGGCATGTCGCTCACCAGCGAGGCTGGCGATGTGATCGACTACTACTTTATGTATGGCGGTTCGGCCGACGGCGTGATCGGCCAGATGCGATTCCTCAGCGGCGACGTGCCTATGTTCCCACTGTGGACCTACGGATTCTGGCAGTCGAAGGAGCGTTACAAGACAGCAGCCGAGACCGAGAGCATAGTCGACAAGTACCGTGAGCTGCAAGTACCTCTTGACGGTATCATTCAGGACTGGCAGTATTGGGGCTCAAACTATCTGTGGAATGCAATGGACTTCCTTTCAGAAGACTTTGTTAATGGCCCACAGATGATTAAGAATGTTCACCAGAAGCATGCACACTTCATGATTAGCATCTGGGCAAGCTTCGGTCCACAGACACAGCAGTTCCGCGAGCTCAACGAGAAGGGCCTTCTGCTACCCATCGAGACCTGGCCGCAGAGCGGACTTTCGCACATCTGGCCTCCACGCATGGATTATCCTTCGGGCGTAAAGGTCTACGACGCCTTCAGTCCCGAGGCCCGCGCCATCTATTGGAAATATCTGAAGAAGCTGTACGATTACGGCACCGATGCATGGTGGATGGATTCTACCGATCCCGACTTCTTCAATCCCCGCGAGAGCGACTACCAGCACCCCGTAACCGGCGGCACCTGGCGCTCGCTGCGCAATGCATTCCCACTTGAGACCGTTCGCGGCATCTATCAGTCGCAGCGCAAGGACGACCGCGGCAAACGTGTGTTTATCATGACCCGCAGCAGCTATGCCGGACAGCAGCACTACGGCTCTAACATGTGGAGCGGCGATGTGGCTTCGTCGTGGGAGATGCTTCGCAATCAGATACCTTGCGGACTAAGCTTCACTCTGACTGGCAACCCCAACTTCAACACCGACATAGGCGGATTCTTCTGCGGCTCTTACAACTCCAATGGCCCGGGTTCTGCACCCAGAAACCCTCAGTTCCAGGAGCTCTATGTGCGCTGGATGCAGTACGGACTGTTCTGCCCTGTGTTCCGCAGTCATGGTGCCGATGCTCCTCGCGAGATATGGCAGTTCGGCAAGAAGGGCGAGCCCGTTTACGACGCTATCGAAAAGCAGATTCGTCTGCGCTATCGCCTTATACCTTACTTATATAGTATCGCTTCGCAGGTAACTACCAACAACGATAGCTACATGCGTCCGCTGTTCAGCGACTTTGCTGCCGACAAGAAGGTGTGGGATATGACCGACGAGTTTATGTTCGGCCGCAGCATCCTGGCCGCTCCTATCGTAGAGGCACAGTACACTCAGGAGAAGATAGTGAAGGAAGATGCAATGACTGGCTGGAACAAGAAGGAAGTAAGAGGTGAGAAGTTAGAAGTAAGAGATATCGACTGGGGCGAGACAAAGACCGCTACCAAGTATCTGCCAAAGGGTGCCAACTGGTACGACTTCTGGACCGGCAAGCTTTATAAGGGCGGACAGAACGTGGTGCTTACCACCACTCTTGATAAGGTACCGATGTTTGTTCGCGCTGGTAGCATTCTGCCTCTAGGCCCCGAGATGCAGTACGTTGGCGAGAAGTCTTGGGACAATCTCGAGATTCGCATCTATCCCGGTGCCGATGGTGAGTTCTCGCTCTACGAAGACGAGGGCGATGGCTACAACTACGAGCAGGGTTACTACTCAAACATCATCTTCACTTGGACCGACCGCACTCGCACACTGCACATCAGCGCCCGCCAAGGCGGCTACAAGGGAATGCTGTTAGACCGCAAGTTCACCCTAGTTCTCCCCGATGGCACCACCCGCACCATCGACTACAACGGTAACCAAGTAGAACTGAAACTCTGATCCGTTTGGGGCTCGCGCTCGGCGACAACACAAAAAAGAGAGACCCGAAAGTCTCTCTTTTCTGTGATCCGTTTGGGATTCAAAATCCGAAATACCGTGAAATAATTTTGAAATGGTTTGCTCTGTAAATCAGTATTTTACAGAGTTAAATATATTAAAGCGTTTCAAGAATG
>Ga0256407_10014964_pt1 | contig 10091 bp, 7 predicted proteins | sample RumenRJG_04DNA_FD_193489 | JGI IMG/M metagenome (GOLD analysis project Ga0256407, IMG submission 193489) | Bovine rumen microbial communities from Lethbridge, Alberta, Canada - RJG_04 | ecosystem: Host-associated > Mammals > Digestive system > Stomach > Rumen | place: Canada: Alberta | collected... | reverse complement strand
TGGAAGCCCGCCTTCATGAGCGCGTCGCGAATCGCGCGCGCCTGGCTGAGGTTCACGTCTTTCTCGCACCATCCGTGCGGGGAGATGGCACCGGTGTCGGATCCGCCGTGGCCGGGATCCACGAGAATGCGCACGGCGGACGGCGGCACGCCGCGCGGCGGAGCAAGCGGGAAGCACGCTGCGGGGTCTGGCGCGGGCTGGTCGACCGACGGCACGGGGACGAGCGGCGTCTTCACAAGCGAAGTCGGCGGCAGGAAGCCGATTGTCCCGCCGATCCACACGGCGATCCAGTCCGTGCCCTCCACTTCCGCGCCGCGCACCGTGAACTGCGGGGGCAGGTAGTGGAGCGCGTCGCCGTCGTCGGGGAGCGGACGCACCCGGTTCGCGAACAGCGTCCCGCGCGTGCGCCACGCCGAAGGCTTGCCGAGGCGCGGGTCGTCATCTGAAGTCACGGGCTTGAACGGCTTCCACGCGCCGGGCTTCGGCGGCTCCGCCACCACGAAATGACGCTCGACGCTCGCCGTGCCGCACGTGACGCTCAGCGTGTTCGTGCCGGGCGTCACCGGAACCATCGCGAGGAACGCGCCCGTGCGCCACACGTCCGTCGTGGCGCCGTTGACGACGAGGGGCGTGTTGGTGCAATCCGCCGCCACGGCGCCGATCACGTATGTGCGCTCCACCGCCGGGAGCGACTGCCTTTCCGCCGGAAAGGCCACGGAGAGGGCTGCTGAGACGAGCGGGATGCCGGCGGCGAACATGCGTCAGCTCCTCTCGTTGCGGAGCGCGGGGTCCAGGATGTCGCGCAGTTCGTCCGCCAGGTGGTTGAACACCAGGACGAGCACGAAGATGGCGCACGTGACAGCCGTCATCTCCCACCAGATCCCCTGCCAGAGGCGCAGGCGCGCGTTGTTGATCATCACGCCCCAGCTCGGCTCGCCCTGCACGCCGATGCCGAGGAAGCTGATGAACACCTCCGTGGCCACGGACCCCGGGAAACGAATCGAGAACTGGATGAGGATGAGATGGGCCACGTTCGGCAGGATATGCCGGAACATGATGCGCAGGTGCGAGTAGCCCAGCACGCGCGCCGCCTGGACGTAGGCGCGATCGCGGTGCTTCATCACCTCCGCGCGGATCGTGCGGCACACGCCCACCCAGGTGGTGAAGCCGATGCCGAGCAGGATGCCGAGGATGCCCTTCCCGGCGATGAGCGAGATCGCGAGGATGAAGAGGAGGCCGGGCATCGACGCCACCGTTGCGCAGAGCCACACGACAAGCGAGTCCACCTTGCCGCCGAAGTAGCCGCCGAGGAGTCCCAGCAGCACGCCGAGCGGAATGGCGATGAGCGACGTGCCGATGCCCACCTGGAAGGAAATCCACGCACCCTGCACGAGACGCGCCGCGACGTCTCGCCCGAGGTTGTCCGTGCCCATCCAGTGCTCCGCCGACGGAGCCTGGTAGCGCGCGTCGATGTTCACCACGTTGTACGGGGGCGTCTCGTCCGCAAGCCGCGCGCGCAGCGACCGCACGCCGCCCCAGGCCGCACAGAGAAAATACGCGGCGATTACGAAAAGGCAGAGTTTTCCGCCTACGCTCAGTCTGTTCCAAAGTGCCTTCATACTAGCCTAGCCTCACTCTCGGGTCCAGCGCCGCGTAGGCGAGGTCGGTTACAAGGTTGACGACCTGGTAGAGGAGCGCGCCGAGGAGCACCACGGTGCGCACCACCGCAAGGTCGGCGGAGTTGATCGCGTTGAGCGACACGCTCCCGAGACCGGGGATGCCGAAGAAGGTCTCGAGGAGGAGCGAGCCGGTGAACAGATAGGGAATCGACAGCGAGATGAAGGTGATGATCGGGATGAGCGAGTTGCGCAGCACGTGCTTCACGAGAATCGCCGGTCCGGAGAGCCCCTTCGCGCGCGCCGTGCGCACGTACGGCTTGTAGATCTCGTCGAGCACGGCGGTGCGGAAGAAGCGGATGTCCACGCCGAGCGAAGAGAGGACGCCGATGAGGACCGGCAGCGCGAGGTAGAACGCGTTCTCGTACCCCCAGATCGGGAAGATTTGCAGCTTGTACGCGAGGAAGAACTGCCCGGCGAGCACCCACACCACGTAGTTGACGCTCATCAGCACGGTGGACATCACGAGCACGCTCTTGTCGAACACGCCTCCGCGGAACGCCGCACAGCCCATCGCGAGCGCCAGGCCGACGAGCGTGCAGCAGACGAGCATGGGCACTGTGAGCGAAAGCGACGGCCCCACGCCGCGCTTCAGCACGTTGAGCACCGGTTCGCGGTGCTCCGTGGAGTCGCCGAACTCGCCCTTCGCGATGTTCACGACGAAGTGGACGAACTGCGAGTCGAACAGCGACTCGCCCTTCCGCGTGTTGAGGATCAGCGGCTTGTCGTATCCGTAGCGCTTGTTGAACGCCTCGATGGAAGCCTTGGTGGCGTTCTTCCCCAGCACGACCTGGGCGGACGACCCGCCCACGACGTTGAAGAGGACGAACGTGAGGAGCAGGATCCCGACGGTCGTCGGGATGAGCTCGAGGAAACGTCTGGCAACGTAGTGGAGCATGCGGTCAGTCCTCAATGGCCTTTCTCAGGAGTTCAGTCACGGCGGCGGGGTCGCAGGCGTCGAGGCGCGCAAGCGTGCGCGCCCAACGGTAGGCGCCGGAGCCGGCCGCGTCGTAGGGACGGTGGACGAACAGGTTGTCGAAGGAGCTGCGGCGCGCGCGGTAGGCGGCCTGCGTGGCCGCGAGCTTCCGCTCGAAGCCGGTCAAATAGCCCTTCGCGAACGCAGCGAAGTCGCCCACGAACGCGCGGCGGCGGCGCACCACGTTCGCGTACGGCCCCACGAGCTCGTCAAAGCTTTCCTTGTACTTCACGAAGGAGCCGGCATGGTCCGTCACCACGATGCGCGTCGGCAGGCCGTCCTCGCCCGGCTGCAGAACCTCGAAGTTCCGGTCGAACATGCTCTCGCCCGTCTCGGTGGCGGCGCGGCCCACGATCATGTCGAGCGCGGCCGCCTCGCCCATGAGGTACGCGAACGCCAGCGCGAACGCCGGGTTGCGGAAGCGCTCGGGCGGCACCTTGTCGGACGCGACGCCGGTCACGTAGCCGCGCGCATAGTAGTAGGCGCGCACAGGCGTGCCGTTGTACTGGTTCAGCCCGTGGTACTTCTCCGTGACCTGCCCGAAGCCCACCCGGTGGGGCAGGTTCATGCCGAGCTGGCGGCAGGCGAGGCGCCGGTCGAGGATGTAGTCGGCGTACTCGTTCGCCTCCACGATCGCGCGCAGGAGGTCCTTGCCCTCGTCGAGGTGCTCGGCGATGCCCCACTTCTGGAAGCGGACCACGATTACGCGCGCGCGCTCCTCGTCGGTGGCCTTGAACTGGACGATGTACACGTTGCCGCGCCGGTGTCCCTCCACCGGATAGCGGGCGAGCGAGCGGGCGATGCGGCCCACGTTCACGTACTCCACCTTGCCGCAGAGACGCAGGAGGTTGAAGATGATCGAGCGCACGCGCGAGTCGCACAGCTCGAGGAGTTCGGGGTCCTCCGTGCGCGCGGCCTCGTCGAAGAGCGAGTCGAACAGGAGCTCGCCGTTCTCGATGCGCGCGCCCGGCAGCCACTCGATCTGGCGGTAGAACTCGGGGCTGATGCCCTGGATGAGCTCCTGGTCGCCGATCTCCGTCTCGTTCGGACGGCGCGCGAGCGCGGCGCTCATCTCGTTGCGCCAGACGAAGTTCGCGGTCGTCTCCTCGCGGAGGTTCGCGGGCAGCGCGAGACGCCACTTCTGCATGGCCGCGTCCACGGCCGCACGCAACGCCGCGTCGTCGAGCGCCTCCGGCTTGATGTCGCGGAACGCCTCGGTGACGTCCGGCGGAAGCGACGGCGGGAAAAGCGCGATGTCCGGCTGTCCGAGGCGGTTGCGTCCGGCAAGGCCCTTCACGACCTCCACCACCTGCGCGCGGAACGCGTCCGGCGCGAAGGCGGAGACGGTCGCGTAGCCGCCCGCCGTGAGGTAGCGCGTGCCCGTCTGGCCGTTGTAGAAGTAGACGCTCGCGTTCTGGATCGACACGCGGGCGCTCTCGATCGCCCGGTCGATTTCCTCGGGGCTCGCCGGACGGCGCGCCATGCGCCAGTTCTCGCCGCGCGCGCGCAGCGCGTCGCGCACGTTCGCGGCGTGCGTGTTGAGGAAGCGGATCTTCCGCTTCGAGACGAGCGCCTGCAGCGCCTCGTCCGCCTTGAACGCGAGGTCCATGCGGGCGGGGTCGGGACGGATCAGCACGTAGTCGTCCGTGAAGAGCAGGTCGGCGGAGTCCGCGAGCTCCGCCTCCTCCTCCGCCTCCGTGAGGGGCGGCTGCCCGGCCGCCGCGCGTTCGTCGTTGAGCGCGCGGATCCAGGCCATGCGCTGCATCGCGTGGATGCCGCGCTGCGTCACGAGACCGGGCGTGCGGAAGAAAATGGTGCCGATGCGGCTCTTGAGAGAGCCGTCCGGATTCCTGGCAAATAGCGGGTCGCCGAGAATGGGCATGTCTGTTACTCCTGTGGCCGCCGATTATACCATACTGGGTGCGTCATGGCAACCATCCGGATCACGCCATCTGCCGGAGGAAGCGGAGGTCGTTCTCGTAGAGCCAGCGGATGTCGGGGATGCCGTACTTGATCATCGCGATGCGCTCCACGCCGAAGCCGAAGGCGTAGCCGCTCACGGTCTCGGGATCCCAGCCCACGTGGCGGAACACGCGCGGATCGACCATGCCCGCGCCGGCGATCTCGATCCAACCGGACTGCTTGCACACCGCGCAGCCCTTGCCCTTGCAGACGTGACAGGTGAAGTCCACTTCCACGGACGGCTCGGTGAACGGGAAGAAGTGCGGACGGAACCGCACGCCCGCGCCGTTGCCCATCATCTCGTTCGCGAAGTAGGCGAGCACGCTCTTGAGGTCCGCGAGCGAGACGGGCTTCGTGTCGACGTACAGCCCCTCGATCTGGTGGAAGTTCGCGCTGTGCGTCGCGTCCGTCGTGTCGCGCCGGTAGGTGCGGCCGGGGCAGATCACGCGCACGGGCGGCTGCTTCGCGGCGAGCATCGTGCGGATCTGCACGGGCGAGGTCTGCGTGCGAAGGAGCTGGTCGTCGGTGAGCCAGAACGTGTCGCTGCGGTCCTGCGAGGGATGGTGCGGCGGCGTGTTGAGCGCCGTGAAGTTGTTGAACGGCGTCTCGATGTCGGGGCCGTCCGCCACCGTGAAGCCGAGCTTCCCGAAGATGCGCGCCGCGTCCGCGATCACGCGGCTGAGCGGATGCTCCACGCCGGGCTCGCCCCAGCGTCCGGGCAGCGTGGCGTCCACCGCCTCCGCCGGACCCGCCGCGCGCGCGCCCGCGCCCTTCGCGGCGAGAGCGGCCTCGACCTCCGCGCGCCAGGCCTGCACGGCCTTGCCGAACGCGGGACGCTCCTCCTTCGGCACGTCCTTCATGCCCTTGATGAGCGCCGGGATCGACCCGTTGCGCCCCACGTACTTCACGCGCAGCTTTTCAATGGCATCGGCGTCGGCCGCCGCCGCGATCTCCGCCAGCGACGCCGCCTTGCCCTGTTCAAGTTCTTCGAGTGTCATGATACCTCTTTTTCCGTAAGCGGTTAATATTATACCCTTAAAGCGGCGCAGAATCAACCCTTAACGACAACCCTTACACGCCACATGTCACAACAAGACCGCCCACGAATAATACAAGGACGAAAATCCACCGTCTGGTCATTATGCGTAACATAATTCTCCTTCTCGCTTGTTGGTTCGCCTCATAACCTCTTCATTTTTACTATCACGGCCAAGTCTCACAAATCCCCGACATTGACCTTCACGTCCGGACCACCACGCCGCCGTTCCTCCTCCAGAGCCCTCTGCCTGTCACGCTCACGCTGGGAACGTATTATTTCCTCGTATGTTCTGATCGGACGTCCAAGGAACTTCTCGAACTTCGACTTGACGACCGCATACTCGTCATTCGACATTTCCTCCTCGAGATACTTGTGTCGCCACTGGGGCACCTTTGACGACGTGCGGTACGCAAGTTCCTTCTCGTAAGACAGCATATCACCATTGAGATTGTTAGACACACTAATAATAAAGGACCTCGTATGCCAGTCATCCTTTTCTTGCCGCGCATATTTGATCGTATCGCGGCACTTTGTTAGCAACCTAATGAATGTGTCACAGAAATCGGCACGTCTTGACCCCTGCCAGCAGACGACTCCACCCATGTATCGAATGGCATTCAGAGCATGAATCCGCTCATAAAGCCCCAAATGGTTAATGGGGGTCGACACGATTGTGTCCAGCATTTTCCGTGCATACTTTTCTCCGATTCCAGGAGGCAGGGACATGATTTTATCCCTCATGCGAAGCGCCGCATCATGCGCGCCAGCCCAATCGGCGTACACATAATTAGTGATGGTTAGAAAATCAGCGTCAAGCTCCTTCAACGTCCCAACCACCTCGTTGGCGGAAGTGCCATCGTGACCATGCGCGAAGTCGTTCGTGGCAGGAATGGTCTCATTCCTGATGGTCACGGGTGACTGCCGAGGTGCAATCTTCGCTTCCTGCTCACCGCATCCAAGGAAAAATGCAGTCTGCACTAAAAGTAATAATGCTGCCAGTTCTGTTTTCATTCTGTTTGCTGTATTACGATGTTTCCATGAACTTCTACACCGTTGAAAAAACGTCTGTCATCTATCCGTCGCGTTGCCTGATTGTTGAACTTGCGCACTGCCGCATGCCCCCACTGATCAATGTAGAACTCTTGCGTCGTACCTGCGATGTTCCCAAACGGATCCGTCTCGCCAGACGTGCCACGCACATGCCAGCCAAAAGGAATTTGCCAAATCATCAAGCCATCCATCCAACCGTATGAATAGTCATTGGTTATTGTCCCATCAGGAGTAATGGGGGGCAGTTCTTCGTAAATTCCGGCTTCATCTCGTATCCGATCCCTCCCACTCACGCGATTATCAAGGTCTACGTCATCCCAGATTCCCGCTCCGGCAAGTCTCGTATGTGACCAAGCGTTCGTTGGCATGACATGTCGAAAATAACCATTGACACTCCCATCGTCACATGGAACCTCCTCTACTGCAATTTCTGAAAATGACACAGTAAACGGCGTAACGTAGAAAGCCAAAAGAAGTCCGACGCCACCAGCCTTGCCTGCTGGCAGCCCGTAAGTACACAACTCAACCTCTCGCGCTATGATTTCTGATGGTTCTATACAACTCAAGCGGGGCACATAGAATACTTCGTCCACCTCGGCGCGCAAAGGATTTTCACATGCATTGAGCGGAAAACGATAACACGAGTACCCGGTTCTGCTTACAGCATTTGATCCTCCACCGGCAGGATTCCAAACCACAGCAGGGATTGAAGGGAACTGAAAAAGCCTAACGAATTCGCAAACACCGTATGTGTGCCGACCGCTCGTCGCCTCACTCGGCGGATTCACCTCTGGTGTAAGTAAAATGCGTATGACAGTAAGCTGTGCATTCGTCTGAATGTTTTCGCCCTGCTCATTTGGGACGAGGCTACCTGATACTTGTATATCATTTGCGACACCACTCTCCAGAACCCCCTCGTACATGCCTGTAGCGTAGTACGACTCGCCCGGCGCAAGCATCTGACTATACGGGAAGGATGCACCTCCGTTGACGGCAACGAGTTTACCTAGATTCACTCCCGTCAACCACAGATTAGCGCCAGTTGGCCCTCCGTAGGCATCAATCGTCAAGCGCACGCGCGTTGAACGCCTCGGCACCGTCACACCAGGTTTTTCTTCGTAAGCGTCTTCAAAGATCACGGCGGGCTTGCCGAAGGTGATCGTCAGCGACGGAGGGTCGTTTGGCTCGTGCGAACTCGAAGGGCTGTCGGGCGGCGGGTCGTCGAAACCGCACCGGCATACGCCGCCGGTGACTGCAAATAGCGTGTCCTCAAATGCGTAGCCCCCCACGGCCTGACACGCCCCGTTGCATGTACAGGTAGCGAAACAAGAAAACAAAACGGACTGTCCGCCACAACTTAGGCATCCACAACCACACCCAGACGACATTCCCGAACGGATTCCGCCACCCTCCCACGTCAGTACCCCGCCGGGGTCGTAGGGCTCCACGGTCACGGTGTAGACACGATTTGACGCGCCGACGCTTTCGGTGAACACGAAGTTGAGCGGCCAGCGCACTTTGTAATTTGAAACGTCGTTGGTCGTGATTGTGGCGAAGCCTTCGTCAGGGACTGAGACGGAGAACGGCACGGGCGAGGTAACTGCATAGTCAATGCCGATGAGAAGCGGAACGTGGTTCGTCTCGAAGGCACGTGCAACCACGACGGGATTGCCGAGGCGGGATTCGTGGTCTCCGGTAAAGTAGATCGGCGCCGGGCCATCTTCCGCCACCACGTCCACGAAGTAGTAGGCGTTGGTGTTCACACCTTCACGCCATGTCAATTCCGGCGGGATGGCCGCGCTTGTCGCGGCCGCCGCTTCCAACACATTGGAACAAACCGTGTTGAACCATTCCGCGTTCGTGCCGTGCGCGTCCGGACCGGCGACGAGCGGGTCGGGGTCGACGGAGTTCTCCAGCCCGTCGTCGTCCCAGTCGAACGGCCACACGCGTATATGGCGCACGGTGCGGTCTTCATAGCGGTAGTCGAAACCGCCGTTCAGGAACAACTCAGACTGGAAACGGACGGGATTCGTCGCGCAGCGTCCGAGCGCGAAGTCCCACCATGTGATGAGCAGCGTGTTTGACGGCGTGGCCCCGTACCAGAACACACTCTCCCGCCGCCCTTCCGGAAGCAGCGGGTTTCTGGAGACGGGCAGCTGCGAGAGGTCCTGTTCAAAGGCGCGGGGGAAGTCGCACGAGCGAATGTTCCTGCGAATCTCGCCGCGCGAAAGCACCATAACCCCAGACGCGAAGGGATAAGACCATCCGTTCGCCGGAATGCGGAATGCGTCATCGTGCGCACCGCGCAGACGCCACCGCTCGTTCGTGACCGCGTCCGCGGGCGGCGGCGCGAACGTCCCGGCATCGGACACCTCCGCCACGCGCCAGCCGTTTGAAATGTCCTCCGGCGTGACGGACTGGACCACCGGCGGATTGAACTGCATCAGGTACAGGCCTCCGACGCCGTTCACGCCGTTGGTGTTCTTGTCGCTCAAAGCGGTGCAGGCAACCGCCAGCGCGACAAGCCCCGCGCAGACGGACTTGCCGAGCTTGGACCACTTCTGAGACTTGAACGAGGGCAGTTGCAACAACACCCAGCCCGCAAGGCAAAAGACGAGCAACGGCGCGAAGACCCACAAAACAATCTGCGGAACTATTTCAGCAAACGTCTCCACGCATCACCTCAAAAACACTGAAAGCGCATCTGGAAGAACCCGCACTTCCGGCGACTCGGAAGAAACGTCAAGCCCGCGCCCCGTAAGGCGCATCATGTTCCAGCTGCGGCGGTAGAACATTGAGGGGGCAAGTCCCATGAAGACCGACGCGCCGTCAACTGTCGCAACTGCGGACACGGGTGCGGAAGTGCGTGGATTCAGCCTTACCGCAAATGCCAGCGTCCGCAAATCGCCCGAACCGACGGCGGACTCCACACGCCCCCCGTCAAAGCCTTCCTGCACGAACCACGTGCCGCAGTCCCAGCCCGCAATGAGGTCGCTTTCTTCAAGCGACAGTACCCCATCGCCGTCCGCATCCGTCCCGAACGCAATCTGCACGTTGTTGGTGGGAGTTGTCCGACACGTCAGACTGAACTTGAACTTCCCGGCGCAGTCCTGCCAAGCCGCAAACGACACGTTGGTGGTCGTCTCGGCGTCGTCATGCGCCACCGGCGGCAGCACGGGACGTACCGGCGGCAGGGCGAAAACCGCAGTGGCCGCCGCGCAACACAAAATTAAGAACCTTGTCTTCATGCCTGTTGTATCCAATTTCAGACAGGGCGTATTATACCATATATGATTATTCATGTGGTGTACCTAGCGATTTCCCTTGGCGCGGTTGTGCGTCTTGCACAGCATCTGGCAGTTCGAGGCGTTGGTCTCGCCACCTTTCG